>Ga0114977_10001995_pt1 | contig 13264 bp, 8 predicted proteins | sample S_130805_MF_Meta_FD_87026 | JGI IMG/M metagenome (GOLD analysis project Ga0114977, IMG submission 87026) | Freshwater microbial communities from Lake Simoncouche, Canada to study carbon cycling - S_130805_MF_MetaG | ecosystem: Environmental > Aquatic > Freshwater > Lake | place: Lake...
AGGAACGGGAAGTAGCGCAGTCCGGTAGCGTACCTGGTTTGGGACCAGGTGGTCGCAGGTTCGAATCCTGTCTTCCCGACCAACACAAAAAAAGCCTCTACAAGTCATTTTAAATCAATGAATTTTGTAGAGGTTTTTTATTTTATATCAAAACATACCCCATACCCTACCTTTTCATAAAAAAAGATGCCATTTAAATTAAACGGCATCTTGTGTTTCAAACTACAAATACTGCATTTGGATCTGATGCCTTAATAAAAAACACGGTTAATGGAGCTAACTCCGCATTTGGTCATCAAACTTTGTATAATAATACTACAGGTACTTATAACATAGCATTTGGATACAGAGCCTTATATGGAAATACTAACGGTACTAGTAATAATGCTTTTGGAGTTTCGAGTTTAACAGCACTAACAAGTGGGAGTTCAAATAATTCATTTGGCCATTTTACTTTATCAACTGTTACAACTGCTTCTAATAACACTGCTTTTGGGCATTCTGCTGGTAGATGGATAGCAGATGGTTCTACGGGCTTAACTTCTGCAACTAATAGTATTTTTATTGGCTATTATGCGAAAGCCTTAGCAGATGCTTCTAGTAACGAAATTGTAATAGGCGCAAGTGCAACTGGCTTAGGTAGTAATAGTACTGTTATAGGATCTTCAAGTACCACAAAAGCAAAAATATTTGGAACATTACAAACCCAAGGAAATAAACTTTCTATTGCTGCTAAAACTGGAGTTTATACTATTCTTACTTCAGATCAAATAGTAACAGGAGATGCTACTTCTGCAGCATTCACGATTACACTTCCTACCGCAGTATCAAAAGATGGTCAAACATTTACGATTAAAAAAATTGACGCTAGTGGTAATGCGGTGACTGTGGGTACTACCTCGTCTCAAACCATTGATGGAAGTACGACTTATAGTTTACCTAATCAATACAAATATGTAACGGTAGTCAGTGATGGCGCTAATTGGATTATAGTAGGAGGGAATTAGCGTTTTTAAGTAGAAGCGAATTTGCCTTATTACATTGATTTTCAGTAAGTTGTACCTATTTGGCTTATGCCTTACAAAATAGTGATATGGAGTCGCTTAGTCCAAATAGTTTTGTAGTATTTTTAATGAATTATACAAACTATGGGAATCATCAAAGTCATAAAAATTCATCCTAAGGATAATGTGTTAGTAGCCTTAACTAATTTGGTGAAGGGAGAATCAATTCAGTATCAAAATGACACTTATATTTTAAAAGAGGATATTGAAGAAAAGCATAAATTTTTTATAAAAGATATAGAGGTTGGATCTTTCGTAACGATGTATGGTATTACGGTTGGGAAAATTGTTGTTGACAAAGTTGAAATAGGTCAACGCATGACAACACAAAATACCAAACACGAAGCGGATCCATATTCGTATCGTGGAAAAAAAATTACTTGGCAAGCACCCAATGTTTCCAAATTTGCGAATAAAACTTTTAACGGCTATCATCGAAGTGATGGAAAAGTAGGGACGGCAAATTATTGGCTATTTATTCCAACTGTATTTTGTGAAAATAGAAATCTAGATGTGATTAAAGAATCCTTACATCATGCTTTAGGCTATACCATTACCGATAAATACAGAGAATTTACAGATCAACTAATTAGTTCCTATCAACAAACCGGTCATATGGGCATTGATGAACAAACCGCTTTGGCGCCTATCACCCATAAAAGAATTTTTAAAAATATTGATGGCATTAAATTCTTAAATCATAGCGGCGGTTGTGGCGGAACTCGTCAAGACGCTTCCACACTAAGTAATTTATTAGCTGCCTATGCCGATCATCCTAATGTGGCTGGTGTTACTTTATTAAGTTTAGGTTGTCAGCATTTGCAAATACAGGATTTTAAAGATGATTTACAAAAAAGGAATCCTCAATTTAGAAAACCGCTTATCATTTTTGAACAACAACAAAGTCAAAGCGAGGAGCAATTAATCAAATCTGCAATTCAGCAAACATTAACTCATTTAGTAGAAGCCAATAAAATTGAACGAACGCCTGCGCCTTTAAGTAAATTATGTATAGGGGTTAAATGTGGCGGCAGTGATGGATTTAGTGGTATTTCGGCTAACCCGGCAGTAGGTTATACTGCAGATATTTTGGTTGCATTAGGTGGTCAAATTTTGTTAGCGGAGTTTCCTGAATTATGTGGTGCTGAACAAGAATTGTTAGACAGATGTGTGGATGAAAAAACAGCGAATAAGTTTATCACTTTAATGGAAGATTATAATAAAATGGCACATGCAGTGGGAAGCGGTTTTCATATGAATCCTTCGCCAGGTAATATAAAGGATGGATTGATTACCGATGCCATTAAAAGTGCAGGCGCTTGTAAAAAAGGTGGTACTGCACCTGTTGAAGATGTATTAGATTATACCGAGCCTGCCATAAAATCAGGATTACATTTAGTTTGCACACCTGGAAATGATGTGGAAGCCACTACAGGTAAAGCGGCGAGTGGAGCCACTTTAATTTTATTTACGACAGGTTTAGGTACACCAACTGGAAACCCAGTTTGTCCCGTCATCAAAGTTTCTACCAATACAAAATTAGCTAATCGAATGTCAGATATTATTGATATCAATACAGGCGATATCATCGATGGATTAAAAACCATTGAACAAATGGGTGAAGAAATTTTAGAGTATTGCATAAAGGCAGCAAGTGGTGAAATTATTCCTAAAGCCGTACTATTGCATCAAGACGATTTCATCCCTTGGAAAAGAGGGGTGTCCTTATAATTTAAATCATCATAAATCATTTTATATGTTTCAACTAAATAATAAAGTAGCATTGGTTACAGGGGGCGGAAGTGGTATTGGAAAGGAAGTTTGCAATGTGTTAGCCAAACAAGGTGCGGAAGTGATTGTATTAGATTTAAATGCGGATGCTGCGCAAGCAACAACCAATGAAATTATTTCCAATAATGGAAAGTCGAGTAGCATTCAAGTGGATGTTACAAATCAACAAAAAGTGTTAGAGGTCTTTAGTAAAATACCTGCTTTACATATTTTAGTGAATTGTGCCGGCATTTCACATATTGGCAATGCAATCAATACGACCGAAACTGATTTTGATCAAATTTTTAAAGTGAATGTAAAAGGAGTTTATAATTGTTTGCATGCGGCATTACCATTAATGAAATCAAGTGGTGGTGGTACCATTATTAATATTAGTTCTATTGCTGCTAAAGTGGGATTGTCGGATCGGTTTGCATATAGCATGAGCAAAGGGGCTGTACATGCGATGACAATGAGTGTGGCCAAGGATTTTATTAAAGATAAAATTAGATGTAATAGTATTTCCCCAGGAAGGGTGCATACTCCCTTTGTAGATGGATTTTTGAAGAAAAATTATCCTGGTCAGGAGGCAGAAATGTTTGATAAATTATCTAAAACACAACCTATTGGCCGTATGGGTTTACCCATTGAAGTTGCGCATCAAGTATTGTATCTATGTAGTGAAGAAGCTAGTTTTATAACAGGAAGTGACTTTAGCATTGACGGAGGTTTTGTTACTCTAAATAGTTAATATTTTAAAAATTATAATTTAATAAAATGAAATTAATAAGATTCGGTGCTAGTGAACAAGAAAAACCAGGGGTGCATATCAATGGGAAAAATTACGATGTAAGTGCATTTATATATGATTACGATGAATCTTTTTTTAAAGCAGATGGTCTACAACAATTATCAGCCTTAGTTCAAAAAGGTAATTTACCTGAAATTTCTTTGGACGTAAGAATTGGATCGCCTATTGCGCGTCCTTCAAAAATTGTTTGCATTGGTTTAAATTATGCAAAGCACGCTAAGGAAACAGGGGCGGCTATTCCTGCGGAGCCAATTATTTTTATGAAGTCTACCACTTCTTTAACTGGGCCTTATGATCATATCATTATTCCAAAAAATTCTGAAAAGACAGATTGGGAAGTAGAACTTGCAGTGGTGATGGGTAAAAAAGCTAGTTATGTTAGTGAAGCCGATGCGATGGATTATGTTGCTGGATATGTTTTGCATAATGATGTAAGTGAAAGGGCCTTTCTATTAGAAAGAGGAGGTACATGGGATAAGGGGAAAGGTTGTGACAGTTTTGCTCCTTTAGGCCCATGGTTAGTAACAAAAGATGAAATAGCAAACCCTCATGATTTGCGTTTATGGTTATCCTTAAATGGTAAAATGATGCAGGACAGCAATACAGATGATTTAATTTTCAATATCCCACATTTAATTTCATACATCAGTCAGTTTATGACCTTACTTCCAGGCGATGTTATAAGTACTGGAACCCCTGCTGGCGTTGGATTAGGCTTTAATCCAAATATTTATTTAAAGGAAGGGGATGTGGTTGAATTAGGAATTGATGGACTAGGAACTAGTAAGCAAAAAGTGGTAGCATATAAATAATTATTCAATTAAATGGTGTCTATGAAATGGATTGTTCAACTTTTTTGCTTGGTCATTCCATTTATAGGTTTAGCTCAAAACACTAAGCCTAATATTATCTTTATAGTTACGGATGATCAAAGGTGGAATGCTTTAGGTGTTGCAGGTAATACTATTATACAAACGCCAGAGATGGATGCATTGGCCAATTCGGGCACTTATTTTAAAAATGCTTTTGCTACTACGCCCATTTGTGCCGCTAGTAGGGCTTCTATACTCACTGGCTTATATGAAAGAACACATGATTACACTTTTCAGAAATCAAAATTACAAAAACCGTATGCCGATATTATTTTTCCAAAAATATTAAAGGAGCAGGGGTATCATGTTGGATTTTTTGGAAAATTGGGAGTGATTATTGATAATTCAAAGCAGTATTTTGATGAAAGTGATTTTTATGATAGAGGGGATGCGGAAGATAGGAGAGGTTATTTTTATAAAACCATTAACAAGGACACCGTTCATCTAACTAGGTACAGCGGATATCAAGCACAAGAGTTTATAAAAAATGCACCTACAGATAAACCGTTTTGCCTTTCTGTATTTTTTAGTGCGCCTCATGGTCATGACCCTTCGGTCCAACAATATTTTTGGCAATCTAAATCAGATAGTCTTTATAAGAATACTTTAATTCCAAATCCCTTATTATCGGAAGATAAGTATTTCAATCAATTGCCACTTGAAGTGAGACAAGGATTAAATCGTACAAGATGGAAATGGCGATTTGATACTCCCGAAAAATATCAAAATAGTATCAAAGGGTATTATAGAATGATTACAGAAATTGATAATGAGATTGGATCAATGCGCCAATTATTAAAGGAAAGGGGATTATCTGACAACACTATATTTATCATTCTTGGAGACAATGGATATTTCACTGGAGATAGGCAATTAGCAGATAAATGGTTAATGTATGAAACATCTATTCGTGTACCTCTCATTATCTATGATCCAAGGAAGCAGCATCCTTCAAAAATAGATGCGATGGTATTAAATATAGATGTAACAAAGACCATTCTTAAAATGGCTGGGGTGCAGCCCCCTAAAAATTACCAAGGCTTAAATTTGGAAAATTTTGTTTCAAATGGGAATGTGCCTTCTAATAGAAAATCAATTTTAATTGAACATCTTTGGAAGTTAAAAGACATTCCATCCAGTGAGGGTATTAGAACTGAAAGGTGGAAATATTTTAGATATCGGTTTATACATGCCCCTGAAGAATTATATGATTTAAAAAATGATCCACTTGAAACTATCAATTTAGCATTGAATACAAAATATGCGCCTATACTTAAACAATTAAGGCAGCTCTGTGATAAAAAAATTAAAGCCTACCAATCAGAAAAGCTATGTCCTGATGAGCCAGAGAATAAGGCCATCACTTTTTAATTCGATTTTAAATAGGTTAAAGCCCATTTGAGTAAACTATAATTATCTCTAGGGATTTGTAATTTTTTTATAATATTATATCGATGATTTCGTACTGTTTTCTCTGAAATAAATAAAATTTCTCCAATTTCCTTACTCTTTTTATGCTTTGCAATTAAGTCGATAATTTTATATTCTGTTAAGCTTAGGTGACTGAGTTTGTCTTCCTTCAAATACTTTTTTTCAATATAATCAAATGCTAACTTCACACTAATTTTTACTTGATCCTGATTCCATGGTTTTATGATATAATTTAATGGATTGGTAATAGATGCTTTTTCTATCATTTGAATACTACTAAACTCGGTAATGTATATAATTTCAATTTGTGGATGTATTTTACATACTTCCTTTACAAAATGAATGCCTGCTAAATCACCCCCTAAATGAATATTGCAAATTGCTAAATCGGGCTTGAATTTTTTTGCTTGCTTTAATGCTTTTTCATAATCTTGAATTAGAAGCGAATTGTATTCAAGGTGAATTAGCATTTCCTGTAAGCCACGCCCCATATGGATATCATCCTCAAGAATAAGAATTTTATTTTTGCTCATTATTATTTAATCTGTCCAACAACTCCTTACGCACGCAAATATTTTGTTTTATTAGATTGCAATAAAACTAATGTTATTTTCCCACCATAAATAATAATGGACAATGAATTAACTCTAATAATTAATCACTTTACTTGCTTTGTAGAACTAAATTAGTAACAATGCAACTATAATTAAAACAATAAGGATATTGTTTATTTTTTTAAGATGGGACTTAATATTTTCAATCTACCATCAATAGACTTTTCGTCATATTTTAATCCTAAAATATGAGCAACCAAAGGATAAATATTTACATTTTCAAATCCTTCGATAGTTATTCCCTTCTTAAATGCAGGCCCCCATGCCATAAAGCTCGCCCTCATGTGTACTAAATGATTATCAAATCCATGTTTGCCTTTGGTAGGCTTGTAAGGCGACAAATTAAATACTTTGGGTAGGTGTGGTATTAATAATAAATCTCCTAAACGATTATTCCAATCATCTGATTTTTTATAATGCCAATAAGCAGGCGTTTCATCTAATTTGTATACTGTGACACTGGTGTCTTTTTTTAAGGCAGCATAAGTAGCTTCAATCTTTGTTGCATCTTTTGCGTATAAATGTAATTGCGCATCTCCCCATGGCACTTTAAAATAATTAGTGTCAACCGCTTTAGGCAATCCTAGGGCATTTTCATTATCGACTGTAGTCATGCCATGATCAGATACAAATATATAATTGATAGGCAATTGTAAGGGGGCTAATGCTGCTTGTAATGCATTGATGCTGCTATCCACAAATTGAACCGATTTTTTTACTCTTGGATCCTCTGGTCCATATTCATGTGCAAAGTGATCGACATCAGGGAAATAAAATGTAATCAAATGGGGTCGTTGATCTTCGGGTAAGCTTAACCAATTTTTTACTGTATTAATACGACTAGCAATACTTATTTTTTCATTGTAATTGAAATAATAAGTAGGTCTGATACCTTTTATGGCAGCTTCTGAAGCCACCCAATAAAAACTAGCTGAAATCATTTTTTGTTGCTCTGCTAATACCCATAATGGGGTGCCCCCATACCATTTTCCTTCAGCAACCATTTTTTTGTTACCCATATTATAAAAAGCCCCAGAAGGAACATCTATATAACTATTATCTACTAACCCATGATGAGAAGGGTATAAGCCAGTTACAATGCTATAGTGATTAGGAAATGTAACCGACGGATAAGAAGGGGTCATAAATTTAGAACGTATTCCGTTTTTTGATAAAGATTGCAAATTTTTAGCATCATATAATTCTGTGAAATCACTTCTAAAACCATCTGCAGATATTAAAATAACATAGGGTTTATTTAGTTGTGCTGGACTGTTGAGTCGACCACTAATAATTTGTTGTGTAGTATCTAGTTTATTTTTTTCAGCAATCGCATAGTTATGCGTGTTTGCTTTTGTTGTGTCCTGGCCAAATGCCCAAAAAATGGATAATAGACTAAAAATGCACAAAATTATTTTTTTCATATTTTAATTTTATAAGAGTCGGCTGGTTATTCTATTTGTATTCTAATAGCCTAGATCACAAAATACAATGCTCTTGCGGTCAAATAGGCTTATTTTTACAAAATTACTAAATGTTTATGCTTGAAAGTCAACTATTTATTTAATGGGTTGTTATAACTTTACGGGAACCCATGAATAAAGAAAAAGAATATATAACGGTGGTTGGTGCTAGGGAGCATAATTTGAAGAATTTTGACATTGTCATTCCTAAAAATGAATTAGTGGTATTAACTGGGGTCAGTGGAAGTGGAAAGTCTTCCTTGGCTTTTGATACTCTTTATAACGAAGGTCAGCGCAGGTATATGGAAAGTTTTAGCGCTTATGCAAGGCAATTTATGGGTGAAATGGAAAGGCCCGATGTTGACCAAATTACGGGCTTGTCGCCGGTGATTGCTATTGAACAAAAAACGACCAACAAAAATCCAAGATCTACTGTTGGAACAGTTACAGAATTATATGATTTTTTGCGATTATTATTTGCCAGAATCGGTAAAGCCTATAGCTACAATACAGGAAAGCCGATGGTAAAGTTTTCTGAGGCAGAAATTATTCAAAATATATTCACTCAGTTTAAGGGTAAAAAAATTAATTTATTAGCACCTATTGTTAGAGGTCGTAAGGGACATTATAGAGAACTATTTGAAGAAATCAGAAAAAAAGGATTCGTCAAAGCTAGGGTGGATGGTGAAATAATTGAACTAAGACCTAAGTTTCAAGTGGATAGATATAAAATTCATGATATTGAAATTGTAGTTGACAGAATGCCTGTAACGGACGCTATGAAAACTAGATTAGCAGATAGTGTTACCCAATGTTTAAAAATGGGAAAGGATTTACTATTTGTTTTAGAAGAGGACAAAGTAAAAGTAGTGCAGTATTCAAAGCAATTGATGTGTGAGACCACCGGTTTAAGTTATGAGGAGCCATCTCCAAATAGTTTTTCTTTCAATTCTCCCTATGGCGCCTGTCCTAATTGTAAAGGATTGGGAAATGTGTATGCGATAGATATGAGTTTATTGCTACATGATCAATCCTTAAGTATTAATGAAGGGGCAATTCATCCTTTAGGCGAATCAAGGGAAGCGAGTGTTTTTAATCAAATAAAACAGTTTGCCAAAAAGCATAAAATTAGTTTAGATAAGGCCATTCAGGATTTATCTAAAGAACAACTTGATTTGATTCTTTTTGGAGACAAGAATATTTCTTCCACTTTAGATATGGATTTGAATGATGAAAGCATTCCAAATGAGTATACCGGAAGTTATGAAGGGATTGTGCCCATGATGAAAAGGTGGTTTACCTCTTCGCAAAGCACTGATCATTTAAAAGCTTGGGTGGAAGGCTATATGGAATTGAATACTTGCCCGGTTTGTGAAGGTGCAAGATTAAGAAAGGAAAGCTTATGGTTTAAGGTGAATGAACTTAATATTGCTGCTTTAAATGAAATGCATTTAGATCATTTGCAAGATTGGTTTAAACAACTACCTAAACATTTAAATAAAAAAGAGTTACTCATTGCAACTACTATATTAAAAGAGATTGATGATCGAATTTCTTTTTTAATGAATGTGGGTTTATCCTATTTGTCATTAAGTCGTCCTTCAAAGTCATTAAGTGGTGGAGAGTCGCAAAGAATTCGTTTAGCGACTCAAATTGGTTCTCAACTTCAGGGTATTACTTATATTTTAGACGAGCCTTCAATTGGACTGCATCAAAGAGACAACCAGCGATTAATTAAAGCATTAAAACAATTAAGGGATATAGGCAATACGGTTTTGGTTGTTGAACATGACAAGGATATCATGATGGCTGCCGATTATTTAATTGATATTGGGCCCAAAGCTGGAATACATGGTGGGCATATTGTTGCGCAAGGTACACCTCAAGAAATAATCAAATTAAAATCGGACACTGCATTATTTTTATCAGGGAAAAAGAAGATTCAGATTCCTGAACAAAGACGAAAGGGAAATGGGAACAGTATTAGTATTAAGGGTGCTACTGGTAATACTTTGCAAAAGGTAAATTGCGATTTTCCATTAGGCACTTTCACTGTTGTCACTGGGGTGAGTGGAAGTGGTAAATCAACCTTAATCAACGAAACTTTATATCCGATTTTATCTCAATTTTGCTATCATAGTAAAACAAAGCCCATGCCTTTTTTAAAAGTAACGGGTTTGGAAAATATTGATAAAGTAATTGAAATAGATCAATCACCAATTGGAAGAACACCGCGGAGTAATCCTGCGACTTATTGCGGCTTTTTTACTGACATTCGAACCTTATTCGCTTCAGTTCCTGAGGCCAAAATTAGAGGGTATCAAGCGGGTCGTTTTTCTTTCAATGTTAAAAGTGGCCGTTGCGAAGTGTGTGAAGGTGGCGGGATGCGTGTTATAGAAATGAATTTTTTACCTGATGTTTATGTGCACTGTGAAAAATGTGCAGGTAAACGTTATAATAGGGAAACACTTGAGATAAGGTATAAAGGGAAATCGATTAGCGATGTCTTGAATATGACTGTAGAAGAAGCTTGTGAATTTTTTCAAGCGGTACCTTTTATTTATCGAAAATTAAAGGTATTAAATGAAGTAGGTTTGGGATATATCACTTTAGGACAATCGGCTGTCACCTTAAGTGGTGGTGAAGCGCAGCGTGTAAAGTTGGCTACTGAATTGGGTAAAAAAGATACTGGAAAAACATTCTATATTTTAGATGAGCCTACCACGGGATTACATTTTCAGGATATTCAATTGTTGATAGGTGTATTAAATAGATTAGTGGATAGAGGTAATACTGTTTTGGTTATTGAACATAATATGGATGTAATCAAAGTAGCCGACCACCTCATTGATTTAGGCCCAGAGGGCGGAAGTGGAGGCGGAGTGGTTCAGTTTACTGGAACACCCGAAGAGATGATAAAAAAATCAAAAACACATACAGCAAAGTATTTAGCCATTGAAATGCAATAATTTGCTGCATTTCAAAAAGCTATAATAGTAACAAAATTGCATTTTAATCGTTTTATGAAAAACAATCAATACATGAGAATCCTCAATAATATAGCTACTTTATCTAAATCTTATGTATTCATTTTGTGCGCTATTTTATCCTTTGGTTCGGTTAATGCAAGTGTCTTACAAGGAACAATTAAAGATGTGCAAGGCAAGGAAATCCCTTTTGCTTCTATTTTAATTAAAAAAACGAAACAAGGTACGACTGCTAATAGCAAAGGAATATATAGTATAAATGTGGCACCGGGCGAGTATGTGATTGTTTGTCAAAGTATCAGTTTTAAAACCATCGAAAAGAAGATAAAAATTAAGGAAGAAGTCACTACACTTGATTTTGTACTGTCCGAGCAACAATATGATTTAACCGAAGTAGTCGTGAGTAATAAGGCGGAAGATCCTGCTTATGAAATTATTCGCAACACCATTAAAAAAAGAGAAGATCATTTAAAAGAGTATAATAATTTTAAATGCCAGGTGTATTTGAAGGGATTGATTCAGTTAAATGATTACCCAAAAAAGTTTTTAGGAGACACAGTCGATTTTCAAGATGGAGATACCAATAAAGCTAAAATACTTTTTCTATCAGAAACTTTTGCGGATTATTCAGTAAGGGACAAGCAAACAAAGGTAGAAGTGAAATCGACCAAAGTGAGTGGTCGTAGTGATGGTTTTGGATTGGGTAATCCCAATATCATATCCTTTTATGAAAACAGTATTAACATTGGAGAGGCCTTGAATCCAAGGGGATATGTATCGCCTATATCAGATAATGCATTGTTTTTTTACAAGTACAAATACATGGGATCTTTTTATGAAAATGGGCTCGAAGTAACCAGGATCATGGTAACACCTCGTCGTAAACAAGAGCCATTATTTGCTGGTTTTATCAATATCATCGAAGGACAATGGCGTTTATACAGTACACAATTACAAATTACAAAGGATCAGCAATTACAATTCATTGACACCATTAGTTATGAACAAATTTATATGCCAATTGGCTCTCAATGGGTTATTAAGCAACAAGTAAGTAATTTATCGGGCAAGTTTTTTAGTTTCAAATTTAAGGGCAGCATTGTTCAGGTATATAATGAATACGAGTTAGATAAAAAATTTGATAAAAAGTATTTTACAAATGTTGTAATTAAGTTTTTGGATAGCTCAAATAAAAAATCATTGCAATATTGGGATAGTGCAAGGCCATTACCTTTATTGGAAAAAGAAGCTATTGATTTTATTAAAAAAGACAGCTTAGAAAAACTAAGAAGCACACCTGCCTATTTAGATAGCATAGACAAAAAAAGGAATAAAATTAATTTTAGTAATTTATTTCTTAGGGGCTATAATTATAGTAAACAATCTCAAAAGACAAGAGTGAGTGCAGATCCTTTAATATATGCTTTGACTATTAATTTTAACCCTGCAGAAGGGTATGTAATGAATTTTAAAGCCACATGGAATAAACAACTTGCTCAGAAAAATAATATTATTTTTTCGCCTTCGTTTAGATACGGATTAGAAAAAGAGAAACTGTATACAAGTTTTTCAGGTGCTTATGGCTTTCCTACCAAAGCAAGGTCAGTGATTAGTGCAAGTTTGGGAAGTAATGTGTTTCAATTTAATAATAATAACCCTATTTCAGAGTTAGATAATACTGCCTATTCCTTAAGTGGCGGCAATAATTTCATGAAAACCTATGAAGCAAGATTTTTCAAACTTAATTATGCACGTAATTTTGGGCAAGGTGTGAATATGAATTTTGATATACAATATCAGGACCGAGCTCCTCTAGAGAATTTAGTGAATGAACTAAAAGGCAATGTCTTTACGCCAAATTTTCCTACGGCTTTAATGACTAAAAATTTAGATCCACATCAATCTTTGATTACAAGTCTGAGTGTTACTTGGCGACCTGGTACTAAGTATTTAGAATTACCCAATCGACTCATTGGATTAAGATCAAAATACCCTACACTTAATTTAATGTACACCCAAGGAGTGGATGGGGTGTTGGGTAGTGATGTAAGTTTTGCAAAATGGAAATTTACGGTTTCTCATAATATGAATCTTCAATTATTGGGAAAATTGAATGCTCGATTTATTGTAGGTGGGTTTTTAAATGATAAAAAATTATTTTCACCCGATTTTCAACATTATTTAGGAAACCAAATTGTTTTAAGTCAAAGTTATATGACAGGATTTCAAATGTTGCCTTACTATGAATTTAG
>Ga0114977_10001996_pt1 | contig 13250 bp, 11 predicted proteins | sample S_130805_MF_Meta_FD_87026 | JGI IMG/M metagenome (GOLD analysis project Ga0114977, IMG submission 87026) | Freshwater microbial communities from Lake Simoncouche, Canada to study carbon cycling - S_130805_MF_MetaG | ecosystem: Environmental > Aquatic > Freshwater > Lake | place: Lake...
CATCAGCATTCTTGCATTAAGCACATCGGGAGCGATCGGACTTGGATTTCTGCTTCGCTCACCTTCGGGTAGAAACACTTCAACGACTTCTCGAAGATCTCTACCAAAGATCTCCACATCACCAATACGAAGCAGTGATATCTCCGATTTGATGGCTGAGCATCAGATCAAATGCTTTGGAACTATCGAAGTTCGCCATGACGCTACGAGCGATGCCACAAGTTACGCTACAAGTGACGCTAAGCCTGCAACGAGTCTGGTAGAGAATCTGCCACACCATGCAGGGGATACAGGTCCAACGAGTGCAGTCGGCTCGCGCGAAGCGATGCGAATGGTTCGCATCGCAAAACGTGTGGAGCAATTAAACAATTGGGCTCTATGGACTTGGGTGGGACTATTTCTCGTCAGGTTCCTCTCGGATGCAAACTGGCGTGAGCTTCTTTTCAATGCCCCGCTGGCTGCTTTCTCAAGCATCGTGCTCGGGGTTTATTGATTCGCTCAGCTCCAATCGAGCCCTTCGTGCAGTCGATTGAAATTCTCGCAACCATCTTTTAACACCACTACCATATCTTCGACCCGTACGCCTCCGTAGCGTTTCCCATAGAGTCCGGGTTCAATGGTAACGACATCTCCTTCGACGAGTTCAGGGCCACCGACCGCCAACAAAGGTGGTTCGTGGACTTCTAGTCCAAGTCCATGGCCGGTCCCGTGAGTCATGCTGATAAAGGTTTCAGGTGCATCCGGACCGGGGAGTCCCATCTGGTAACCGGAGCCTTCGATAGACCGGATCGTGGCTTCGTGAACCTCTTGGCCTGTAACCCCGGCACGGACCGCTCGTATCGCTGCTGCTTTTGCTGCAACGACTGCGGCATGCATTCGCGCGACGTCCGGATGAATCTGCCCATTGACGACGGTTCGAGTGCAGTCTCCGTTGTACAGCGTCGCTTTGACCCTTGGGAAAATATCGACGATGATCGGCTGGCCTGTATAGAGCGGCCCGTGTCCATGATCATGGCAATCCGCCCCGACAGGACCACCTGCAACAATCGCATCGGGACTTACGCAACCGCGCTCGAGCAACCAGATATCGATGAGCACTCTCATCCGTTCGCTTGTCATCGGCGCCCCGTCATGTTGCAAGATCCCCTTTGCATCCACCGAGCATCTTGCAAGGGTTGAGCAAGCCATCTCCATGACTTCTTCGGTGATGTTCTGCGCTTCGCGGATCATCTTTAGTTCAGCTTCGTTTTTCATGCGTCGCTCCATGACACCCCACTGTAGATCGCATTCGACTGCAATCCCGGCCTTTTGCAACATCGAGGTGTAGATCATCGGCAAGGATCGATCTACCACGACCCGCTTGATCCCTGCACGACAAAAAGCCTCTGCGGCAGCTTGAGCCGTCGCGGTCTCTCGGTCTCCGGATAGCCCTTGCGAAGGTGTGAAATCTGCCGGGCAGTGGACTTGATTGACATTCGCATTGACCCGGGCTCGGCCCATTTCAATGTCTCGGCAAATCAACGTGGACTGCATGCTGCCATCGGCTTGCGGCCACTCGATATACACCACTGGGTCACCGACCAGAAATCGAATCGATCGGTACAAACCAGCATTGAGTGTCGGTATGCCAGCCATCATGCGTGGCGATGAGAGGTCGGTGATAAGCATCGGTTCAAGCTTTCCAGAAAAGGGATTGTTTGAGTAGGACTAAGCGAAGGATCTTAACGCAACTGAACCGGCTTAGAGCTGACTGGCTCGTTCGACGGCAGTGACGAAAACATCGACTTCTTGCTCGGTATTGTAGAAATAGAAGGAGGCTCGTGCGCTGACCCCAAGGCCAAATCGGGCGTGTAAAGGCATGGCGCAGTGATGGCCGACCCGAATGGCAACACCCGATGCGTTCAAGTACTGACCGATTTGATCGGCGTGAATTCCCGGTATGACGAACGAGACGATCCCGGTTTTCTCCCCTGAGTTCACTTCTGTCGTCCCAAAGATTCGAAGATTCTTGATCGTCTGCAGTCCTTCGATCGCTCGACGAGTCAAGTTCTGCTCATGCGTTAGGATCTGGTCGCTACCGACTCGTAGCAGATACTCCAAAGCCGGTTTCATAGCGATGGCTTCGACAATCGCTGCCGTTCCTGCTTCAAAGCGATGGGGCAAGTCCGCCTGCTCAAATCCATTCTTGCTGACAGATTTGATCATGTTCCCTCCACCGAGAAACGGTGGCATCGACTCGAGAACTTCCCGCTTTCCAGCCAACACTCCAATCCCGGTTGGACCAAGCATTTTATGTCCGCTGAAGACTACCCAGTCTGCATCCCAGTCGACCGCAGTCGCTTTGCCATGCGGGACACTTTGAGCTGCATCAACAAGCACTTTCGCGCCAACGCGGTGGGCTGCATCCGCGATCTTTCTCACCGGATTGATTGTTCCAAGCACATTGGAAACCGCAGTGAGACTCACTAGCTTTGTGCGGGGGCCAAGGACCTTATCCAAGGACTCTATATCTAGTTGATAGTCATCTCGAACGCCGATCCATCGGATCACAGTTCCAGTCCGTTGCGCTAGCTGTTGCCAAGGAACGATATTCGAATGATGCTCCATCTCCGTTAGAACGATCTCGTCCCCAGCCTTCAGGAATGCATCACCCCAACTTCTCGCTACCAGATTGATCGATGCAGTTGTGCCTGAGGTGAAGATTACTTGCGAAGCGGAATCCAGGTGCATCCAATCACACAAAGCTTGGCGAGCGGCCTCCATCGCTTCGGTCGTCTCTGCTGCCAACTGATGGCCGCTTCGATGCACATTCGCGTAGTGATTCTTGTAAACACGGTCCATACAATCGAGTACCGAGACGGGCCTTTGCGCCGAGGCGGCGTTGTCGAGATATATCCAAGGCTTGCCGCATGGAAGCTTCGCATCGAGGATTGGAAAATCTTGACGGCACTGAGAAATTGGAATCGTAGGGAGCTTGGCCCAATCGGCTCTCAGAACCTTGGTTGGAGGGGCCGCGTGTTGGAGCGTAGCACCGCAAGGCGCATGCGTTCCGGTTGGATCCAGCGGACACCCTTTGTCCACTTTGATCACTTTGCCCGCTAACAAACCTTCCCCCGAACCAGCCGCATCGGTCGACGTTGTTCCTACGGACGACGTCGTCGAGGATTGCTCGGCCAAATAGCCCTTAGCAATTCCTTGAATACGCTGCACCATCGAGTGCAGTCCGTTGCTTCGCATCGGAGTAAGAAAAGCTTTTAGATGAAGCTCTTCGAAAAGCTCTTCGATGGGAAAAGCGACGATGTCAGAAGGGCTCTTGCCCGAGTAGGCCGCAATGAGGATAGCGACAAGACCCCGCACCATCGGTGCGTCGCTGGATCCTTGGAACTCGATGGTTTGTTCACCGAGTTTGGGTACGACCCAGACCATACTCTGGCATCCAAGCACCCGAAATTCCTCGATCTGGTACCGCTCATCCAATTGCGGCAGGCTTTGCCCTAACTCGATCAAATAAGCCAAACGCTCCTGCGGCGTATCGAGATCGGCGATCTCTTCGCGGATATCATCAAGCTCGATCCGCTGTGTCGATTGGCTCATCTCTAGAAAATTCCTAACTGGTCTCTTGCATCTTCGGTCATCTTGTCAGGGCCCCATGGTGGATCCATGACTACTTTGATGTCGACTGTCCCGACTCCTTCAATCGACTCAACAACTTGCCGACTATTGGCTACTAATTGAGGACCGGCAGGACACATCGGACTCGTCATGGTCATCTCGACCAAGACGTTCTCTTTGCCCTCTTCGCCAGGTTGAATGTCGACGACGTAGATGAGCCCAAGGTCCACAATGTTGACGAACAACTCAGGATCGATCACACGTTTGAGCTCTTCGCGAACTTGATCTTCGGTAATTGCCATGTTTCAACCGTTTGGTAACTCGAATGGGATCGTTGGGGAATGGAAAGTCGAACAGTGCGCCAAGCTGGTCGGCCCACAAAGGTACTTCAGGAGTTCTTGGCTACTATGCTTCATTGTAGCCGCGAGGGAAGGAACGACCAACGCTTGCACCGGACATTCACTTGTCTTTATTACCCGCCTAGTTGCAATAACTTTGCGGACGCCATGATCTTGGTATTGCTGTGTGTTTTCGTAGGGATCAAGCGGAATTCGAAAAGCGAATTACCACGAACATCTTACGAATCGCTCAGCGCTACAAAAACCTTGGTTCCGTCGACGCGTACGGTGTGGCTTGGGGTGTCCTCGGTGGCCGGCATGCACATGGCTTTGCCGTTCTTCACATCGAACTTCGCACCGTGACGGGGACAGACCAAGCACTGGCCATCGAGTTGCCCATCTCCCAACGTGCCGCCATCATGCGTGCACATGTCTTCAATGCAGAAGATCTCACCCGAGAGATTAATCAAAACAACGAATCGCTGATCGACTTCGAAGGTCTTTGGGGTATTCTCGGGCAATTCGTCCCGTTCGCAAACATATTGGTAGTCGAGCATACGATTGAAAGCTTTCCAAGCAACAAGCTGATTGAGTTAGATCCGTGCAAACGCCTTGCGGTTATTCGTACTGACGCACTTGCCGTGCGATTATTCGTACTGACGCACTTGCCGTGCGATGGCAGCACCCAATGCGTCTCGGACGCTCTCGATCGTAATCCGGTCAAAGATCTGCTGGAAGAAACCAGTGACGATCATTCGGACCGCTTCAGACCTTGTGAAACCTCGCGACTGTGCGTAGAAGATCAGTTCTTCATCGACACGACCACTCGTGCTGCCGTGGGTACATCGCACATCATCGGCGTTGATTTCCAAGCCAGGGATGGAGTCCGCTCGCGAGGTATCGCTGAGCATGAGGTTGTCGTTGCGTTGGTAACCGTCTGTCTTTTGTGCACCTTCGCTAACTTTGATCATCCCGCGCCATACGGTGCGAGATCGATCTTGTAGAACGCTCTTGTACAAGAAGTCGCTCCTGCAATGTGGAGCGTTGTGATGTTGCAGAGTGTTGTAGACGAGGTGCTGTTTGTCTCGGGTAAACATAACGCCGTTGACTTGGCTCGTCGCCCCTGGCTCGACCAATTCAACTCGTTGGTCCACTTGCGCGAACCTTGAACCCATCGCAGCGACTGTCCATTGAAGCGAAGCATCTCGGCCGACGCTTGCGCGTTGATGCGCAAAGTGCCAAGCATTGCGTCCCCAATCTTGCAAGTTGACGTAGCGCAGATGCGACCCGGAACGTTGGATCAATTCAACTCCGCCGCAATGAAACCCGTTTGCTTGATCACTTGGACTCGCTGACTCGAAGAGCACTGTCGCTTCTGCACCATCTTCAAGCACGATCAGCGTATGGGATAAGTCGACTTGCCCGTCTCCCATCGCTGCATGGATGTGAATCGGAAGAGGGACTCGCACGTTCTTCGGTACGTAGATGAAATACCCATCGCTCCACATCGCTTGTTGCAAAGCGGCAAAACGGTCTGCGGACGCATTGATTGTCTTGTGTAGATGAGTTTCGACAAGCTTGCTATGATCTCGAGCGCATCGCGCAAGGGAGCCGACGATGACTCCCTTAGCAGCCAATTGCGGATCCAAAGCTTCGGCGATGACGATTCCATTGACCGATTGCAAGCTTCCGGAGACTTCCAACGTGGTGTCTGTGCCGTTCGCGTGAGTCCCTGTAACTTCGGTTCCGGCAGCATCGGTTCCGGATGCAGTCGTTACCGTTCGGAGCCGCACCGGTGTGGTGCTCGGAATCGCCACGGACTCATCGATGTTTGGAGCAAACTTGGCGATCCGAAAACCTCGAAGGTCAGATCGCATCCAGTTTTCGTCGCGAGGGTTTGGCCAATCGAGGGATTCGTAGATTGCCCAAGCCTCTTTGCGGCGAGCTGTCAACCAAGTCGGTTCGGTACGTCGCTCGATGAATCTCGAAAAACCATTGTCGTCAAAAGACATAACACCTAATTCCGTATCGTCATGGGGCTTAGTAGTAGTTGGATGAGGAGTCGACGCGAAGGTCATTAGCCTACCGATCCTTCCATCTGCAATTGGATCAATCGATTCATTTCCACTGCATATTCCATTGGTAATTCTTTTACCAACGGCTCGATAAACCCGTTGACAATCATCGTGCTCGCTTCTGCTTCGGACATGCCTCTGCTCATCAGATAAAACAGTTGCTCTTCGCCGATCCGCGATACACTCGCTTCGTGTCCAATGCTGACGTCTTGATCGAGAATCTCAATGTACGGATAGGTATCGCTTTGGCTTCTCGAATCGAGAATCAACGCATCGCAAACGACGTTTGATTTGGACTTTGCGGCATCCTTCTCTACGCGAACCAACCCCCGATAGCTACTTCGGCCACCATTCTTCGAAATGGATTTGCTGATGATCTGACCGGTTGTATGGGGAGCGGCGTGCACAAGCTTAGCTCCAGCGTCTTGGTGTTGGCCTGCAGACGCGAAAGCGATGGAGAGGATTTCTCCACGTGCACCTGGTTCGAGCATATACACCGCAGGGTACTTCATGGTTAACTTGCTACCCAAGTTCCCGTCGACCCATTCCATGGTGGCGTCGGCATAAGCCACAGCGCGTTTGGTCACCAAGTTATAAATGTTGTTCGCCCAGTTTTGGATCGTGGTGTAACGGCAACGGCTACCTCGCTTGCAGATGATCTCTACCACGGCAGAGTGAAGCGATTCCGAGGAATACATCGGTGCGGTACATCCTTCGACGTAGTGGATGCTTGCACCTTCATCGACGATGATGAGTGTTCGTTCAAATTGCCCCATGTTTTCCGCGTTGATGCGGAAGTAAGCTTGGAGTGGGAAGTCGATCTTGACCCCTTTAGGAACATAGATGAACGAACCACCTGACCATACTGCGGAATTCAATGCAGCGAACTTGTTGTCGTTCGGCGGAATGATCGTTCCGAAGTACTCGCGCACAAGATCCGGATACTCTTTGATCGCTGTATCGGTGTCGGTGAAAATCACACCTTGTTGAACAAGGTCTTCTTTCAAGGATCCATATACGACTTCGCTCTCAAACTGGGCCTTCACCCCCGCAAGGAACTTCTTTTCCGCTTCGGGAATACCAAGCTTATCGAAGGTGTCCTTGATTTCTTGTGGGACTTCGTCCCAAGTCCGACCCTGACGGTCGGTGGGCTTGAGGTAATAGAAGATGTCTTGGAAGTTCACATCGATGCTACCGCCCCACTTCGGCATCGGCTTGGAATGGAATATCTCCAAGGACTTGAGCCGGAAATCTCGCATCCATTGCGGCTCGTTCTTCATTTCGGATATCTGATTGACGATATCCACGTCGAGTCCCTTACGGGCCTTGAACACTGCTTTGCTTTCGGTGCGGAAATCGTACTTGTTGATTTCGCCGATGGCGTCTTGGGAAGCGGTATCTGTAGACATGGTTGATTGCTTGGTTGAAGTAAGTAAGGGATCGATATTGGGTGGAGCGGGTGGGGGCCCGATCCGTGCATTGCCTGGATGATGGCTCTGGCAAATTGCTAGAGTGCCGCTGCTTCCTCTTTCGCTAACATTTGCTGGTTAGCCGCTTCTGCATCAGGGTAAGTTCTTCGGATTCGGTCGTATCCAGTGTCGTGCAATTCGCGAGCAAGCTCAGGGCCGCCAGTCTCGACAATACGTCCACCGAGCATCACGTGTGTGAACTGCGGAGGATTGTGTTCGAGAAGCTTGTCGTGGTGCGTGATGATCAGCAGACCCATCTTCTCACGACCGATCTCAGCGATCGAAGCCGATGCGAGTCGAACGGCGTCGGCATCAAGTCCGGAGTCGGTTTCGTCCAAGATCGAGAACTTCGGTGAAAGCATGGCCATCGTCAAAATTTCTGCACGCTTCATTTCACCGCCGGAGAAACCATCGTTGACATAACGACGCGCAAATTCCGGATCCATCTTGAGCTGCTCCATCTTGGATTTCAGCTCCTTGCGAAACTCTCGCATCGCGATGAGCTCTTGGCCTTCTTTACGATCCGGCTGACGCACATTCGTTGCTGCGTGACGCAAGAAGTCCGCCATTTTCACACCAGGAATCGCAACCGGACGCTGGAAAGCCATGAAGATCCCAGCCCGGGCTCGCTCGTCGGCTTGCATCTGCGTCAGATCCACGCCGTCGAGATAAATCGCCCCTTCGGTGATCTCGTAATTCGGGTGGCCTGCAATCGCTAGCCCCAACGTACTCTTGCCAGAACCGTTCGGTCCCATCAGCGCGTGCGTTTCTCCGAACTTGATTTCTAGGTTTACACCGCGCAGGATCGGCTTATCGTTGACGCTGACATGCAAGTTCTCGATGCGTAGTACGTGGATCATTCTGTTTGTAGTTGGGTAAGTGATACTTAAGGATAGTGAATTGTTTGATGGACCAAGTGCTCTGCTGGGGCGGCTAGGATTCAGCCGTTGCTACGGATTGCAGTGAACTCGTTTCAGGCGCATCGTAGGACGGTGGATTCTTCTGAACGGGCTTGAATTGACAAGTCCCATGTCCATCAAGTTTGCAGCACTGAAGTTCAAGGGGTTGGCCGATGGCTTCGCTCAAAACTTGCTGCTCGAGCTGGCAGAGGCTGCGCTCGGCATCGCGCCCGCTCAAGTCAGGATAGGGACAAGCGTGAACGGAAAGGACTGGCAAACCATCGACATTCAGGAAGGTTGCAGGGATTCTACGCGAGGCCATCAAACCGGCCAGTGCGCGCATCCGTTCGTCCAAGGAACCGGCGGGCAGCAAGTCGCCGAATACTCGCCCCATTCTCTTCGATACCTTGCCGATCAGTTTTTCCTTTACCGCGAGATCTTCGAGTTCCGAGATTTCGGTCCAAAGGGCTACGGCGAGGTCGGTATAGGTGACCCCTACTTGACGCCAGCCGAGGTCGGTTAGAAGGTAGGAGTAAGTCGGGCGTCCACGGCCAACGGAGTGTTTGCGACGCTCGATGTATCCGGCGCTTTCCAATCGATCAAGCCGCTGGCGAACGGCCGTAGCGGTTACTTCTAGCTTGTCTGTCAGATCGATTACGGTGAGGCCTTCGTAGCGTCGAAGCAGATCGAGCACTAATTGGTCGACTGGCCGGGTCGGATTTTGATTACATGCCTTAGCTAAGTCCATGGCGTCAAGACCTTTACGACGAGTAGTCTAGGGCCAGAAGTCAGCCCTTTAGACTAGAAAGTATACGAACCTAAGCAATTGTGACAAGCTATATTGCGATAAAAGTGCGATTGGATGTGGCTTTTGATGACAGGTTGCTTATTGAGTATGTCCGCAAGAGCCAGATCGTTAAACGGCAAATGGAAGATGGGTGTGTCAAACGAAAAAGGGCCGGAGGTAGATTCCTCCAGCCCTTTGAATTTTTCGGCGATGCTTGCCGCTAATGCAATGCTTGCCGATTATGAGTCGTGTTTAGAACGACACTTGTTCTGCACTACTCTGGTACGTTGGCCACGATGCCATCAGAAATTCCACCGAGAGCTCGGTATACATCGCGATCAATGTCGTTGGAAATGAAGCGAACGCTTCCGTCAGCACTAGCGAAGTTTGCTCCAACTCCATGGTCACTGGTGAAGCCGTAGTTGTTTTGCCAATCCGCAGAGCAGTTTTCCAATCGCTTGCGTACAGACTTGCTGGCGTCGATATCGCACATTGGAGGAGCATTCAAAGGAATTGCGACGGTTGCCACGCTTCCGTTGAACCAGAACCACCAGTTGTGTTGGGTGTAGGCTCCAACCGACTCGCCGACCATCAACGTATTGCTCAAACCATCCTTGATCGACGCGATGAGCGTGTTGCAAGGAGCTCCGCTGTAATTTGCAACCGCGTTTGGAAGCAAAGAACAGGTTGGATTTGGTGCAACGCCTTGGTATCCGGCAAAGAAGATACCGTTGCCATTACCAAGACCGTTTCCGTTGTTTTTGAAGAACGGATCGGATCCAAAATTCGAGTTAGCACTTGTGCAGTGTGCACCCCACGCCCAGTTCGATCCTGCTACACCTTTGTAGCTCGTAACAGCATATTGCTGCCCCGAGGAGCTGCGCTGTGCTCGGTTTGGCAAGACGGTAGGCGTTGTATCGCTTGGGCAACGGAACAAGGAGATCTTTTGCTGTGCGATCCAAGGAGTTGTGTTCACGGTAGGAGCAACAGGTCCGCCGGTGTTGCGAGTATCGTTCGAAACGTCGAACCCTTGCACGAGGTTTTGATGCAGCGTCCCTTGTTCGATGTACGGGAGAATATTGGTCATCCACGACGTTTGTGCGACATTTGCTTGAGCGGGCAATGGGTCGGTCATGATGTCGGCAGTGCTCGACACCGAACCATAGTTCCCTGGAAGCTGCTTGCGGGCACCTTCGAAGCTTGTGCAAGCCAAGGCGAGCTGTCGAACGTTGCTCGAGCAGGACATGCGTCGGGCCGCTTCGCGGGCTGCTTGGACTGCTGGCAGAAGGAGTCCAACGAGCACGCCGATGATGGCGATAACGACAAGGAGTTCGACGAGGGTAAAACCTCGTCGCGGGCCGGTGAGGCGCAAGAGTGGATTGCGAGCAAGCATGTGTTGATTCTCCAGACAGGGACCTTGTAGCTTATTGGGCAATCGGGTTTGTCGTCATTCAGAAAAGGGAAATAGAACGATGGACAATAAAGGACAACGTCTCGCTGGTTGTGTGTGGCAAGCCGTACTCTTTGGGGGTGGATCGATAGCGGTATGGCAACCATCGACCAATCCCCTTCTTAAATCGTACGGGTTGGGGGTACGATGTCAAGAAAATCCAATAGGTTGCAAAGCGAATCGCTAGGAAATCAATAAGGGATTTCTTTGACTCGCTTTGGTTTGCAGGCTTATGTTAGAGGATTGCCGTTATGGATTCGTTCCACCGGAGACAGCATTAATCGCTTCGGAAAGTGCCCGTTGACGCGATACGATCTGGTCTCGAAGGGATTGGATTTGCTTGAATGTCGAGGAGATTTCAGCTTTTTCGGTTTGAAGGCTTTCTTGAAGCTGTTGTGCTTCGGTGTTGATCACGTCGAGTTCTTTGCGGTACTGAGCCACATCTTTATCGAGTTTGGCTCGTTCGTCTTGTCCAAGTCGGACTTGGTTGTCGGCTACGGTTTGAGACTTTTGCATTTCGGCTAGTTCGCGTTGGATCAAAACCGCGTCTTGGAGGGCAGCGGTGATTTGTCGTCGGACTTCGCGGAAAGCATATTCGTAGTCGTTGAGTTGGCGAACGAAGACGGGGGCGACGGCTCTGACGATGTCTTGTTTCCCAAGTTCGTTTGCGGTGGCTGAGTCAAAAACGAGTTGATCACCTTGTTTGAAGGCGACTTTGGCGTTTTCTTCGCCCCGTTTGAGTCGAGCGTCAACGGATCGACCGCTGAGGTCATAGAAGCCCCCTTCGGTTGCGTTGCGTTGTTCTTGCGCGTCGACTTCGATGGAATGATCTTTGAGGAATTCGACTCGAACGTAGACTTGTTCTGGCGGGGTTCCTTCGGGTGGCCTTGCACCATCATTGAGATAGGATTGCAAAACGCGAGCTTTGATGGCTTGTTTGCCACTCAGGCCGGTGGGTTCGGCGGTTGCAAGGCTTGGATCGATCGCCAGGAGTGTCGCTATTTCGTTGAGGTCCATTCGGCCGAAGATTGCGTTTTCTTCGATTGTCGAACCTTCGGCAGCAAAAGCGTTGTGCGAGTCGAGGGGCATCAGTTCGTAGATAGCCCACGAAGGATAGGTGCCCGAACCGATGGCAGCGATTTGTTCAGGGGTAAGGGAGCCAGTAGGTTTGACTTTGACGACCCCGGCATTCGACTCGGTGACGACAAATTCCCCGAGGTAAGCCGATGGCATGAGGCCGCGTGGATCTGCGGTCTCTCCGAATACGTGGACGACCGATTGTGCCGATAGCCCAGCATCGGTGACGGCTGGAGCGGCGGCCGGTGCTGCGGCCGGTGCTGCGGCGGGATCAACAACAGCAGGTGCGGCGGGGTTTCCGGCGACCATACCACCGAATCCCAATTGCAAGGAAGCTTCGTTTTGCCCGATGCCGGTGACGGTAGCACCGCGCCAAACGCGACCGCGTTCGACGAGCAGACGATTCAGTTCATTGGTCAGCGGGATGAAGCTCGAGTAGTCCGTCTTCGGATCAATCTTGTCACCCATGCGGGCACGATCGAGTTCGACTTCGCGTTTCTCGACGACAGCTTTGAGTTTTTCATAGGCTTTGACAAACCCATTGCGGCGGCTTGCAACGCCGGCGGTGAAAAACAAGAAGCACCAGACTTCGAGGAAAAGCAAAGTCAGGAGAGTGGTATGCAACGCACCCCAGCCCTTGAGGGACTTGACGAGCATCCAGATAAAAAGGCCGAGGGACACGAGGACCGCTAGCCAGACAATGATTCCCATTAAGTCCATGAGGTCAGCCGTGAAGTGGTAATCAAAATTAGGAAAACGGAAAAGCCGTTGGTCTCACGGCGCTATCGGTAATCATCGCCCTGCCAACTAGGCTTTCCCTAGCATAGTTGGAAATATTTGGTACTCCCGTATTTTTTGCGCCGAATCCGATGGTAAGTTGGTGAAATTCGGGTGTCAAGCAAGGTGGATTAGGTGACCTTGGGGTTTGGTACCGATTGCACTGGCTTTAAGTATTGCCTGAGACTTTGCCAAAAGTGCGGAATTTGCAGTAAGATTTCCGAAAAATCCTCATCCCCGAGCAACGCCTGTAATGAGCTTGGGCCTCGTGATCGACGGAGTTGGCGAATTAGAAACACCTATTAAGAACACTAAAAAGAACGTTGGATTTCAAATGACAGGCGCAAAAAATACCGGTGGCGGGGAGCCAATTATCAGTGTCAGTGGTCTGCGAGGGGTGTTGGGAAGCGAATTCACGCCGAGAGTTGCGATCGAGTACACGGCCGCTTTTTGTGGAGAGACTGGCCCCGGGCCCGTGTTGCTCGCACGCGATGGCCGCACAAGCGGACCAATGCTCTGCGACGCGATCGCTTCGGCGATCCTAGCCAGCGGTCGGGATTGTTTAGACATCGACGTTGCGGCCACTCCGACAGTTGGGGTGGCGGTGGGCGCTTTTAAAGCGGCAGGGGCGATCCAGGTATCGGCAAGTCATAATCCGCCTCCTTACAACGGGATGAAGTTGTTCGGGAGCGATGGACGGGTGTTGCCGGCAGAAGTCGGTAGTCGGGTGCTGACCCGATATCGCGGAATCCAGAAGGAGTCGCCA
>Ga0114977_10001997_pt1 | contig 13250 bp, 16 predicted proteins | sample S_130805_MF_Meta_FD_87026 | JGI IMG/M metagenome (GOLD analysis project Ga0114977, IMG submission 87026) | Freshwater microbial communities from Lake Simoncouche, Canada to study carbon cycling - S_130805_MF_MetaG | ecosystem: Environmental > Aquatic > Freshwater > Lake | place: Lake...
AAGCGCTATGGCAACAAGCGTGCCGGAGCCCTCATTCTGGGTTCTACGGGTGGCCACATCTCAGGAGCGAGACCTCTGGAGCGGTGGAAGGCCACCGGGAATCGGCGGAGCGGGGGTGCTTGAGGTTGGGGTTGGCGGGAGTGTCGGGGATTGATTTGCTGCATTGCCCGGGCGGGGAGGTGCGGGCATAGGGTGCGGCATGATCACGCCGCTCGAGTTTCTTTATCACTTCCGCGATCTGCTGCGGGAGCGGGGGATCCGTTTCGCGATCACCTCGGGGATGGCGTGCGTTTATTACGGACTTCAGCAGAATACCAAGGACAGCGATTGGATCATCGAGCCGGCAGACCTGCCGAAACTTCGGGCGCTGCTGCTGGAGTACGAGCGTCGGGTTCCTCCGTGGCGGATCAGTTACCGGCATATTTTCGGGGCACCGCTGGTGGAGGAATACCTTGCCGCCGGGTGGACGAGCCATCTTGCAATCTGGCCGTCGGCCGGCGGGCCGGAGGAGCATGTGGACATTTTCGGCGCACCGCCGCGTGTTCTGCCGGGATCGGTTGCCGCGGATGAGATGGGCTTTGCCGAACCTGATCTCGTGGCGTGGATGAAGCGAACGGACCGCGACAAGGACTGGCCGATCGTCGACGGACTCGCGCGAATTCTGGAAGGGGCGCAGATGCCTGAAGCTGCCTTGCACATGCAGCAGGCCGCGGCGCTCCGCGCCATATGGCGAGCGTTGCCGACCGCAGTGCAAAACACGCTGCTGCCGCACCGACCGCTCCTCGCGATGATTGAATCCGTGAGCGATGACGACATGCTCCAGGGTCTCATCCGAGTGGAGCGCACCATTTGGGAAACGGTGAATCAGGAACGCTACCGGCGGTATCAGCACGAGTGGAAGGAGTTTTACCGGCGCTGGAAGAAGGAGGACTTTTGGGAGTGGCCGACGCCGGAGCCGTTCTCCCGCCAGCATGAACGGCTTGTGCGTGCGGCGAAGACCTATGATCTTCCCGTCGTTATTCTCGATGAGGCCGCGAAGGAAGCCGCATGGACGCGTGGAATCGAGAGAGCCACCTTGATTTCCGGGCGGCCATCGGCGACGGTTCTTGCACTGGCCCCGTCCCGAGGGCGCATGCTGCCATGAATGTGGACTCACTGAAGCTTCCAGACTCGTACTACGAACATCTGGCTGAGATCATGGGTCAGGAGGCTGCCGACTGGGCGCGCCTGCCGCGTGCGGAGCGGGAGCGTGAGCTGACGAGACACCACATGCTCTACAACACGCCGGACGATCTCTCTCTCTGGCCCGCGGAGCTGGACGGTGGTGTGGACCGGCCATGAGTGCGCCGGAAGGGTGGCGGGTTCGGGTTCTTCGATGGGCTGCTGACGAACGGCATGTTGGGATTCAATTGGACAGGCCTCTCGCTGGATTCTGCCTCGGTCAGCAGCTAAAGTTCGCCGCGCGACAGCATCGGATGCGGGTCCATGCCCGTGCTTTCCTCGTCAACCGGCTCGGTGGTGCCAAACGGCCTGACAAACTCGCCTTCTGCGGCCGACGATGCCGAATGCGAAACCGGCGACGGTGCAAGATGCGAGGCATGAAGATGGTTCGGGAACAGCGGAGACGGAAGCCAAAGTCATGTTGTCGACAAGCAGATAAGGACTCCAGGTTGGGTACGGAATGAGTGGCACCGTGTTGTTGAATGAAACGCGCTCGATTGACGCAGCAGAATAAACCCCAAAAAACAGCGCTCCATCCACCGTATCCATCACATAATCACTCGTTTCTCCTCCATCGAAATATATTGTGGCTTTTAGAGAGCCTGGGACAGGGTAATCACCAACGCCCCTGTCGAGCCTGTAATCGAAACCGAATGCATGCACAGCTGGATCAAACGAAATCTGTCCGTATTGCCTGCCAACTAGAACAACAAAATTTCCGTCTATATTGTCATCTAGGTCATAGTATCCACCAGCATTGTCGTCCCGAAGAACATAGGTTTCCCAATTCTCAAAAGGACCGCGACCAAGGAAATTAACACCATCCACAGTTATGCCTTGCGGAGATCCCGTTTCGTAACCAACACCGTAAGGGTAATTTGCCGGGACATCTGTTCCAACGATCGAATCGAAATCGTTCGTCTTTCTCTCGAACGCTGCGGTGGCTGCATTGAAAGACGTGCGATCGGTGAAGATCGTGGATGCGCTGGCGGACGTCGGAAATTGCGAGAGGAAGCATACTACGATCAGTGTCGTGAGAGCGAGATGTGAGGAGACATGGGGCCGCCGTGATCTCCTCGAAACAACACAACCGATGAAAATTACGCTCAGAATTCCAGTCGTGGGCTCAGGCACGGCCGAGGGTGCCCACGCAGACAGATCGAAGGCGACCCCAATGTACAGGTCGCCCATCGTTGACGTTCCCAGAGCCATACTCCCAGTTCCGCTTCGCACAGTCGTTGAATCGCCAGGAGCGATGTATGTCCCTGGATTGAAATGCAACCCAAACCATCCCGCCGGAAGAGTCGGGCTCTCAAAGCCCTCCTGATAGATGCTCACGCCATCACAGGTCACCTCGAAATCATCGATGACCGCCGCCTGGGTGCCGCCGTAATAGTTATGCAAATTGAAGTAGAAAATGTCGAGAGTCTCTGTGGTCGACGTTGCGATCAACAAATCACCATTCATTCGGATCTCAAGCAGATCCGCCACTTCGTCTAACGTGTACTCGAACTGGTGCCAGCCAACAGATCGGAGAGGCCTTGAAACAATGTCCTGCACCGTCGGGGTGCTCACTGTGACGTGGTACGATGAAGTACCCGAGGCGTTGAATCCCCATCCACGATCCATCATATCAATCGTCGCCATAACCACGTTCGGACCAACAATCCCATAATGGGTGTAGTACGGAGAATTCTCAGCGTACCGGTCATAGGCCCAGAATGACACTGACGTGACAGCGGCGCTCGTTGGCAGCACTGACGCCGAACCGAGCAGAATTTTAACTAGTAAATTTCTCATGTGGATTTAACTTTCAAGGCTAATCGAGACCGATCCCTTCCCAGTACGGCAATCGAGCGCAGCAAGGCAATGCCAATCTTTGGCCTCGGAGTATTTTCTCGACACGTCTTCTCTCCTACCCACAAGACCTTGAGCCGCATTGTTATCGCATTTTCTCCGAGGAAAAACTGAACCCGCCTGCTCGAGATAGCTCAGCACCCGGCGCTGGATGGCATACCACACGTAGTCGGAAGTCTGCCTCGGATCGGTGATTTGCTTTCCGTCCAGGTCCTGCGCCCGCACCGGGCCCGCCACCGTTCGATCCATGTTTCCGTGCCGCAGCTTCTCTGGATACTTCGTGAAGTGGGGGCGATCTCCCGTCCGGCCGCAGTAGTCATGCGCCATCACCGCCCAGCCGTCTTCGACAAACTTCCGGTCCGGCTCCGCCGCGCCCATCCAGCCATGCACCGCCAGCAGGCCCGGAGCCTTCGTCGCACCCACCTTCACGCGGTATCGGCAGTAACCACGGATCTCCTCACCGAGCACATAGGCGCTGATGTAAGAGTCCCGGTTGAGGATGCCGTCCCGCGTTTCCTCTTTGACGACCTCCTCCTTGAAGTCTCCCTGATCGGGGTCGTAGTCCTTCCAGAGGGCGGCGGGGGTTGGGAATGGTTCAGCGGCGTGCAGCGCGGCCAGCGGTGCGAGGAACACCGCGGTGAGGAGCGTGAGGGTGGGTTTCATCCAGCCAATGGGCTTGTCAAAAGCGGACGAAGATACGTGAGGACTGCGAAGGCAACCAAGACAAACCTGCGTCTGTTGTTGGTTCCACGGGATCTCCGACAGGTGGACGGACCTTTTGAGGACACTCCGTGTGGAGGGTCGAGTCGCAGCCCGGGGAAGAGGTGCAGGTCGATTTCATGCAGGGGCCGATGGTGGTCGATACCGACGGGAAGCGGCGCCGGACATGGATCCTGCGTATGGTCCTGAGCTTCTCGCCCAAGGGGTACTGCGAGGGGTTTTCCGTCATGGCTTACAATTGGACAGGCCAGAATGGCGCTCAGGTGGTTCCAGTCGATGGTCGTGGGACGGGGAACTTGGGGCGGAGAGGGTCTGAGGCGATGGGGTTGGGTGGGTGACCAAGGGAGTGGGCACGTGAGTTCCGGGGATGGCCGGATGGGCTGCGTGGCTGGAAGAATTGTTGGAATCTCTTGCAATGCCGATTGGGTCGGATATTGTTGGGAGCATCCGATCATATCCGTTGAACATCAGGGAATTGAGAGTCGTAGGGACACGATCCGGTGCCTTGGTTGCAGGTGGATAATTCATCGGATCTGGTGGGATGATAGACTGTTCTGCAAAGAAATGAAGAATATTTTCCACCTGCTCATGGCGTTACTGCTCTGCTCGTGCGCGTCCGTGCCAGACAATCCAAATGCGGAGTTGGTGATGGGGCCGGGGAGCGTTATTGAGGCCACAACATCACAAGGAACCATGCAGATTTCCCATGTTGATCGATACACACGAAGATACATTTGGGATGGTTACGACAAGACATTCAGACATCAGACGAGACAGGAAAGATGGTATGGTAGCCTCGGGATGTATCGGCCTACCGGAGACGGGACGATGCATGCAGTGCTAGAAGAGGGCCAACAGCATTTCTCCAATTACTCGGAAGCCAGAAGTTTTATCACGAAGCAGGAGAGATTCACGGATTGCGTTTGGACGCGGGATGGTCTTCTAGTCGGTTGGAAGCAACAAGGAAGGCTGGAAGACGGCTTTCTTGCGCTCCATGTCGCCGTGTGGCAGATCTTCATCGACGGTAAGAAGCCAAATTTGCCCGGTGCATCACCAAGCAAGATTCGACGAATCGCCAACCCATGAACAAGAAGCAGAACAAGGCGCGGCTGGGCAACCGCTGGGACCGCTGTGGCGACAATGCTTTCCGTGACGTCAACCCGCCGTCCCGTCTCCGCGCTCACCCCCGCCCCGGCGGTCGGCACAGCCTAGACGTTCTGCAAAGAAATTGACTCCCTATTTCTCTCGATTTCCTCAATGTTAGTCCTCCAAATAGATTCACATCCCATATGAAAAGGCTGATTGTATTCTCGTTGCTCTTAAACATTGCCGTGCTCATTCCGGTCTGCGCTGGTCTCATTACCGATGCGAGCTGGTCACAGGCAAGCTATGGCGAGGCGACACCTGCGCGAGGTATTCTCCTTTCAGTTTATCTAAGCATCCTAATCGCCTCTTTCCTGTTGCTCGCATTTCGCGAACCAAGATCCGTTGCCGCACTATTGTCGGTGCAGATAATCTACAAGATTACGACGCCTTTAGCGGTAGGAACGTTTCATAACCCTGTGGTGATCAGTAATCTTGGGATCGCAGTATTTCACACGATAACTTTGCTTTTCATTTGGCGAGCGATTGGTAATCCATTTCGAAAGTGATAATCGGAGAAGCCGAACAAGACGAGACACAGCAACCCCTATCAGCCGCCCTCTTTACATGATCTTTCGTGGTTTCAACCTCAACCCATTGATCGACGCTCGCCCTCGCTGATAGGGGTGCGTGCTCTTTGACGTTCGCTTAAATCGTCATGAGTCGGGACATCAGTATTCAGCATCTTCCAGAGTCTGCGACATGTGTTGGCGAGATTCCCGATGACTTTCGGCCGTCGCCACTCGGGCCACGATCAGAGGTCATCAGTGAGATTCGGCGGGTCATTCCGGACGTTGATTTTACTGATCCAAGTTGGGGTATTTTGGACCGCCCCACATTCTCCATCGAGTTCAACATGGGTTCGGAGGATGTCTGTGGCGGTTTCATGCTTCATGTGCGTGGCGGTGGAGATGCGTTGCGACTGCACGTTGGATTCGAAGCCGGAAGGGAGCCGTTTTTTCGAAATAGTGCCCCGAGCGTGTAATGGCGCATGCCTGAATGCGGATTTGGTTTGTATCGAAGAGGTCTGCCGCCCCTGCCGGGGCGGAGATATATGAGAATGTTAGACCGCTGGCTGACGCCACCGGCTAAGTTCTGTTAAGCCTTCGGCTTCGGGAGGGTGAGGTTCGGACGGATCCGGCGTGCTGGGGCGAGGTCGCGTGGCGGGAGTTGGGGAGGGTTGGGTTTAGGGACCACGGATGTCACGAATGGACACGAATGGCTTGGTGTGTTGAGGCGAAGGTGGGGAGGGCGGGTTGGGAGGTGGGCAACGCGGTACGGGGTTGGGGCGATTGAGAGAGCCTGCGGGAGTTGTGAGGTTCGGGCGATGCTCCAGGCTGGTATAGGTTGTCGCTTTGGGACGAGTGGATGATGGAGGGAGGGGAGGGGGAGGTTGTTGGGAGGGGGGCGAGCATGGTGTCTGGCGGACCCGGTGGCGGGTTAGGAGAGGGGCCTTCGAGATGAGGACTTGAAGTCCGGCAGCAATATGGTGTATTGCTGTGTCCATGGCTGAGCTGAAGTTCGAGTGGGATCCTGAGAAGGCTGCTTCCAACGAGAAGAAGCACGGGGTCACATTTGGGGAGGCGCGATCCGTGTTCTCTGACGAGGATGCGCTGGTGATTCCTGATCCGGACCATTCGCTGGTTGAGGATCGGTTCATCATTCTCGGGATGAGCGACGAGGGCAGGGCCTTGGTCGTGGTGCATTGTCATCGGGCCGAGGGAGTGATCCGGATTATTTCAGCGAGGCGGGCAGGAACAAAGGAACAGAAACCATATTGGGAGAGAAAATCATGAGAGCCGAGTACGATTTCACGAACGCCGTTCGCAATCCATACACGAAGAATGAGAAGAAGGCGGTGACGATCCGACTGGAGATGGATGTGATTGAATACTTCAAGCGGATGGCGCTGGAGACTGGGATTCCATATCAGAATCTGATCAATCTTTATCTGCGTGACTGTGCGGAGCATCGTCGGAAGCTGAGTCTGGAGTGGAAGGTGAAGGAGAAATGACGGGGTGGGAGAGGGGGGGACCCCGTATGGGGTCCTGTGTCATTTTGTTGGGAACCGGGGGTACCGCGAGTGGCGCGCGGCACGCGCCGGCTACTGATCGGTCGTCCCAACGGGACGGGGCGTGTTGGGAGAGGTGCGGTTGGGTCGGACGGATGTGAGTTAGGGCGCCCCTTCAGGGCTGGGTTGGTTTTTTGGGTCTTTCCTGGGGCGATGCCCCAGGCTGGTATAGGTTGTCCCTTTGGGACAAGGGGATGATTGCGGGTGGGGAGGGGAGTTTGTTGGTAGGGGGGCGGGAGGTCGCTTCCGGTTTGGGTGCGAGGGCATTGAGGTCACAGGCAGGATGCCTGTGCCACTCTGGGGCGGGTGGGGGTGTGAAAAAAAGGCGAGAGCGGCAATTGGCAGCGTGGGAAAGGTGCATATGGGTGGGGTTGCTGACCCCCCCTTGCCATGAACGATGTAACTGCTGCTGAGGAGATTCTTTCGACGATGCTCCACCACCTTGGGTATGACTGTGATGTGTGGGAGGTGGAGTCGTCGGATGGGGGGCCGCCAGGGTTGGAGGTGACGCTGGGGGATGACAAGGAGGCGGATGCGTTGCTGGGGCGGGATGGGGATCGGCTGGAGGATCTGCAGTTTCTGGTGAACAAGCTGCTGCGGCAGCGGCATCCTGGGTCGGCGCGGGTGCGGCTGGATGTGAACGGGTACCGGGCGCGGAAGGACGATGTGTTTCTGGACGAGGTGCGGCGTCAGGCGGATCTGGTGCGTGAGGGGGGTCGGGCGGTGAAGCTGGAGCCGATGAACAGTTACCAGCGGCGATTGGTGCACCATTTATTCCGGGATGATCCGGAGGTGGAGACGTGGGCACCGGAGGACGAGAGCCGGATGAAGCGGATCACGCTGCTGCCGCGGGGCGGGGTGTGAGCGGGTTGGTCAGCTGGCGGCGCGGAGCTGCTGCATGAGGTCGAGGACGTCGGCGCGGAGGGAGAAGAGTTCGCGGCGGGCGAGGCGGATCCATGCGCGGGCGGGGCGTTTGAGCGGGCGGGTGTCGATGGAGGCGAGGGCGTGGAGGGCCTCGTTGAGGGGGACGAGGGCGCGTTTGAGCATGGCGATGACGAAGCCCGGGTCGAGGTCGAAGCCTTCGACGAGCGGGTCGAGGGCGGCGGCGAGTTTGCCGCCGAGGGCGATGACGGAGACGATGACGCTGACGACTGGGCTTTCCCGATTGCAGTCGCGTGCGAGGAGGCCGGCGGCTTCGGCGTCGCGCTGGAGGCCGAGGGCGAAGGTGACGGCGCGGCGGCTGAGTGGGTGTTGAGCGGCGATGTCGTCGATGTCGTCTGGGGAGAGCTGGGAGGTGGTGGGGTCGATGAAATCGATTTCGTCGGAGACGCTAGCGAGGTGGCGGCTCATTTCCTCGATGTCTTCCGGTTCCCAGCCCATGGCTTCGGCGATGAGGCGTTCGCGGTGGGGGTGATTGTGGTAGCGGTCGCAGGCTTCGGCGTAGGCTTCGGCGCGGCGGTCGACGTCGCGGAGTTCCTGTTCCCATTCGAATTCGTTGAGTGGGGAATCGAAGGCGTCCGGAGAGGAGGAGGCGAAGTGGGGTGAGGAAGTGCGTGGGTCGGAGGTGTTGGCGAAAGAGTCTTCGTCTTCGTCGTCGGCGAGGTCTTCTTCGTCGTCCTCGTCATCATCGGATGGGTCCATGCCTGTGATGGAGTCGATGTAGTCGTGGAAGGCGTGCTGGTTGGCGAGTTCCTGAGCGGAGCCGTCGTGGCGGTCCATTTTCCAGAATGCCTCGCTGAGGGAGACATTGAAGTCCGGGGCCTCGATGACGACGCGGCCGTTGGTATCGCTGAACCATTCGAGGTAGAGGATATTGGAGAGTTTGGCGGGGATGGATTTGCCTTTGGCGAGGAGGTCGAGGAGATCGGATTCGCTGACGGTGGGGATGCGTGCTTTGCGGGAAGCGGTCATGTCGCCGACGGGGCCCTGCTGGATCGGGGCGAGGAGTTCGAGGTGGGGGAGCGGTTCCGGGTTGGGGTTTTCGAAGGAGAGGACGCAGCCTGCGAGATCGCGGAGGCAATCGCCGAAGAGTTTGATGATGAGAGGGGCCTTGAGGCCGAGGAGCCAGAGGCGACCGGTGACTTGGCCGCGGATTTCGTTAGAGAATTCACCGCGGATCACCGCTTTTTCCAGACGAATGGCCATGAGGTTTGGGCTGGGGGACTGGAGGAGGGTGTCAGCCTGGGGCGATGCTGTCAACGGCCGTGATGGCAGAAAAGGATTGCGATGGGGAGGGGAAGGGGTTCCATGTGGAGGAGACATGAAGCGGCTGCCGATATCGATCTCTGTAATTACCCGGAATGAGGAAAGGAATCTGGAGCGGTGTCTGGCGAGTGTGGCTGGGTTGGGTTCGGAGATTGTGGTGATGGATTCCGGGTCGACGGATGGGACACGGGCGGTGGCGGAGCGGCACGGGGCGGTGTGGTGGGAACAGGAGTGGCTGGGGTATCGGGATCAGAAGAATGCGGTGCTGGAGAAGTGCGTGGAGCCGTGGGTGCTGGCGCTGGATGCGGATGAGGAAGTGTCTGCGGAGATGCGCGGGGAGATCGAGGCTTTTTTCAGTGGTGGCGGGTCGGAGCGGTGGAGTGGTGCGAGTTTTCCGCGGAAGGTGTGGTTTCTGGGGCGGTGGATCACGCATGGCGACTGGTATCCTGACCGGAAGCTGCGGCTGGTGAGGCGTGAGGGGGCGCGGTGGGGAGGGAGTCCTGAGCATGACTACCTTGAGGTGGCTGGGCCGGTGCTGGCGTGCCGTGGTGACCTGCATCATTATTCGTTTCCGGACATGGAGAGGTATGTGATGAAGATCAATGTGTTTGCGGGGGAGTATCTGAAGCGGCAGCTGGCGGAGGGGAAGCGGTGGCGGTTGCTGCCGACGGTGACGCGGCCGTTGTGGCGGTTTTTCCGTGCGTATGTGCTGCGGCGGGGGTTTCTGGATGGGTTTCCGGGGTTGTGGATTGCGTGGAGCACGGCGTATCAGACCTTTGTTAGGCACAGCCGGCTTTATGAGCACGAAGTGCGCGGGGAGCGGCCGGGGGAATGATGTGATGAGGGGGATCAGCCGAGCGGGAGGATGGCGCGGGCGAGGTTGAGGTAGATGAGGAGGCCGGTGGCGTCGACGATGGTGGTGATGGCTGGGCTGGCGATGACGGCTGGGTCGAGGCGGATGGCGCGGGCACCGATGGGGAGGACGGCTCCGATGAGAGTGGAGGCGGTGATCTGGGAGAGGAGGGCGAGGGCGACGGTGGCGGCGAAGCGGAGGAGGAGTGTGCTGTCGATGGCCATGAAGTCTGGTCGGAACCAGAGGACCTGGATGGTCATGCAGAGGGCGAGGATGGAGCCGAGGGTGAGGCCGACGCGGAGTTCCTTCCATGCGACGCGGAGGAAGGCGGCCGGGGAGATTTCGCCGAGGGACATGGCGCGGATGACCATGGTGGCGGCTTGGCCACCGGTGTTGCCGCCGGCGGCGACGATCATGGGCATGTAGATGGTGAGGGCGAAGACTGCGCCGAGCTGATTCTGATAGGAATAGATGACACTGCCGGAGACGAGGCCGAGGAAGCCGAGGGAGACGATCCAGCCGACGCGCCTGCGGACGTGGCGGAGGACTGGGGTGTTGAGGTAGACCTCTTCTGCGGCGTCGCCGGCGATCCCCGACTGGCGTTCGAGGTCTTCGGTGCTTTCTTCCTCCTGGATCTCGAGGGCGTCCTCGTGGGTGATGATGCCGAGGAGACGCCCGTCGTCGTCGACGACGGGTAGGGCGAGCATGCCGTATTTGACCATGACGCGGACGGCTTTTTCCTGATCGGCGGTGGCGAGGACGGCGCGGGTATCGCCGTCGTTGAGGTCGCTGATGCGTTGGGAGGGGTCTGCGAAGGTGAGGTCGTGGAGACGGACCTTGCCGAGGATGATGCCTTCGGAGTCGACGACGTAGATGCGAGCGAGCAATTCGGCTTCGTCCTGGATGGTGCGGAGGGCTTCGATGGCTTCGCGGACGGAGAAGTCTTCTTCGACGGCGGCGAAGGCGGTGGTCATGCGGCCGCCGGCGGTGTCTTCGGGGAAACGGAGGAGATCGCGGGCGGCTTTGCGGCGGCTTTCGGAGAGGAGGTGGAAGGCGTGGCCGCGGAGCGTGCCGGGCATTTCCTGGAGGAAGTCGACGAGGACATCGTCGGAGAGATCGTCGAGGACGCCGGAGAGATCGTGGTCTGGCATGGCTCCGAGGATTTCGACGGCGTCGGCGCCTGGGAGCTGAGGGAGGAAGAGAGGGAGGAAGTCGCGCGGGAGGTGCTGGACCATGGTGGCGCGATCTTCTTCCGGGAGGGCCTGGTAGGCGGCGGCGAGGTCAGCTGGGTGGGCTTCTTCGAGGAGGGCGGGGAGAGCGTCCCATTGCTGGGTGGTGATCACGGCTGTGCAGCGGTCTGCGATGCTGGTTTCTCCGTGTTCCTCGTCGTCCATGGGAGGGGCGGATAGCCGTCGGAGCGGGGTGCTGCAAGGTGAAAGGGTGGCGGATCGTCGGAGAGATCAGGGGGGAGGCGGGCCGTGGTGGAACTGGCGCCAGCCTTCGGCGATGTAGCACATGCCAGAGGCGAAGGTGAAGAGGCCTGCGGCGGGCATGACGATCCATGAGGGAGGGAAGTGGAGTTGGAGCATGACCCAACCGAGGGCGAGGAGCTGGAGGACGGTGGCGACTTTACCGGTCCAGTGCGGGGAGATGCGGACGCGGCCGTGGCGGTGCCAGATGGCCCATGCGGCGAGGGAGGAGAGGACATCGCGGAGGACGACGAGGCCTGCGAACCAGAAGGGGACCTTGTGCTGAGCGGACCATGGGGAGACGCAGAGGACGATGAGGGCCGTGAGCATGAGGAATTTGTCAGCGAGCGGGTCGAGGACGCGGCCGAGAGCGGAGTGCTGGTTGAAGCGGCGGGCGATCCAGCCGTCGAGGGCGTCGCTGAGGCCGGCGGTGAGGAAGACGGCCATGGCGGCGAGGCGGAATGGTTCATCCGGTTGCCCTGCGGAGACGCTGGAGCCGTAACGGGTGGCGAGCCATGCGTAGAGCGGGATGAGAGCCAGCCTGACGAGGGTGATCTTCGTAGCGAGGGTCATCGAGGGAGAGTCGGGCGGGAAGGCGGGGAGCGCCAGAGGTGAATCGAGAATCGAGAATCGAGTGAACAAGCTGCAACGCGCGGCTTGCAGGTGGCTGGTGGTGCGCCATGGTCGGCGGACAACTTTTGAGCCATGTCGAAATCCTCCCTTACTCCTGATGAAGTCAAAGCCATGCTGCTTGCGGTGGCGGATGCGGTGATTGCGGCCGAGCCTGCGTTGAGCGAGGCGGACCGGAATCTTGGGGACGGGGACCATGGGTTGGGGATGCAGCGCGGGTTTGAGGCGGTGAAGGCGAAGCTGGAGACGATGAGTGGAGCGGATGGGATTGATAAATTGTTCAGTGCGACTGGGATGGCGATGATGTCGTCGATGGGCGGGGCGAGCGGGGCGATTTTCGGGACCTTGTTCCGTGATGGCGGGAAGGCGCTGGCTGGGCGTGAGGTTTTTGATGGGGCGGCGCTGGCGGTGTTTCTGCGGGCGGCGTGTGATGGGGTGATGACGCGGGGGAAGGCGAAGCCGGGGGACAAGACGATGGTGGATGCGCTGCATCCTGCGGCGGAGAAGGCTGAGGAAGTGGCTGGGGCTGGGGTGGGTGAGGCGTTGAGTGCGGTGGCGGCGGCGGCGGAAGGCGGGCGTGATGGGAGCAAGGCGATGATTGCGACGCTAGGGCGGGCGCGGACGCTGGGTGAGGCATCGATTGGTCACCCTGATGCCGGGGCGTGTTCGGTGGTGGTGATTTTCCGGACGATGAGTGATTTTGCGGCGGCGTGATGGTGGGGTGAAACGAATACGGTATGCAGGCGCGGCGCAGATTTCTGGGAGGGTTGGGGCTGGGCCTTGCCGGGAGGTTGAGCGGGGCGGACTGGCCGCAGTTTCTGGGGCCTGGGCGGGACGGGCGTGCGGCGGACGATGTGGGGTTGATCGGGGAGTTTGCGGATGGTGAGGCGAAGGTGTTATGGGGGCAGAGTTGCGGGGCTGGGTTTGCGGGGCCGGTGATGAGTCGCGGGGCGGTGCTGTTGTTTCACCGGGAGGGGGAATTGTCGGTGGTGGAGTCGTGGGATGCGCTGACGGGGAAGCGGCGTTGGAAGCAGACGTGGGGCTGCAGTTACCGGGATGATTTCGGGTTTGATGACGGCCC
>Ga0114977_10001999_pt1 | contig 13245 bp, 9 predicted proteins | sample S_130805_MF_Meta_FD_87026 | JGI IMG/M metagenome (GOLD analysis project Ga0114977, IMG submission 87026) | Freshwater microbial communities from Lake Simoncouche, Canada to study carbon cycling - S_130805_MF_MetaG | ecosystem: Environmental > Aquatic > Freshwater > Lake | place: Lake...
GCAAAGACCGGCTGCGCGATGGGTGGCACATCGGTAACCCGGCGAAACCCCGACCCCGCAAGGGCTGTTGCCGTATCCTCCAGCACGAAGGCGGCACCGCCCAGGGCGGTCAGCATGCCGGCCACGGTCGCATTCTGCCCCGAGGCAAGCGGGGCGGCTGCTGTGAGATCGGGCAGAAGCTGGCGGTGGGTGGCATCAAAGGCGGGGGCATAATTGGCGCGGATGAAGCGGTCTGGCACCAGGTCAGCACGCCGGTCGGTGTCAGAAGAGACCAGCCGGTAGGTGACGCTGCCGATCGAGGTGAAATGCAGATCAGGCAGGGCGCGCGGGCTGTAGAGCACCGCGGAATCCAGTGCCCCCGTTGCAAGGTCGGCGCACATCTGGGCCGAGTAGTCGGGTTCGATGTAAAAGGCCGTCTCCGGCAGCGTGCGGCGGAATTCGGAAATCCAGTCGCCAATGCGCCCTGCTGCCAGATCATGCTGGATGCCGACCCGCAGGGTGAAGGCAGCGGTTCCCGAGACACCGACGCTGCGCTGCGCTTCGCCCCAGGCATGGCGCAGGCCGCGGGCGTGCGGCTCGAACTTCAGCCCTTCGGTGGTCAGGTCAGTGCCGGCACGCGACCGGGTGAACAGCCGCGCGCCCAGCGCCGCCTCCAGCGCCTGGACACGGGCAGAGACTGTGGACTGCGTCAGCCCCAGCCGGTCGGCGGTACGGTTGAAGCTGCGCGTGTCGACCAGATCGAGGAAGGTTTCAATGAGTTCGGGCTGCATGGGGTTTCCTGATCGGATTATCCGATCAATAAGACCGAAAATGGCGAATTGAAAGCCCCCCGCGCCCGGTCGATACTGCGGCGTCGAAACAGGGGGGACGGGGCGTGGCGGAATTTCCGACAAGCGCGCGGGTTGTGATCATCGGCGGCGGGGCGGTGGGGGCATCTGCGCTTTATCATCTGGCGAAGGCCGGATGGACCGATGCCGTCCTGCTGGAGAAGAACGAGCTGACCGCAGGGTCCACCTGGCATGCCGCCGGAAACGTGCCGACCTTTTCCTCCAGCTGGTCGATCATGAACATGCAGCGCTATTCGGCGCAGCTGTACCGTGGCCTGGGTGAGGTCGTTGATTACCCGATGAACTACCACGTGACCGGCTCTGTCCGGCTGGGCCACAGCGCCGAGCGGCTGCGCGAGTTTCAGCGCGTGGTGGGCATGGGGCGCTATCAGGGAATGGACCTGGACATCCTGGGGCCGGACGACGTGCGCTCGCGCTACCCCTTCCTGGAAACCCATGATCTGGCCGGGGCGCTCTACGACCCCTATGACGGGGATATAGATCCGGCGCAGCTGACCCAGGCTCTGGCCAAGGGCGCACGGGCGCTGGGTGCGCGGATCGAGCGCTTCTGCCCGGCAACCGGCGTGCGGCGCGAGGGGGACGAGTGGGTCGTCCAGACGCCAAAGGGCGACATCCGCTGCGAGATCGTGGTCAACGCCGCCGGCTATTATGCGCGCGAAGTCGGCAAATGGTTCGGTCGCGATGTGCCGATGATGGTGATGAGCCACCAGTACATGCTGTTCGACACCATACCAGAACTGGCGCAATGGACCGCCGAGGTGGGCCACAAGCTGCCGCTGCTGCGCGATGTCGACAGCAGCTACTATCTGCGGCAGGAAAAGATGGGCTTCAACCTGGGGCCCTATGAGCGGAACTGCCGCGCCCATTGGGTGACCAAGGACGATCCCTTTCCGCAGGATTTCAGCTTCCAGCTGTTCCCCGATGATCTGGAGCGTCTGGAATGGTACATTGCCGATGCGATGGCCCGCGTGCCGCTGCTGGAAAAGGCGGCGCTGACCAAAGTGATCAACGGTCCGATCCCCTATACCCCGGACGGCAACCCCCTGATCGGGCCGATGCCGGGTGTGCCGAATGCGTTTGAGGCCTGCGTCTTTACCTTTGGGATCTGTCAGGCCGGCGGCGCGGGCAAGGTGCTGGCGGAATGGGTGACGGAAGGGGCGACGGAATGGGACATGTGGTCCTGTGACCCGCGCCGCTTCACCGGCTTCGAGGATCAGGACTACTGCGTGAAAAAGGGGATGGAGGTCTATGGCCACGAATATGCCATTGGATTTCCGCACCACGCCTGGCCGGAAGGGCGCGACAAGAAGCTTTCGGTCGTCCATGAGCGCACCAGGGCGCTGGGTGCGGTTTATGGGGCCTACAACGGCTGGGAGCGCGCCCTTTGGTACGCGCGGCCGGGCGACGATACATCGGAAGAGGGAACCCAGACCTGGCGGCGCGAGGGACCTTGGTTCAGTGCTGTGCGCGAGGAATGCCTTGCCGTGCGCGATGCCGCCGGCATCCTAGACCTGCCGGGCTTCTCGCGCTTCCGGATTTCAGGCGCGGGAACCGTCGCATGGCTGACCCGCCAGATCACCGGCAAGGTGCCGGCCATCGGGCGGCTCGGCCTGGGCTATTTCGCCGATGACAAGGGGCGCATCGTCACCGAGATGTCGATCTCGCGGATCGCCGAAGACGAGGTGCTGCTGATCACCGCCGCCACCGCCCAGTCCCATGACCGCGACTGGCTGCAAAGACACCTGGATCCGGGCCTGACGTTCCGCGAGGAAACGGACCTGTGGTCGTGCCAGATCCTGACAGGGCCGAAAAGCCGCGCCATTCTGGCAGAGGTGACCATGGCCGACCTGACGAAGCCCTGGCTCACCTGGCAGGAGGCAAAGATCGGCGGCGCGCGGGTGCTGCTGATGCGCGTGTCCTTTGCCGGCGAACTGGGCTGGGAAATCCACTCCCGCACCGAAGACACCGCTTCTGTGTGGGAGATTGTGATGCGGGCGGGCACGGGCCACGGCCTGCGCCCCTTCGGCATGTTCGCGCTGAATTCGCTGCGCATCGAAAAGGGCTACCGCGCCTGGAAGGGCGATCTTTCGACCGATTACACGGTGCTGCAGGGCGGTCTGGACCGGTTCGTCGACTGGACGAAACCCGAATTCCGCGGCAAGGCGGCCCTTGCGGCGGAACAGCAGCGCGGGGTCACAAAGCGCTTTGTTTCCCTGACAGCCGAGGTCGGCGGCTGTGACCCGCCCTACATGTCGACCCTTTGGCACAACGGCGACGTCGTGGGCGAGACCACAAGCGCCTATTGGGGCCACCGCACCGGTGCTTGCGTGGCACTGGGCATGCTGCGCGCCGATCTTGCCGAACCGGGCAAGGCGCTGGAGATCGAAGTCTTCGGCACGCGCTACCCTGCGGTTGTGCAGGGGGATGGTCCGATCTGGGATCCGAAGAACGAACGGATCCGCGCGTGACCCTGCCTGCCTCTCATTCGCGGAAATATCCCACGGGGGTGCGGGGGTGTGAAACCCCCGCCGCGCCGCCGGTGCGGAGCGCTGCCTTCGCAAGGACGTGCTGATGACGCGTCCCGCCGCCATGTCCGGCGTGCAGCTGGTCCGCCATGGCGGACCGGAGGCGCTGGTCTGGCGCGATGATCTGCCGGTGCCGCAGCCGGGACCGGGCGAGGTGCTGGTCCGGGTGCTGGCGGCGGGCGTGAATGCCACCGACATCAACACCCGCATCGGATGGTATGGCGCGGAGGAGGCCGCAGGCTGGGCGGGGGCGCTGGCGTTTCCCCGCATTCAGGGGTCCGACCTGTGCGGACGGGTCGTGGCCCTTGGGACCGGGGTGAATGACTTTCCCATCGGCGCGCGGGTGATCTGCCCTACCAACCAGTCCGAGCCGACGGCGCAGAACCCGCTGCATTTTGTGTCAATCGGGTCGGAATTTGACGGGGCCTTTGCCCAGTATTGCGTGGTGCCGGCCCGGCATCTGCACGATGTCACCGCATCAGCCCTGTCCGATGTGGAAATCGGGGCGATGCCCTGCGCCTATGGGACGGCGGCCAATCTTTTGGCGCGGGCCGGGGTTGTGGCGGGAGAACGCGTTCTGGTGACCGGCGCGTCGGGTGGCGTCGGGCTGGCGGCAGTCCAGCTGGCCGTCCTGCGGGACGCCCGGGTGACGGGCCAGGTCCGGCCGGAAAAGGCCGGGGTTCTGCGCGCCGCAGGTGCTGCCCTTCTTGACCGGGATGCCACGCCAGAGCCGCGCGGTTTTGACGTGGTGATCGATGTCGTCGGCGGGGCCGGCTGGCAGCACCGGCTGGAGGCGCTGCGGCCCGGCGGGCGCTATGCCACATCGGGGGCGGTCGCAGGGCCGATCGTGAAGGGCGATTTGCGGACGATCTACCTGAACGATCTGACGGTTTTCGGGGCCACCCATCAGCCGCGTGAGGTTTTCGCCGGGCTTGTCACCCTGATCAACACCGCACGGATCCGCCCGATTGTGTCGCAGACCTATGCGCTGCGCGACATCGGACAGGCGCAGGCGGACCTTGCCGCCGGACGTTATGCAGGGAAACTTGTTCTGCTGCCACAGGGGGAAGACAGATGATCACGCTGCTGGACGGGGGCATGGGACAAGAGCTTCTCGCGCGCTCGGGCGATGCCCCGACGCCGCTCTGGGCGACGCAGGTGATGATCGACCATCCGGGGCTGGTGCAGGCGGTCCATGCCGATTACTTCGCCGCCGGGGCCACGATGGCTACGACCAATACCTATGCGCTACACCATGACCGTCTGGCTGGTACCGCCGCCGAAACGCGCTTTGCCGCCCTGCATGCCCAGGCGCTGGCTGAGGCGCGGGCGGCGCGCGATGCGGCCGGGCGGGGCCGTCTGGCCGGATCAATCGGGCCGCTGGGCGCGTCCTACCGCGCGGACGTTGGGCCAGAACATGACAGGGCCACCCGGCTTTATGCCGAGGTTGCCGCGATCATCGCCCCGCAGGTCGATGTGATCCTGGGGGAAACCATTGCCACGCTGGCGCAGGCGCGCGCGCTGCTGGAGGCCGCCCTGCCCACGGGCCGACCCGTCTGGCTGTCCGTCACCGTCGATGATCGCGACGGCACGCGCCTGCGCTCGGGCGAGCCGGTGGCCGGGTTTGCCGCCATTGCGCGCGACGGGGCCTCGGCGGTGTTGGCCAATTGCTCTGCCCCCGAAGCGATGGCGGCGGCGCTGGAGGCGCTCTCGGCGGCAGATCTGCCCTTTGGCTGTTATGCCAATGGCTTTCAGGAGATCACCGACGATTTCCTGAAGGACAAGCCCACCGTTGACGCGCTGCAGGCCCGGCCCGATATGGTGCCCGGGCTTTACGCCGATTTTGCCGAACACTGGGTGCGCCAGGGGGCCACGATCATCGGCGGCTGTTGCGAAACGACACCCGCCCATATCGCCGCAATCGCACGGCGGCTGACAGACAAGGGATACAGGCTGACATGAATATTCCGGCACAGGCACGGGCCGTCATCATCGGGGGCGGCATTTCCGGCTGTTCGGTGGCCTATCATCTGGCAAAGGCAGGCTGGACCGACGTTGTTCTGCTGGAACGCAGGCAACTGACCTGCGGCACCACCTGGCATGCGGCGGGGCTGATCGGCCAACTGCGCGGATCGGCCAACATGACCCGCCTGGCCAAGTATTCCGCCGATCTTTACGTGAAGCTGGAGGCCGAGACGGGCGTTGCCACGGGCATGCGGCAGGTCGGGTCGATTTCGGTCGCGCTGACGCAGGCGCGGCACGAAGAATTGCTGCGCCAGGCCACCGTGGCGCGGATCTTCGATGTCGATGTGCATGAGATTTCGCCGGCCGAGGTCAAGGCGAAGTATCCCCATCTGAACGTGTCCGATGTGGTGGGGGCCGTAGCACTGCCGCTGGACGGGCAGTGCGATCCGGCCAATATTGCCATGGCGCTGGCCAAGGGCGCCCGGATGCGTGGCGCGCAGGTTCTTGAAGGCGTCAGGGTTACCGGCGTGACCGAAGCGGGTCGGCGGGTGACGGGCGTCGATTACGTGGTTGACGGCCAGCCCGGCCACATAACCGCTGATGTCGTGATCAACTGTGGCGGCATGTGGGGCCGTGATCTGGCCAATCAGAACGGCGTCACCCTGCCGCTGCATGCCTGCGAGCATTTCTACCTGGTGACCGAACCGATCGAGGGGCTGGGCCATCTGCCGGTGCTGCGCGTGCCCGATGAATGCGCCTATTACAAACAGGATGCCGGCAAGATGATGCTGGGCGCGTTTGAGCCGAAGGCAAAGCCCTGGGGCATGGGTGGCATCCGCGAGGATTTCTGCTTTGATACCCTGCCCGAGGATTTCGACCATTTCCAGCCGATCCTGGAAGCCGCGATGAACCGCATGCCGCTGTTCCAGACGGCGGGGATTCACACTTTCTTCAACGGGCCGGAAAGCTTTACCCCCGATGACCGCTATTATCTGGGCGAGGCACCGGAACTGGGCGGCTACTGGATTGCCGCCGGGTACAATTCCATCGGCATCGTCTCGTCCGGCGGGGCGGGAATGGCGCTGGCGCATTGGATCACCGAAGGCGAAGCGCCGTTCGACCTGTGGGAAGTGGACATCCGCCGCGCCCAGCCGTTCCAGAAGAACCGCAAATATCTGAAAGAACGGGTAACCGAAACGCTGGGCCTGCTCTACGCCGACCATTTCCCTTACCGCCAGGTGGAAACCGCGCGCGGCGTGCGGCGCACGCCGCTGCATGAACATCTGAAGGCGCGCGGCGCGGTGTTTGGCGAGGTGGCGGGCTGGGAACGGGCCAACTGGTTCGCGAAGCCGGGGCAGGAACGCGAATACCGCTATTCCTGGGGCCGGCAGAACTGGTTCGACAACCAGAAGGCCGAACATATGGCGGTGCGCACCGGGGTGGGTCTGTTCGACATGACCTCGTTTGGCAAGATCCGGGTCGAAGGGCGCGATGCCTGCGCCTTCCTGCAGAAGATGTGCGCCAATACCGTCGACGTGGCCGCAGGGCGGATCGTCTATACGCAGATGCTGAACAAGAAGGGCGGGATCGAAAGCGACCTGACGGTTACGCGCCTGTCGGAAACCGCTTACCTGCTGGTGGTGCCGGGGGCCACGCTGCAACGCGATCTGGCCTGGCTGCGCCGCCATCTGGACGGGGCCTTTGCCGTGATCACCGATGTCACCGCCGCCGAAGCGGTGCTCTGTGTCATGGGACCCAAAAGCCGCGATCTTCTGCAGGCGGTCAGCCCGAATGACTTCAGCAATGCCGCCCACCCCTTTGGCACCGCACGCGAGATCGAGATTGGCATGGGCCTGGCCCGCGCGCACCGGGTCACCTATGTGGGCGAGCTGGGATGGGAGCTGTACGTCAGCACCGATCAGGCTGCGCATGTGTTCGAGGCGCTGGAAGCGGCGGACAAGGGGATGGTGCTGTGCGGGCTGCACACGCTGGATTCCTGCCGGATCGAAAAGGCCTACCGCCACTTCGGCCATGACATCACCGACGAGGATCATGTGCTGGAAGCGGGCCTTGGCTTTGCGGTGAAGACGGCCAAGGGCGATTTCATCGGGCGAGAGGCGGTTCTGGCCAGGGAACAGGCCGGGCTGGACCGGCGGATGATGCAGTTCCGCCTGAAAGACCCCGGCCCGCTGATGTTCCATAACGAGGCGATCGTGCGCGATGGCCACATCGTGGGGCCAGTGACGAGCGGCAACTACGGGCATTTCCTGGGGGCGGCAATCGGGTTGGGCTATGTGCCCTGCAAAGGGCAAAGCGATGCCGACTTGCTGGGGTCACGGTACGAGATCGAAATTGCGGGGGCGCGGCACGAGGCGGTGGCCTCGCTTGCGGCGATGTATGATCCCAAATCGGAACGGGTGCGCGGGTGACAAACGCCGGGAGGGCTGCCTGCCCTCCCGGACCCACCCGGGGATATTTGTGAACAGAAAATGGAATGGGCGATGGGAAACTGGGGGCTGGCATGACACTTTCAAGGCGGCATGACGTTTTCGCCGGACTGCATGCTGCGGGCTGCTTCGTGCTGCCCAATCCCTGGGATGCAGGATCGGCCCGGATGATGGCGGCGTTGGGGGCAAAGGCACTGGCCACAAGCTCTGCCGCCCATGCCTTTACCCTGGGCCGGCCTGACATGGGCGGGGTCAGCCGGGATGAGGCGCTAGCCCATGCGGAAATGATCGTGGCGGCCACGCCGCTGCCGGTCTCGGGCGATTTCGAGAATGGCTTTGCCGATGATCCGGACGGGGTGGCAGAGACAGTCCGCCTGGCAGGTGAGGCGGGTCTTTCAGGCTGTTCCATCGAGGATACGCAGATGGTGGCGGATACACCTGCCTATGCAGAGGACCTGGCTGTGGAACGCATCCGCGCCGCCATTGGTGCCGCGCGGGCGCTGGGCCGGCCCTTCATGCTCTGCGCGCGGGCGGATGGTGTGATGAATGGCAGCTATGACCTTGCCGAAGGCATCCGCCGCCTGCAGGCCTTCGAGGCGGCGGGCGCGGATGTGCTGTACCTGCCGGTGCCGCCGGGGCGGGCCGAACTGCAGACGGTGCTGGCGGCGGTGTCCAAACCGGTCAACGCGCTGGCGGCGGGGCCGCTGCGGGATCTGACGGTGGCAGAACTGGCAGCGATGGGGGTGCGGCGCATTTCCACGGGGTCGCAGATCGCACGGCTGACCCATGCGGCGATCCGCGAGGCGGTGACAGCGATGCTGGGGGACGGGTCCTTTGTGCCGCTGCGGCAGGCGGCAAGCGGGGACGGGATTGACGCGCTGCTTACGCGGGGCGCGGACCCCGGGGGACGGGCCGGGGGCCAGCCCCCGGACCCCCGGGGTATCTGAGCCGAAAAGAAACATGAATGATGCGGGAGATGAGAGATGAGCGATATCGGTGAAGTCTGCGAGCCGGCACGGGCAAGACGGTCGGGCGGGCGGGCAACGCGCGTGGCGGAACGGTCAGCCCCGCTGGCGGAAAATCTGCGGCCCGTGCGGCCCGGACTGCCGGGCGGGCAGTATCGCCCGCTGACCGAGGCGGGCATGGCCAAGATCCATGCCTCGGCGCTGGAGGCGCTGGAGGTGATCGGCCTGTCGCAGGCCCCGCCTTCGGGGGTGGACCTGCTGACCGGGGCGGGCGCGATCCAGGGCGATGACGGGCGCATCCGCTTTCCGCGCGCCCTGGTCGAGGACATGCTGGCCGTGGCGGCGCGCGACATCACGCTGCATGCCCGCGACCCCAAGCAGGACCTGCACCTGACCGGCTCCAACGTGCATTTCGGCACGGCGGGCGCGGCAGTACATATCGTTGATCTGGAACGCAACGAATACCGCGATTCCACCGCGCAGGATCTGTATGACGCAGCCCGGCTGACCCAGAATCTGGACAACGTGCACTTCTTCCAGCGCGCGATGGTCTGCCGCGATGTCACCGACAATTACGACATGGACATCAACACGCTCTATGCCTGCCTGTCGGGCACGACCAAGCATGTCGGCACCTCGTTCAGCGATCCGTCCCATGTCGAGGGCTGCTTTGATCTGCTGCACACGGTGGCGGGCGGGGAACAGGCCTGGCGCGCGCGCCCCTTTGTCAGCAATTCCAACTGCTTTGTGGTTCCGCCGATGAAATTCGCGGAAGAAAGCTGCATCACAATGGAAAAGTGCATCCGCGCCGGGATGCCGATGCTTCTGCTGAGTGCGGGACAGGCCGGGGCCACGGCCCCGGCGCCCATCGCGCTGGCGATCGTGCAGGCCATGGCGGAATGCCTGGCGGGCGTGGTCTATGTCAACGCCATCCGTCCCGGCGCGCCGGCGATCTTCGGGACCTGGCCCTTCGTGTCCGACCTGCGGACCGGGGCCATGTCGGGCGGATCGGCGGAACAGGCGCTTCTGACCGCAGGCTGTTCGCAGATGCACCGCTTCTACAACCTGCCGGGCGGGGCGGCCTCGGGCATATCCGACAGCAAGCTGCCGGATATGCAGGCAGGCTGGGAACAGGGCATCACCAATGTGCTGGCCGGCCTGTCGGGGCTGAACATGTGCTACGAGGCGGTGGGGATGCATGCCTCGCTGCTGGGGTTCTGCCTGGAAAGTCTGGTGCTGGGCGATGACATTCTGGGCCAGGTGATGCGCTGCGTGCGCGGTATTGATGTGACGGAGGATTCCACCAGCATCGAGGCGATGAAGCAGGTCTGCCTTGGTGGGCCGGGGCATTACCTGGGCAGCGACCAGACGCTGGCGCTGATGCAGACGGAATACATCTATCCGGCGGTCGGCAACCGCATGAGCCCGAAGGAATGGGTCGAGGCGGGCAAGCCGCTGCTGCTTGACAGAGCCATCGCGCGCAAGAACAGTATCCTGGCCAAGGCAGGCAGCCAGATCGATCCGCAGATCGACGCGGCGATCCGGGCCGCCTACAACATCCACTTCAAGTGAGAACACCATGATATCGAAAAACCTTTCGAAATTCTACATCAACGGTGCCTGGGTGGCACCCCTGGGCGGCACGATGATGGGTGTCGAGAATCCCGCCAATGAAGAGATTGTGGCCGAGGTCGCGCTTGGGTCGGCCGCCGATGCCGACCGTGCGATTGGCGCTGCGCGGGATGCCTTCCTGTCCTATACCACAACGCCCGTGGCCGACCGGATCGCGCTGCTCAAGCGCATTCTGGAGGTCTACAACAGCCGCGAAGACGATTTCGTCGAAGCGATGAGCGTCGAGATGGGCGCGCCGCTGTCCTGGGCGCGCGGGGCGCAGTTCTGGGCGGGGCAGGTGCATATCGAAAGCACCATCGCTGCGGCGGAAACATTCCACTGGGAAGAGATGCGCGGCAGCACCCGGATCGTGCGCGAAGGCATCGGGGTCTGTGCGCTGATCACGCCCTGGAACTGGCCGATGAACCAGATCGCCTGCAAGGTGGCCCCGGCAATCGTGGCAGGCTGCACCATGGTGCTGAAGCCATCGGAAATTGCACCGCTGTCGGGCGCCCTGTTCGCCGAAGTGATGCATGAGGCGGGCGTCCCTGCGGGCGTGTTCAACCTGGTGAACGGAACCGGGGCGGATGTGGGCGCGCGTATGTCTTCGCACCCCGAGGTGGATATGGTGTCCTTCACCGGGTCCACCCGCGCGGGTATTCTGGTGGCGCAGGCGGCGGCACCGACGGTGAAGCGTGTGGCGCAGGAACTGGGCGGCAAATCGCCGAACATCATCCTGCCCACCGCCGATCTGGCGGCGGCTGTGGCGGGCGGGGTCGAAGGCTGCTTTGGCAATTCCGGGCAAAGTTGCGACGCGCCGACGCGGATGTTCGTGCCCCGCGCGCGCCATGACGAGGCGCTGGCGATTGCCAAGGCCAAGGCCGAGGAGTGCGTGACAGGTGATCCGCGCGACGGGGCGACGACGCTGGGGCCGGTGGTCAGCCGCGTGCATTTCGACAAGATTCAGGGGCTGATCCAGAAGGGTATCGACGAAGGGGCGACCCTTGTCACCGGCGGTGTCGGACGGCCCGCAGGCCTGAATCGGGGCCATTTCGTGAAGCCGACGATTTTTGGACATGTCACCAATGAGATGACGATCTCGCGCGAGGAAATCTTTGGCCCCGTCCTGGCGATCCTGTCCTATGACAGCCTGGACGAGGCGGTAGAGATGGCCAATGACACGCCTTACGGCCTTGCCGCCTATATCGCGGGGCCGGTGGAAGATGCCAAGCCCATCGCGCGCCGCCTGCGCGCGGGCACTGTCAACCTCAACTACCCGGCCTGGGATACCTTCGCCCCGTTCGGCGGCTACAAGCAGTCCGGCAACGGTCGCGAATATGCCGATTGGGGCATCCACGACTTCTGCGAGGTCAAGGGCATCGTAGGCTGGGACGCATGATCCGCTACGGCTATGTGGGCCTGGGCAATCTGGGCGGGCATCTGGCGGCAAGTCTGCTGAAGGCGGGATTCCCGGTGACGGTCCATGACCGGGACCGGGCGCTGGCCGACCGGCATCTGGCGATGGGGGCCACCTGGGCTGCGAGTGCCGGGCATCTGGCGGCAGGGGTGGATCATGTCATCACCTGCCTGCCCTCGCCCGCCGTCTCCGAGGCGGTGCTCCGCGAGATGCTGCCGCGCATGAAACCCGGCGCAAGCTGGGTGGAAAACTCCACGCTTGGCCGGGACGACATTCTTCGCCTGGGTGCTCTTGCGGCAGAGCATGGCGTGCAACTGATGGAGGCCCCTGTGACCGGGGGCGTCCACCTGGCGGCACGCGGCGAGATCACCGTTCTCGCCGGGGGCGACCGGGCGCTGTATGACCTGCACCTGCCGGCGCTGCAGGCCATCGGCAACCGGATTTTCCACATGGGGCCCCTGGGGTCGGCAGCGGTGATCAAGGTGATCACCAACATGCTGGCCTTCATCCACCTTGTCGCCGATGGCGAGGCGCTGATGCTGGCCAAGCGCGGCGGGCTGGACCTGAAAACAGCGTGGGAGGCTATCACAGCGTCATCCGGCACGTCTTTTGTGCATGAAACCGAGGGGCAACTGATCCTGAACGGCAGCTACGACATCGCCTTCACCAATGATCTGGCGCTGAAGGACCTTGGCTTTGCATTGGGCTTCGGCCGCGAGTTCGGCGTGCCGCTGGCACTGGCCGGGCTGACCGAGCAGACCTTTGTCGCGGCCAAGGCCGCCTATGGCGGGCAGGCGCAATCGACACAGGTGGTGAAGCTGCTGGAGGATGTGCTGGGGGTCGATCTGCGGGCGGAAGGGTTTCCGGCACGGCTGGAGTAGGGGCCGGTCGTATCGGTGGTGCGATTGTCGCGAGGCCAAGCGTTTACCTTCGATCTTGTGCTCGCATAGGTCTCAAGTTGGTGAGAACAAATTCCGCATTCACGACCATGTTGCGAAAGCCGCTACAAGTCAGGTGAGGCTTGAACAACCCGCTCGTATCTTCAGCGGCGGGAAAGCGCGGGTCGCCTCCGTAGATCGCATCGTGTTGGCCGCTCAGCCAGATGAACCGTCGTCTCTCTCCGATGCCGGTTATGGCCATCTCGTTCCAGCAGAGAAGATCGACATCGCGGGCGATCAGGTCGCCGTTGGCGGTATAGAGATCGCCGCGCGACCCGTTCTGCCAATCGAAGTTTCGATATAACACGGCACCGTTTGGGAAGGTGACATCGGTGGTGTAGTACATCAGGACAAGCAGAAACGGATAGGCGATCACCAGCCAGAACAGCCCTTTAAGGAGCCGACGCACCCATCTTCCCAAGAAGCGTAGCACCGGGCGGATCACCGCGTTTGACCTTGCGTCGCGGTGTAATGGCTCTTAGCCCGGTCTTTGAATACCTGCGCCATAAACCCTGCCTTCCATTCCCCC
>Ga0114977_10002002_pt1 | contig 13225 bp, 7 predicted proteins | sample S_130805_MF_Meta_FD_87026 | JGI IMG/M metagenome (GOLD analysis project Ga0114977, IMG submission 87026) | Freshwater microbial communities from Lake Simoncouche, Canada to study carbon cycling - S_130805_MF_MetaG | ecosystem: Environmental > Aquatic > Freshwater > Lake | place: Lake...
CTGTCACCGGCGCAGCCGCAAGCAACGAGCCCCCCGCCGACGCGCCCGCCGATCCCGCCGCGGGCGGCATGCAGCCCGCGACGCCGATCCCCGGCCTCGCGCCCGGCGCGAACGCGTTCTTCACCGCCGAGGAAACCGCGGAACTCCGCAAGCTCTTCGCCTCGCTTGAAGAGCCGCAGCAGGACGAGATGCGCGCGTTCTACGCCGATCTCGGCGTCGACCTCGACGCGGTGCTCGGCCTCGCCGCCGAGAAGAACACCGCCGCGCAGCGCGCGCAGATGATCTCCGCCGCGATGCGCGAGATGGACTTCACGCGCAAGCCCGAGGCCGTGCTCGGCGCGCGCGCCAAGCTCGGTTTCGGCCAGATCGCGCAGCCGAACGCCGACAGCGCGCAGCCGCAGGAACTCGCGCGCTGGATCCATCTGCAGGTCATGGCCGGCGAGTGGGCGGCGTTCGCGAACTTCATGCACGCGCGGCCGCTCGCCGAGAGCGAGCCGGTCTACGCGGCGATCCTGCAGGCGATGAACCGCGGCGAGATCGGCCTGCTGCCTGAGGAAGTGCTTGCGCTCGCCGAGGCGTCGCCGAGCGACCTCAAGCCGTGGCAGCTCGCGTCGCTCGGCAAGATGCTGCAGCAGGCCGCGTCGAAGTACTCGACGGGCGCGATGGTCGCGGCGATCCGCGCGAATTCCCGCGCGTTCGGCACCGCGACCGACGAGGCGCGCCGCCGCACGGTCGAGTTCCTCGCCGCGGGCGGACTGCTCGCCGAGGCGTACCAGTTCCTGCCGCCGCTTGAAGAAGCGCGCGCCAAGGCCGACGGCGCGACGATGCTCGTCCACGCGCGCTACAAGCTCGATCTCGCCGCGAAGGCGGGCGAAGGTCCCGAAGGCGAGGCGCTCACGCTCGACGCGTTCCGCATCCTCGCCGAGACCTCGCTCCTCGCGAGCGAATCGACCGATCGCCGCCGCGAAGCGCTCAAGCTCGCGATCGCGCAGATGAACGGCGTGGCCAAGACCACCGTGTCGCCGTGGCTCGCCGAGGTGTTCGCGAGCCCCGCGCTCGGACCGGCCGCGCTCGAGCAGCTCGCGCTCAGCGCCGCGCAGATCGGCAACATGCAGGCCACCGAGGAGCAGCGCGCGAAGGCGACGCTCAACCTCAAGGAGTCGATCGACGTGCTGCTCGCGCGCGAGGACATCGACACCGCGGCGCTGCGCGTCCCGCTGCGCATGGTGACCACCGCGCTCGTCGCCGAGATGGAGAAGGCGATCGAGGCGCGCGGGCAGCAGCAGTTCATCGGCCGCAACGCGCAGCTGCTCTACCGCGCGATTCCGTCGGAGAAATGGCTCAAGTCTCTCGAGCCGTCGCTCGCCACCCGCGCGCGCAAGGCGTGCATCGCGATCGCGACCATCGCCGACGAGACCGACACCGCGCTCGCGCTCCTCGATGCGGCGATGACGAGCTCGCCCTCGGAGGCGGCGTCGTTCGCCGATCACTTCCTCGCCAAGTGGGTCGGCCGGCTGCGTCCGGCCAGCGAGTACCCCGAGGAGATGATGATGTTCTTCAGCATCTACCGCGACGCGATGCCGATGGCGCCGCTCACGCGCGGACGCCAGCGGCGCAACCTCGACCGCCTCGACGCGCTCGTCGCCAAGCTGCGTGCGAGCGGCGTCGAGCCGCGCGAACTGCCCGCGATCGTGCCCGCGTTCCAGGCGTGCCACGCGCGCACGGAGGTCTACGAGAAGAGCGACATCGAGCGTGTCTTCGGCGCGTTCGACAAGATGCCGCCCGCGACCGCGGCCGGCCTCGCGATGACGATGGGCGGCAGCCTCAACGGCGACTGGCGCAGCCGCGACGCGATGAAGGCGACCGGCACCAAGCGCAGCGACAGCGAGATCGCGCAGCTCGTCGACCGTGGCTACGGCGTGGCGATCGAGCTCATCGACAGCGCGGTCCAGCAGCGGCCGAACGCGTGGAACCTTGCGGTGATCCACGCCGCGCTCACCTACGACCGCCTGCAGTTCAAGCAGGGACTCAAGACCGCGCAGGATCCCGTGCAGGCCAACGAGTACCGCAAGGCCGCGTTCGATGCGTTCGGCGACGCGGCCGCGCGCTACGTCGCGGCGCTCTCGCGCGGCGAGACGCGCGACGATCCCGGCGTCTACCGCCGCTGGTTCGGCGCGGCGATGGGCACGGCGGAGCTCAACTTCCTGCGCCCCGAGGACCTTCCCAAGGAAGGCACGCTGCAGGACGACCAGATCGACCTCATCCGCAAGTCGCTGCACACGATGGAGGCCGAGGCGCTCGACCGACATCTCGCGACCTTCGCCAACGACATCGAGGGCGCGGTGCAGCGCGCGGCGCCCGAGGTCAAGCCGCGGCTCGTGCATCACGCGCTGCGCGTGATCGGTGACCATCCTGCGGGCGCGAGCCTGCGCGCGATGGAGGAGCTCTACCGCGACCTCGTCAAGGACGAGATCAAGTTGCGCCTCGCGATCGACGGCGCCGACCAGGTCGGCGTGGGCAAGCCGTTCGGCATGCTGCTCTCGCTGCGCTTCACGAACTCGGTCGACCGCGAGACGGGCGGCTTTGCGAAATACCTTCAGAACGGCGTGTTCGCGCGCGTCGGCAACCAGTTCCGCCAGATCAACCACCGCGACGCGCTGCAGAAGACGATCAACGACGCATTCGGCAAGCAGTTCGACATCGACGCGATCGGGTTCTTCGACGCGTTCATGCCGCCGCGCGGCGTGGTCGAGGAGGGACAGGACGGCTGGCTCGAGAAGCCGCTCGCGTACATCGTGCTCACGCGCAAGGATCCCGCGGTCGACACCGTGCCCGCGGTCGTGATGGACATGCAGTTCACCGACCAGACCGGCCCGGTCACGCTCGCGGTGCCGAGCAACACGCCGCTGCTCGCGGCGGGCGATGCGCACACCGCGCGCAAGTGCGAGGCGCTCGAGATCACGCAGCTCGTCGATGTGCGCGCCGCCGGCGACGCAGCCGACGGCAAGAACGCGGTCACGCTCGAAGTCCGCATGCGCGGCAAGGGCGTCGTGCCCGATGTGCGCGACGCGCTCACCGGCCTCGACGCGCCGATCGCGGGCTATGCACTCGCGAAGGACGGCATCGTCGCCGATCCGCCGACGGTGCTCGCATCGGCCGACGCGACCATGTCGCCGATGATGATGATGCGCGGCGGCCCGACCGAGCCCAAGGATGGCTACCCCGAGCCCGACGCCGACGGCATGTACCGCCTGCCCGTCGAACGCACCTTCAAGATCACCTACACGCCGACCGCCGGCGCGATCGGCGGCGAGTTCAAGCTCCCCGCGCTCGCGGCGGGCGTCGACGCAAAGCTCGAGAGCCGCTTCTACGACGAGCTCGACATCGTGCCCGCGACGGGCGCGTCGGTCGCGGTGCATCGCGCGTTCTGGACGACCGCGCACATCGCGGAGGCGGTCGCGCTCGGCGTGCTCGGCATCGGCGCTGGCTACTGGATCGCGCGTCGACGCCGACCGGCGGCGGCTGCAAGCGCGTCATCGTGGGCGCCCGCGCGGATCACGCCGCTCGGCGTGGTCACGTCGCTGCGCCGGCTCGAGCAAGAATTGCCGCAAGAGAAGGCCTCGGCCCTGCGCGCCGAGATCACCGAGCTCGAACTCAAGTACTTCGGCCCGAATGCCGCGGAAACCAGCGATTCCGAGCTGCAGCGCGTGGTCGACAAGTGGCAGCGCGCGTGAGGTGGATCTGACCTCGTGTCGGCATTTGCAAACATCCACAGGTCAACCGTGACGAACTGCGGCGCGCATCACCCGATGCGCGCCGCAATCTCATCGAATGCACACGGGATCAGGCAAGGATCCGTGGCGATCGGTTCGATATGTTGAGCCACCCTCCGGTCGGTTGCACCGAGAGTTGCGCGGGCGCGGCCCGTGCCAACGCTCGCGCGCATGCCGGACAGACGCATCAAGCCAAGAGGCCGCTCCGCCATGTCGCGCCAGTGCTTCGAGTACCACCCCTCCACGGCGTATCGCTTCATCCCCGGGCTCAAGGCCCGCGTGCCGCATGAAAGCGGCGGCTACCTGATCCGCGCCAACAGCGATGGTTTCCGCTGCGACCATGAGTTCAGCAAGGCGCGCACGCCGGGCAAGCGGCGCGTGCTGCTGTTCGGCGACTCGTTTACCGCGGGCGACGGCGTGTCCAACGGCCACCGCTACAGCGAGGTGCTGGAGACGCTGCTCCCCTCGACCGAGGTCTACAACTTCGGGCTCCCCGGCTCGGGCACCGACCAGCAGTACCTCGCGTGGAAGGACTTCGCGCAGGGAATCGACCACGATGTGCTCGTGATCGCGGTGCTCGTCGAGAACATCCGCCGCATCGCCTCGCGCTTCCGCCGCTACCAGAACGACCAGGGCCAGGAGGTCGTCTTCGCCAAGCCGTATTTCACGCTGGTCAACGGCGCGCTCGCGCTGCATCACTCGCCGCCGGAGCGTCGTCCGATCGCCGAAGACTCGCTGCCACCCGAGGAACGCGCGGCCGTCGACCGCGGCGGGCGCTTCGAGACCATCCGCAAACTCATCAACCGCGCGGGCCTCAAGGAGATCGTGCAGAAGGTCACCGGCTACCAGCCCGTGCCCGAATACGGCTCGGCCCGCAATCCCGCGTGGCAGCTCATGCGAGCCATTCTGACTGAGTGGACGCAGGCCGAGACCAAGGCCTCCGCCAAGCCGATCGTGATCATGCCGATCCCGCTTTATCAGCACGTCGAGGGCACCAGCAGCGCCAAGGCCTATCAGAAAAGGTTTGCCGAAGTTGGGAAAGATCTTGGCTGCACGATTCACGATCCCCTTCCCGATCTCCGAAAGTACTCGTCCGAAGATCGACGCAAGTTCAGGTTCCCGATCGACATCCACCCGACCCGCGAAGGCCACGCGGCCATCGCAAAGTCCCTCGCGCCGACGATCGCACGACTGCTGCCAGAAATCTGAAACGGACCACCACCATGAGCAAGACGGTGCTCGGCATCTCCGCCTTCTATCACGACTCCGCCGCGGCCATCGTCCGCGACGGCGAGATCATCGCAGCCGCGCAGGAAGAGCGCTTCTCCCGCAAGAAGCACGATCCGCGCTTCCCCAAGCATGCGATCAACTACTGCCTTGAAGAAGCGTTCATCGAGGCGTCCGACCTCGATGCGATCGTCTTCTACGACAACCCGATCGCGTCGTTCGACCGCGTGCTTCGCAACGCGATGACCGTCGGACCCGCGGCGCGCGACCAGTTCGACAAGGCCGCGTCGGCGATGCTCGGCCACAAGATCTGGCTCAACGACCACGTGAAGCGCGCGCTCGGAACGCTCGGCAAGGCCGGCACCGTGCTCGTCGCCGAGCACCACATGACCCACGCGGCGAGCGCGTTCTATCCCTCGCCGTTCGACTCGGCCGCGATCCTCACCATGGACGGCGTCGGCGAATGGGCCACGACCAGCCTCGGCGTCGGACGCGGCAACCAGATCGAGATCCTCAGCGAGATCGAGTACCCGCATTCGCTCGGCCTGCTCTACAGCGCGATGACGTACTACTGCGGATTCAAGGTGAATTCCGGCGAGTACAAGCTGATGGGCCTCGCGCCCTACGGCCAGCCCAAGTACGCGCAGCAGATCCTCGACAACCTCATCGACCTCCGTCCCGACGGCTCGTACCGCCTGCGTACCGAGCACTTCGGCTACCTCGACGGCATGGTGATGACCAACGACAGGTTCCACGCCGTCTTCGGCGGACCGCCGCGCGCGCCGGAGAGCGCCATCACCCGCAAGGAGATGGACCTCGCGTCGTCGATCCAGGCCGTGACCGAGGAGATCGTCCTCCGCACCGCGCGCCACCTCCGCAAGGAGACGGGCGAGCGCAACATCGTGCTCGCGGGCGGCGTCGCGCTCAACTGCGTCGCCAACGGCAAGCTCGAGGCGGCGAACATCTTCGACAACATCTGGATCCAGCCCGCAGCGGGCGATGCAGGCGGAGCGCTCGGCGCGGCGCTCATCGCCAACCACGTGTACTTCAACGAGCCGCGCAAGCCGCACGCCGGCAAGCAGGACCGCCAGAAGGCGAGCCTGATCGGCCCACGCTTCGACAGCAACCAGGTGCGCGCGTACCTCGACCGCCAGGGCTATCCGTACCACCGCATCACCGACGACGCGGAGCGCATGCGCGCCGTGGCCGCGGCGATCGCCGAGGGCAAGATCATCGGCTGGTGCGTGGGACGCATGGAGTTCGGCCCGCGTGCCCTCGGCGCGCGCTCGATCCTCGGCGATCCGCGCAACAAGGACACGCAGTCGGTGATGAACCTCAAGATCAAGTTCCGCGAGTCGTTCCGGCCGTTCGCGCCGTCGGTGCTCGTCGAGCGCAACCACGACTACTTCGAGATCGGCTGCGACAGCCCGTACATGCTGCTCGTCGCGCCGGTCCGCAAGGAGCGCCAGCTGCCGATGGACATCGTCAAGTTCCGCGCAGGCGACGACGACATGCTGTCGGTCATCAACCAGCCGCGCTCGGATGTGCCCGCGATCACGCACGTCGACTACTCGGCGCGCATCCAGACCGTGACTCCCGAGAGCAACCCGCCGTACTACCAGCTCATCAAGGAGTTCGAGCGGCAGACCGGCTGCGGCATGCTCGTCAACACCTCGTTTAACGTCCGCGGCGAGCCGATCGTGTGCACGCCGCAGGATTCGTACCGCTGCTTCATGCGCACCGAGATGGATCTCCTCGTCCTCGAGGACTGCCTGGTCTGGCGCCACGAGCAGCCCAAGATGGCGGACGACGAAAACTGGAGGAAGACCTATGAGCTCGACTAACGGCCAGGCATCCGCTGCGATCAACGCGTTCTTCGACAAGGAGCTCATGCCCGTGTGGCGCAAGCTGGCCGAGCAGCGCTCGACCCTGCGCCTGAGCGAGGTCGATCCTTCGGCGACGAGCTACTACATCAAGCGCAAGCAGACCACGATGCGCCAGTCGGACTTCACCGACTTCACGTGCACCGACGGCGCGGACTTTGCCAAGCGGCTCGCCAAGTACTGGAACGACCGCGGCTGCTCCGAGCTGGCGCACCTCGCGCCGTCGCTCGGCAAGCTGAGCGAGCTCGCGAAGGTCGTCGACCACGAGGAGTCCGATGTGTCGCCGTTCGTGTACGTGATGTTCTGAGCGCGGCGCTCGCTCCGGCCCGGACCCATCACCATGCTCGGCCACTCGATCAAGACCTTGCTCGCCAAGGCGCTCTCCGCCAGCGGCATCAGCGATGTCTCGATCGCCGTGCAGCGGCGCGCGCGGAGCTCGCGCTTCGTGCGCGCGATCAACTACCACGGCACCTCGCCCGTCGAGGCCGCGAACATGGACGCGCAGCTTGCGTTCCTCGCGCGGCATTTCACGGGCGTCGGGCTGGCGGAGCTCGAGTCGTTCCTCGCGACAGGCCGATGGCCGCACGCCAAGCCCGGGATGCTGATCACGTTTGACGACGCGCTCCGGACGAACTTCGACGTCGCGGTGCCGCTCCTCGAGAAGCACGGCTTCATCGGGTGGTTCTTCGCACCGGTCGCGTTCGTCGACTGCCCTGCAGCCGATCAGGTCGCGTTCGCGCGGCAGAACGGCGTCGGAACAGCCATCGGCAGCGGCTTCGACTACCCCGACGGCCGCATCGCGATGTCGTGGGACGAACTCCGCCAGGTCGCCACGCGCCATGTCGTCGGCTGCCACACGATGAACCACCGCCGCATGCCCGCGAGCGTGCCCCCCGCGGAGATGCGCCACGAGATCATCGATGCCAAGCGCCTGATCGAGGCGCGCATGGGCCGCGAGGTCCCGACCTTCTGCTGGGTCGGCGGCGAAGAGCAGAACTACTCCGCCGAGGCCGCCGCGATCATCCGCGAGGCGGGCTTCCGCTTTGGCTTCATGACCAACAGCGGCATCACCACGCCGCGCACGAATCCACTGCAGATCCAGGGCACGAACGTCGAGGCACACTGGCCGCTCGCGGTCGTCAAGTTCCAGCTGTGCGGCGCGATGGACCTCCTGCACGCCGGCAAGCGCGCGCGCGTCAACCGACTGACCGCCGCAACCTGAATCCCCTCCAAACACGCGCGAACCACCATGCCCCGCCGCACCGACCTCAGCACGATCCTCATCGTTGGTTCCGGACCGATCGTCATCGGCCAGGGCTGCGAGTTCGACTACTCCGGCACGCAGGCGTGCAAGGCGCTCCGCGCCGAGGGCTACCGCGTCGTCCTCGTGAACTCGAACCCCGCGACGATCATGACCGATCCGCAGTACGCGGACCGCACCTACATCGAGCCGATCACGGTCGAGGCCGTGACCAAGATCATCGAGGCCGAGGCCGCGGGAGCGCATCCGATCGACGCGATCCTCCCGACGATGGGCGGACAGACCGCGCTCAACCTCGCGTGCCAGCTCGTCGACGACGGCGTGCTCGAGCGCCACGGCATCAAGATGATCGGCGCGCAGCGCGACGCGATCTACCGCGCCGAGGACCGCGAGCAGTTCAAGCAGCTCGTCGAGCGGATCGGCCTGCGCACCGCGCGCTGCGCGACCGCCAACACCATGGACGAGGCGTGGGCGATCCTCGACAAGCTCGGGCTGCCCGCGATCATCCGCCCCGCGTTCACGCTCGGCGGCACCGGCGGCGGCATCGCGTACTCGCGCGAGGAGTTCGAGTCGATCGTCCGCCGCGGACTCGACGCGTCGATGAACCACCAGGTCCTCATCGACGAGTCGCTCCTCGGCTGGAAGGAGTACGAGCTCGAGGTCATCCGCGACCGCAAGGACAACTGCATCATCGTCTGCGGCATCGAGAACATCGACGCCATGGGCGTGCACACGGGCGACTCGATCACCGTCGCGCCGATCATGACGCTGAGCGACAAGGAGTACCAGCGCATGCGCGACGCGGCGATCGCGATCCTGCGCGCGGTCGGCGTCGAGACCGGCGGCTCCAACGTGCAGTTCGCGGTCAATCCCGCCAACGGCGACATGATCGTCGTCGAGATGAACCCGCGCGTCTCGCGCAGCTCCGCGCTTGCGTCGAAGGCGACGGGCTATCCGATCGCCAAGATCGCCGCCAAGCTCGCCGTCGGCTACACGCTCGACGAGCTCCCGAACGACATCACCGGCACGACGAGCGCGTGCTTCGAGCCGTCGATCGACTACGTCGTGGTCAAGATGCCGCGCTGGACCTTCGAGAAGTTCCCCGACGCCGACGAGACGCTCACCACGCAGATGAAGTCGGTCGGCGAGGCGATGAGCATCGGCCGCACCTTCCGCGAGAGCCTGCAGAAGGCGATCCGCTCGATGGAGATGAAGCGCTTCGGCCTCGGCCTCGACGCGAAGGACCAGTGGCTGCTCGCGCGCCAGCAGGCTGCGCGCGGCCCGGTCGCGGGCGTGATCCCCGCCGAATGGCCGATCGCAGAGTCGACGCTCGAGACCAAGCTCAAGGTGCCGAACCAGGATCGCCTGTACTTCGTGCGCTATGCGTTCAAGCTCGGCTGGTCCGCCGCGCGCGTGCACGAGCTCACCCGCATCGACCCGTGGTTTTTGGCGCAGATCGAGAGCCTCTGCTCGTTCGAGGACGAACTCTGCGCCCACGCGCGCCTCGAGGATGTCCCGCCGGAACTCCTCGCGCGCGCCAAGCAGCTCGGCTACTCCGACCCGCAGCTCGCGCAGCTCTATCTCGGCGAGATCACGACCGCGTCGATCCTCCGCGTGCGCAAGCACCGCAAGGCGCTCGGCATTGAGCCCGTCTACAAGATGGTCGACACCTGCGCCGCCGAGTTCGAGGCGAGCACGCCGTACTACTACTCGACCTACGAGACCGCGCACCGCACGGCGGACGGCTCGATGTCGGTCGACGACGAGATCCGCGCGGGCAGCAAGCCGAAGGTGCTGATCCTCGGCGGCGGCCCGAACCGCATCGGCCAGGGCATCGAGTTCGACTATTGCTGCTGCCAGGCCAGCTTCGCATGCAGCGACGCGGGCTTCGAGAGCGTGATGATGAACTCGAACCCCGAGACGGTGTCGACCGACTACGACACGAGCGACATGCTCTTCTTCGAGCCGCTCACGCTCGAGGATGTGCTCAATGTCGTCGAGCGCCTCGCCCGCTTCGGCGATCGCGGCGTCGCGGGCGTCGTCGTGCAGCTCGGCGGACAGACGCCGCTCAACCTCGCGCAGGGACTCGAGCGCGCGGGCACGCCGATCGTCGGCACCACGCCTTCGAACATCGACCTCGCCGCCGACCGCGAGGCGTTTGGCGGCATCATCCGCGAGCTCGAGCTGCGCCAGCCCGCCAACGGCATCGCGTTCGACCTCAAGGGCGCGAAGTCCATCGCAGGCGAGCTCGGATATCCCGTGCTGCTTCGCCCGAGCTACGTGCTCGGCGGCCGCGGCATGGAGATCTGCGCGGTCGAGGCCGACGTCGAGCGCTTCATGATCCAGGCGCTCGCCGCGACCGACCGTCTCGGCATCGACGGCCGCGACAACCCGATCCTGGTCGACAAGTTCCTCAAGAACGCCACCGAGGTCGACGTCGACTGCGTCGCCGACTTCGGGCAGGCGCGCGTTCCCGGCGCGCCGGGCGCGAGCTGCATCATCTGCGGCGTGATGGAGCACATCGAGGAGGCAGGCATCCACTCGGGCGACAGCTCGTGCGCGCTGCCGCCCTACTCGCTTTCACCGGCGATGATCGACGATCTCAAGGACTGGACAGTGCGCCTCGCGCGCCGCGTCGGACTCTGCGGCCTGATGAACGTCCAGTACGCGATCAAGGACAACCAGATCTACGTGCTCGAGGTCAACCCGCGCGCGAGCCGCACCGTGCCGTTCGTGTCGAAGGCGACCGGCGTGCCATGGGCGCGCATCGCGACGCGCGTGATGCTCGGACAGCCGCTCGACAGCGTGATGCGCGAGCTCAAGCTCGAGGAGATTCCCGCGCCGCGCAGCGTGTCGGTCAAGGCCTCGGTGTTCCCGTTCAACAAGATGCGCGGCGTCGACGCGATCCTCGGACCCGAGATGCGCTCGACCGGCGAGGTCATGGGCATCGATTCGTCGTTCGGCCTCGCGTTCGCCAAGAGCCAGATGGCGACCGGCGGAACGCTCCCGACCTCAGGCAGCGTGCTCGTGAGCGTCAACGATTCCGACAAGCCGTATGTCGGCGCGATCGGCCGCGCGCTGGTCGCGATGGGCTTCACGATCCACGCGACCTCGGGCACACGCGCCGCGCTCGCCGCCGAAGGCGTGCCGTCGCACCTCGTGTCGAAGTCGCCCAACGAGCGCGCGCCGTTCCTGCTCGACCTGATCCGCCAGGGCAAGCTCGGGCTCATGATCAACACGCCGCTCTACACCGGCAGCCGCCACGACGAAGGCGCATGGCGCGCGGCCGCGATCACCTACCGCGTGCCGCTCATCACGACGCTCACCGGCGCGCGCGCCGCGGTGTCGGCGCTGCAGGCGATGCGCGCAGGCGCGTGGCGCGTGAAGCCGCTGCAGGAACTGTTTCCGAACAAGTGACGCGCGTTGCGCTAGATTGGCGGCATGATCACGCCGCATCGATCTCTCGCAGCCACGATCGCCATCGCAGCGTGCGCTTCCCTCGCGCATGCAGGTCCCCCGCTCGAGACCGACGATCCCGAGACGCTCGACAAGGGCAAGTTCGAGCTCAACACCGCGTACACGATGCAACGCACGGCGCGTGACGCCGCGGGCGTGCGCACGAGCGACCAGGAAGCGCCGCTCTTCGACCTCGCGTTCGGCTTCGAGGAAGGCATCCAGCTCAAGTTCGAGATGCCGCTGCGCGTGCTCGCCGAGACCGGCGCGCCCACGCAGGTCGGCGTCGGCGACGCGTCGTTCGGCTCGAAGATCCGCTTCCTCAAGGAAGACGAAGCGCCGTTTGCGCTCTCGATCTATCCCGCGATCGGCATCCCGTTCGGCGACGCCAGCGACGGCCTCGGGACGGGGAGCACTTCGGTCACGCTGCCCGTCGAGATCGGCCGGCATTTCTTCGACGACGCGCTCTTCATCTATGCCGACGCGGGCTACGGCGAGGAGTTCGCCGACAACGAGACCGACGGCTGGTTCATGGGCATCGCGGCGGAGTTCACCGTGGTCGACGGCGTGACGCTCTGCGGCGAGCTGCGACGCGAGATCGGCGTCGGGCTCTCGGGCGACGACTCGTTCTACAACGCGGGCGTCAAGCTGCGCGTCACCGAAAGCGCGAGCTTCATCGGCGCGGCGGGACGGAGCTTCCACCCGACAGCGGACTCGGGCGCGGACCTGCGCGTGTACGCGGGCGTGCAGTGGACCTTCTGAGTCCGCTGCCCGCGACGAACCGCGCGCTTACTCCTTCTCCTTCGACAGAACCTTGCCGTCCTCGGCCACGGTGATGTCCCAGGTCACGCCGGAAAGCTCGATGTCGGCGCTGTAGACGGTCTTGCCGTCCTTGGTCTCGCGCTCGATCTCGGTGACCTTGCCGCCGACGCTCTCATGCTCGAGCGACGCGCGCACCGCGGCGGGCACGTCGTTCATGGTGACGGCGACTTCGTTCTCGCCTTCTTCCTCGCGCATCGAGGCGCAGCCGACGAGGGTGGTGGAAGCGGCGACGGCGGCAGTAGCGAGGAGGGCAATCAGTCGGTTCATGGGGGGCTCCAGATGCGTCCGAGCGAGGGCGACGACGCAGCGTACGACGCAGGCGAAGGATCCGTCGCGCCCCGATCGTTTCCGAACGAAGTCAGGGTGACAGGATTTGGTACTCGGGCGACAGCCCGAGTCCCCGAGCTCTAGTTCTTTGGCTGGTCACGCGGAGCAGCGCGACGCGGGACGCGGGACCGCGGACAAGCCGGAGCGAAGCGCAGGCGCAGGACGCGTCACCCGCGGTCCGATCATGGATGCAGAGAGGAAACGACAAGACCCCCTCGCAGAGGGGGTCTTGATCGTTTCCGAACGGAATCGGGGTGACAGGATTTGCTACTCGGGCGACAGCCCGAGTCCTACAGACTGGTCACGCGGAGCAACGCGACGCGGGACCGCGGACAAGCCGGAGCGAAGCGCAGGCGAAGGACGCGTCACCCCGATGGAGAGAGGAAACGACAAGACCCCCCTCGCAGAGGGGGGTCTTGATCGTTTCCGAACGAAATCGGGGTGACAGGATTTGAACCTGCGGCCTCTTGCTCCCGAAG
>Ga0114977_10002003_pt1 | contig 13224 bp, 9 predicted proteins | sample S_130805_MF_Meta_FD_87026 | JGI IMG/M metagenome (GOLD analysis project Ga0114977, IMG submission 87026) | Freshwater microbial communities from Lake Simoncouche, Canada to study carbon cycling - S_130805_MF_MetaG | ecosystem: Environmental > Aquatic > Freshwater > Lake | place: Lake...
AAATCATCCTATTGTCGGGTGGCTGCTTGGTAAAAATACACCTTTGTTTGATATTAAAAATCCGGTTATGGAATCTTTTGTTTTGCCGCTTGCCGGCTACGGCCTGAAACAAATCTGCAAACATGAAGGTCTGGTAAATTTTCAGTGGAGCGATGGCGATTCCGGCTCCCAATGGTCGGTAGTGCAATTTGCCAAATACCTTGCAGAGCCAATAAATGGCCGCAGGGAGCAAATAAAAAATGATATCCTTGGCTATAATTTTGATGATGTTATGGCTACCAGGAGGCTGGAAGAATGGCTGCAGAAATTTAAGATATTTGATTAAAATTACAACAGCAACACGAGATATAATTTTTACTATTTACTAGTTTTGCGGTTGTGTTTTGAGAACTTGCGTAGATTGGCATTACCATCACAACTAGCAAGTAGCGCCCTTGCATAAGAATTAGCAGCGCTTCTAACCCAATTAGGAGAAATTATAAATATCCAAAGAAAAAGAGAAATTATTGATATAAAGGTAGGTACTATATACTTCACATCAGTATACCACTCACTGATATGCTGAGAATATACAGTAGTAGCTGTTAATATTATAGATAGGAATATAATAAAAATTGCAAGCGGCTTAATTGCCAAAGTGTTTCTTTGGAATCCGTAATTAACAAGTTCTTCAAAAACCAGAGGAAATCGTTTTTTATCTCTTGTGAATTCTAACAGCCATTTTGTTGCAGACTTATAATAGTCATCAGCTCGAATAGGATCTGCTTTTTCCTCCTGAGGCGTGAATAATACAAAGCCTGGCACTTTCTTTAATATAAAATTTTGGTACCTACTTTTTGTTACTGGATCTAGATTTTTATCTGCGTGTCTAAGCCATATAGTTGTTGGTGTGCCACCCCATAATTTATAAAGTTTTGTTTCTTTTTTTACTCCAAAATGCCGAACACTACTTGCAATTAATGTAAGAGCTCCACAACCAACTGCAAGAGATGCAATTGTTTTGCCTATTGTTTCATATATCTCAGGAAACAACATATAAATAGTTACAAATGCTGGCAGTATCCCTAAGAAAGCGGGATACAACCTAGCATTTCTACTATAGCGATCAAATAGATGAGTATGATTTGACATTTTGTTCATTATGTTGTTTTGTTAGACTCCAGCTACCACCATCTTTTAATTCTACACTTATATGCCCATGCTTATCTGTGCGGCGAACTTTATTGCCCTGCTTAGAACCTTTTGAATATTCTTCATAAAAATCCAAGGATTTCTTATCAGGGTGGCCATGTGCATTATCGCCCACAGATATAATTGTCATATCTGGTGATTTTGCTTTTAAATGCGATATATGATAGTTTTCACTATCATTAGGATCATCAAAATATGTTATAGATCCATGATGGCTCGCTAAAAGAAATGAGCACGACAAGTCTTCTGAAGTGTAGTGCTTATGGATATGCTTCCATGTTATTGCGTCTGTGTCTCCAGTAAGTAATACACTATCATGATCAGTATCGTTAGCACTGTCGCGATGCACCACTTTAATAACCAAACTCTGTGCATTAGCATTATCTGCTAAATCACCATTTTTTGAATTCATTATACGCAAGCGAGTGTTACCATAGTCATATCTTTTCTTCCATTCAACCTCCGTAAACCCAACTTCACGCCTTAGCGCCATGTACTGTTTATATTCAGCACTATCTGGTGTTGTACCAGTCATTCCGCTATCCCAAATATGTTGAATAGGAAAAGATGCATCAACTTTTTTAATACCACGCATATGGTCTGCGTCACGATGAGAGCATATAAAAACATCTATTTTTGTTCCAGAACCAATCTGTTTTGCTAAAAAATTTATTACATCTGTTTCGTTATCATTTGTAACATTACAGTCGTATAAAAAATTCTTACCATTAGCAAGTTGTAGCAGGGTCATATTTCCCTGTCCTACATTTATAAAGTGAATTTTTGTTGGCATCGCCTACCTCTTAAAAACTTTAAGTAAAACATATCATGTCAATAAGTTAAATCTCAAGGGACATGCCAAGAAAATTGGCATTTAACCGCACTCTTAAAAATGACTTATAGATGAGATAAAAATGGATAAATAGAAGAGGCGAGAACGAATCCCGCCTCTAGCTTTATGCCAAAGCATAAGATTCATCTGCAATACGAGCGCCGTAAGCATAATGCTTGCAGGCATCAACCCCATGTTGTGCAGATTGTTTTGTGGTGTAACCCTCGCTATGACAGAGAATTTCACCATTCGGCGCAACTAAAGACCAATAAAATTGACCATCGCGCCTTCTTTTAATTTTAAAAGTACCCATTTGAGTATTCCTTTCATTAAGCCAGACAGGAAAACGACCCCTAAAAAGGGTATCTGGCTAATTGACAGATGAAGGAGAATCCACTATTCTGTACTTTCGTACTACAGGTGAGTGGATTTTCCATTCTCCTTTTAAGCCGTCTGCATCAACAGACGGCTTAATTCTTTTTAGAGGTATAATAACTCTCCAATTCTTCTTTTGTAGTATAGACCCCTTTCCGACCTTTAACTGAATATAAAAGACCAGTTTTAGCCATACGGTACATTTTATTTGCTAAAAACTGTCGCTTCTGTATATCATTGTATTTCCTATAAATTCCAACTATTACCTCATCTATATTGGCCATTCCTTCATAAGATTCATTTATTACTTCGATAATTTGATTTTCCAGCTCATCTGTTTTTGTAATTTGCAGCTCAGCACGCAACTCTTCTGGCAGGTCTGATAAATCACCTAGCCTTCTCCCAAGTTTTTTAAAATTCTCTTCTGTCATGAAGTTAAACCTCGCCTTATATACCAAACAAAATGCATTCTACACTTTAAACAAAAGTATATCTAGATGCAAACTCGCGATTTTTAAATTATTTTACACCTTCATCCTTCTGTTATCCACTTCCCAGACTTTATTTAAATTGCGGTATAAATAAATGAAAGTTGTAATGTAACTTGGAGAGGTAAATTAAAAACAATTTTCAATAATTCTCAGCAGTGTGCTTTAAAATATCTTTGATTATTAAGTCTAACTCTTTGCCTTCACTGTAATCGGCAGCCGCATAGTAATTTACTCTACTTTGCAGCTGTAGGCGCTTACATTCCTGTTCTTTCTTTGCTTTTTGTTCAGGATCATATACAGCAATGGATTTTCCGCCCTGATACATCATCATTTTCATACTTGGCACATCAGTGTCACCATCACCAAGGTATATTATATTAGGAAAAGGCACGGCTCTTTTATGGTCGGGGGTAAAGCGATTGATAGCCTCATTTTCGTAGGAATTATATACCCCTTTATTAATGCGGAAAAGATATTGGGTTTTTGTAGTGTAATTAACTGCCAGGGCCGGCCATATAGCTTTGCCGTTCTCATCATACATAAAGCCAGAAGCCCATATGTAGTCAAATTCATTACCAATCTTGCTGGCCTTTATCATTTCTCTTAAGCCGGAAGAAATAATGTAGTGCTTAAGCTCAATGCCAAGTGTATCAGCATACGCATTTATACGCTTGAACCATGTTTCAACGCCAGGAAAGAAGGTTAAATCACAGGCATGCTTCTCAAGTAATTTGCGGGTGATTCCTCCATTTGGCTCTGCTTTTGCCAACAGAAGATACATGTATGCAAGTATTTCATCCATATCTTTTTCAGGAGCATATATATGCCTGGTTTCGTGCCAGAAATCTTCCTTCTTAATTCCAAGTTCAGGAATGAAAGAGTGTTCCTGCATATTTCCAGGAGCAAGTGTGCCATCAAAATCATAGGCTATTGCTAAGGGGATTTTGTTGGTCATTTACTTGCCTGGTCTAAAAATGTTTCATAGTTGCTAACCACCATATATCGAGCATCTTCGCCTAAGGCTTTGAAATGTTCGCGGCCACAATGAATTTTTGCCTGCTCAGCATCCCTTAACATATCCTCAAAAACCGTCCCCTTACTTTCAATTACAAAGTAGAGCCGTTCCTTACCATCCAACTCCAGCAGAACTGCCCAGTCAGGGTTGTAAGAACCAAGAGGAGTATCTATTTTAAACCAGCCAGGCAATTTGGCATAAACCTTAACCTCCTCATTTTTTTCAAAAGCCTGCGCTAAGCCTGACTCCACATCAGAATCATAAACAACATGGTCATATGTTGACTTCTTTGCTTCAAACATATTTTTGTTTAGGTAGCCAATCAATTCCTCACTTTCAAATAATTCTTGAGTATAACAATGCTCATTACCAATTTTATGGTATTTAATACCATCTACAATAAAGCGGCGCATTTCCCGCTTAATAAGCTCTTTTACTTCATCAATAAATTTCTGCGGGTTGTTTTTAAAATCCTCTAACCGCCCGCTTTTAAGTAAAATATCCAGAATGGATTTTCGCTTAAGATTGGTTTCATTTTGGAGATAGCTTAAAATATCAGGAATTTGGTAGTCTCGGATATCGTATAAATGCGTGCTTTCCTTGCGATCTGTTATTTCGATACCACCTCTGCTTATTTCAGTCGTTGCTCGCCCATAAGTAAATTTTGTTTTTCCTACTATCAGGCTGCGTTTGATACTCTCGGCACATTTATCAATGAGATCCTGTGGATCAAACTCTACATTATAGGTTGTTTTATATTTAATGCGATTCCAGAGTTCTTTAAACTCAGGGCTTTCAAATACAGCCTTATTGAGATGCACAGTACGCTTATCATCATTATTTTTAATGTTGAGGCCGCCGGCAACTTTCTTCAAGCAGGACATGATTTTCTCTGCTTGTTCTGAGCAATCATCTGGTAAACTCAAATTATCTTCTTTTAGAGCTTTCTTTAACTCATCTGCAACCTTGCCACGCTGGTCAATATATTTTTTCTCCAGCAGGTGTTGCCAGATTTTCTCAGAGGCTTCTGCTCCCAAGAAAGTATCCTGGCCTTGTTCATCTTGAATTACTATATTAGCAAATAGGTGCTCTTCAACAGCACCAAAGCGGATGCCTTCCTCCTTCTCAATTTCCTTTTGTAACCCCTCTACAAAATCCTCATAGGATTCGTTAGCCATAACCGTCAGGGTATTTACATCAAATCCATGAACTCGTTCTCCGTCCTGATTAACGCAAATACGCATACCACGCCCAATCTCCTGACGTTTTTTGATTGTAGATTTAGTATCATTTAGCGTGCATATCTGGAAAACATTAGGATTATCCCAGCCTTCTTTAAGAGCGGAATGAGAGAAAATAAACTTCAGCTTTGAATTAAAACTGAGCAGCTTTTCTTTTTCCTTCATAATCAGGCTGTAAGTATCTTCATCGGCTTTTGTTGTGCCATTAGTATCCTTTAGGCCGTTTTTATCCTGAGAGAAATACCCATTATGCACAATCTCCGGCAGGCTATTAGTATCCATTTCTTTAAATAGAGTATTGTACTTTGGCTTTTTTATAGCCTTGGAATACTCCTCTTCAAACATTATGGCATATTTGCCTTTTTGATTTGGAGCATCATAATTACGGTAATTGGCTACTTTATCGATAAAAAACAGACTTAAAACTTTTATGCCCATCGGGTTAAGTTTAAGCTCTTTATCAAGGTGCTCTTCTATTGTTTTACGAATCTGCAGACGCTTATACTCATCCTCATTTACTTCGCCAATGGCGTGGTGCAGGCGAATGATATCTGGCTTGCTGGTGAAGTCTATGTACTCATTACCTTCTTCGCAATAAATATCGTTGACCACATATCCGTCATAGATTGAGCGTCCGCTGGAAAGGGCTAACAAATCATCGCCTTGTTTTACCCATTTTTCAGTGCGCTTCACGTTGCCTTGCTGCTGCACGTCTAATTCAATTTTGGCGCGGTGGCCATTTTTATTATCAACCGCCAAGAGCTTTATATAGGCTTTGTTGTGGCCATCCTTAACCTGGATTGATGCAACCTCAATCTGTTTTACCAGCTTCTGATCGTATGCATCAATGGAATCAAGCTTGTAGAGCATGTTGTGCTTATCAACATGCGTGGCGGAATAACGGAATGTACAGAGAGGATTTAGTGATTTTATTGCCTCCGCAGACTTGGCAGTGGTATCCACACTCTGCGGTTCATCAATAATAACAATCGGATTTACAGATCTAATGAAGTCGATTGGTATGCCCTGCATTTTGTCATTCCAACGGTGGATGATATTGGCGCTGGACTCCTTAGTCGGGTCGGCGAAGCTTTTTCTGAAAGCATCAATATTTATAACCATGACCTGGATATAGTCATTAGTAGCAAAGCTTCGCACTTGCTCCAGGCGGCTAGAATCATAGAAAAAATAATCAAATGGTACATTGTCATACTGTTCCTTGAAGTGCGTTTCCGTCATCTGGAGTGATTTAAAGACACCTTCTTTAATTGCAATGCTTGGCACAACAATTATGAACTTGGTAAAGCCATAAAGCTTGTTCATCTCTAAAATAGATCGTAGGTAGACATAAGTTTTACCCGTGCCGGTTTCCATCTCGATAGTGAAGTCGAGGCTGCTTAAATCTTTTGATTGTTTCAGACCGTTATGGAGTTGGATTTTGCGGACATTATCCAGAATCTCTTCGTCAAGCAGGCGCAGGCGGTTGCCGTATCCTTTGTCGGCCTGGTTTGACCATTTTTCTTCCAAGCCACCTATGGGTCTGATAGAAGGCATGGAAAAGGTAGTTTTGCAAAGTTCCTGGCCTTCAAATACGCCAAAGGCTGATTCCCATGCGCGGCGCTGGTGACTTTGATTTGGATCGAATTTAATCTTCATGCCGCGCCCCTATAAACTCTTAATATCTTCAATGCCAAAACGCTTGAGCGTTTGCAGGGCGTTGGTTTTGACTACATCATCTTTGAAGCTCTCATCCTTAAAGACCACGCGCATAATTTCTGGCTTAAGCTCTTCTTTCAAGGCCCCAATGCCGTTTACAACATCAATGGAAACATCTTTATCTAGACAAACAACCAGTGCGCCAAGGCCAATGGAATATACGGTCTTTCCGGCGATTGTACGAGTTTCAATAGGAACAGTAAGGTCAAGGCCGTATTTAAGCAGAAGCTCATAAAGCACGTCATCACTTGAACGATCATGCTTGATATAATCCACCGCATTCAGCAGGTCTTCTTCTAATGTATCAAAACCAGCTTCCCATGTTTTGATGTTGGATGTATCCAACTTGAATACTTTAAAACCAAGGTCGCCAGCAAAAAGAGGGTTTTCTCCCCTTATTTTCTTTGCAGCACGGCGGATGCGTTCTTTGGAAATATCAGCAATGTTTTTATATCCAGCCTTATATGCCTCTGATTTTTCTTCCAGTTTTTCTGGAAGCTGAACGCATATAAATTTTCTGTTATTAGAATCTTGTGAATTTAATTTGAGAACAGCATGTGCAGTAGTGGCCGAACCAGCAAAAAAATCTAAAATAATTCCATCGTTTTCTGTACTTTGTGTAACAAGCTCTTGTAGTAGTAATACTGGTTTAGGGAAGTCGAATAACTTACCACCCATTAGATCTCTTACTTCTCTGCTGCCGTTCAAAGTATAACCAATCGAATCAGGAAGAATCGATGAGTAGCCAGTATAATGGCCTCCAAGCTCAGCCAAAAATTTCTTTTCTCTCGGTCGTCCATCTTCCTTTTTAGGAAAAACTATTCTTTCCTGCTGGATTTTAGCCGCCATAGTATCTCTTGAGTAACGCCAGCCACTATCTGATGGACAATTATAACTGATTCCAGTTAGAGGGTTCGTGATAGCATAATGCAAATTTGGTCTTTGTGATGCATTTGCTAGACCAAGTATACTATTACTCATCCAAGGCCCGCGCACATCACTATCTGGATTAGTATACTTGCTAAGATCAATATTCTTGCCTCGAAGCACTCCTTTTTCGGGATTTTTTGAATAAGCTAAAATATATTCGTGATCCGCAGATGCATTGTTTTTATTTCTACTATCTACAATTTGTCTGGACTTCCAAATTAACGAAACAATGAAATTTTCTTCACCAAACACCTCATTACAGAGTTTCTTAAGATTATCCTGCTCATTATCATCAATAGAAATAAAAATCACACCATCATCTTGCAGAAGGTTGCGAGCGAGTTTCAGTCTAGGATACATCATATTAAGCCAGTTGGTGTGGTAGCGTCCGGCGCTGCTGGAATTTGTACCTTTCTTTTTGCCTTCGCTGTCAATCTGGCCTGTTGTTTCTAGATAATTCTTAACACCGTCTTTGAAATCATCCTCATAAACAAAGTCATTGCCTGTGTTGTATGGGGGATCAATATAAATCATCTTCACCTTGCGGTGATATGACTTCTGCAGGAGTTTTAGAACTTCCAGATTATCACCCTCAATGAACAGATTTTGTGTGGCATCCCAATCTACACTTTCATCTTTTGCAGGGCGAAGTGTGCCAGTAGATGGCATTTGCGCCAAACGTCCGGCCTGGCGTTTTCCATGCCACGTAAAATTATAATGATCCTCATCTTCCGCAACATAATTGCCTAGCAGCTCCTGCAGCTTATCAAAGCTGATTTTTCCTTCTGCAAAAACTTCAGGAAACAGCTCTTTAAGTTGCTCGATGTTGTGCTCTACCACATCAATGCTTTTTCCATCCAGTTTTTCCAGTTTGTTGCTTTCTTTAGTCATAGCTACTCCGGCCTTATAATTGTTCCAGCAGACGAGCTATAGAATCTGTCCGCTTTTTTATTTCCATATTCAATTCCAGCTTGTGATTAAACTGGCTTTCTTTTTTTAAGCGCGACCGCAAATCAGTAGTCTCACGCTCTAATTCATCAATTTTACGCAAATCTTTTAAACGGTTCGCGGTGCGCTCTTTGGAGCCAAGCTCAAAGCTGCTTTTATGCGCTCCGGCATTCAGTGCAATTACCCGTGACTTTATATCCTCATAGAAGGCATAGAAATTTGTAAAAGACAAGTGATTGATTGCACATGCTGCCATAAAGGCAGCCTCAGCTTCAGTAGGGTTATCCGCATCAATCCACCTGGTTATCCAGTTTTCTTCCACCACCCACTTGCTTTTATCAGCCTGATTGATGCGCTTATCTGCCAGGCTTAGGCAAAACTTCCCATCGCATGTGAATATTACCACAAGTGGATAAGGGATAGATTTTTGAATAAAGCTCGCAATACGCTTCATTCTGGAGTTATTTGAGAGGTCAATTTGAAGGATTGCAATTTCCAGATATTCACGCTCATTATCCTGATATGGTGCAATATTGATCGTGTTTTGTTTTAACGTGTATAACCAGCGAATTTTATCTATATCGTCTTTTAGTGCTTTTTTATCTGTTATATCAAGGTTGCCATTTTCCAGAAATAATTTCTTGAAAATGGGTTTGGCAAGCTTGCAGTTATCAGGAATATTGAGTTTTTCTAGTAAGGCTTGGATCATGCGTCATCTCCCTTGATAATGAGATAACTAATAACTTCAAAATCTTCGATTCCAGAAAACTGATCTTGTGTTAGCACTGTTCCACCGCGACTAAACAGGCTTTCTATGCCTTTCTCCTCTGTTTTATTGATAATACTGTTAATAGCACTTTCTAACATAAACTGATATGCGCCCATATCTTTGCTATTCTTTGTAGCCTCTGCCAATGCGATGTACGCTTTTTCGTCCACTAGTACATTAGTGGCGCAAAGTTTTTTGAATATATCCAAGCTTTTTTTACCTTGCAGGTAATTAAAAACAACATCTCCGTCTTCAGCTATGTAAACGATATAATAAGGCGCAAGGGCATAATGAAGATTATGCTCTACTTTCCGATTGATATCTTTCAGGCAAAAAATAGTTCCTGGTACGATTTTATCTGCAGGACTGGTTATTGCCGTAAAGAATCCTGTTGAGGATTTTTTTAGTAATGACAAATTTTCTTTCATATAGCCGGATAAATCCATACGAAAGTCATTAAATGTCATGTCTGTGATTGAAACACTGCCATCCATATCTTCCAAATCCAGAACAGAATCCTGGAGCTGTTTCATCTGCTTACGCCTATAGTCCAAGTCATTCATTTGTTTTTTTTCATCATACTCGATGACATTTTCTTCGCCGGTAGCAGAAATATCCAGTAGCACCATGCGGCCACTAACGCGCGCCTCAAGGTTTATGTATTCATCGAGTTCCATGTTTGGCCAGAAATTAACCAGCTGGATTGCACTATTGCGCGAACCAAGACGATCCACACGCCCAAAACGTTGAATAATGCGTACCGGATTCCAGTGAATATCATAGTTGATAAGGTGGTCGCAGTCCTGAAGATTTTGTCCCTCTGAAATACAATCTGTGGCTATTAGGATATCGATCTCGGTAGTTGCATCCGGTTCAATTTTATCACGTTCTTTTGATATTGGAGAAAAATAAGTGAGTAAATTATTCAGATCTTTATTGATTCCTTTAATGGTGCATTGATTAGCGCCACTTCCTGTTATCAATGCGGAGTGTATTCCCAGCCCTTGTTTTGACCAGTCAGAAATATTTTTATACAAATATTCCGCCGTATCTGAAAACGCGGTAAAGATAATTATCTTCTTGTTACCGGCATTAATTGGAGCGCTGACTTTATCGACTATAATTTCCTTAAGTTTGTGCAACTTGGCATCTTTTTTAGAATCAACTTCCTTGGCATTTGAAAGAATCTGGAACAAAAGTTCGCGATCATCTTCTAAATCCTGCTTCCATCGAATTAGATCAATATCCTGTATAAGTATTTTAACCTTTTTTCCTATTAAATAATCCTCTAATGCCGGATCATCAGTCTCAATATCTTCAATATTTAGCTCTTCAAATTCAGTGTCGGCATGGGTATCTATTTTTGTTATCAGGTTATTTATTTGCTCATAAAGCTTTTCAACAGTCATGGAAAAGGAATTAATAGAACTTTCCATACGCTTGAGCATATTTACACGCAACAAGTGAATGAGACTTGTTTCACGGTCTACTTGCTTGAATTTAGAACTGCCAACATCCTGGTCATATTTGCGGCTATATTCCTCTATTTTATCCATCCGCAAATATTTCATTGGCGCATACGCAGCCAAATTTAGCTTTTTGATGGTTCTGTTAACTTCTTTTAGCGGTGGGAAATGACCATCAAGATCTATATCAGATTTTATATTTTTAGGTTTTAAACGCTCTGGAAATTTACCAATTTCAGTACAATCATAGTATTTTTCTATATGTTTTCTGGAGCGGGCAATCGTAAAAATATCCAGAAGTTTAAAGTAGTCAAAATTTAAATTTTCAAGAAGCGCTTCTGTTTTACGTTGGGCTTCAGGCAGCTTTAGCCACTGATTAAATTTTGTCTGAGCAACCTTAAGTGTGATTTCGACGTTTGGAATTCCGTAATCCGAAAGTGCGGTAGCCTTGCCTTCCGTGATAAATGCCACCTGATTTTTAAGATCATTCATTCTGTTATTAACAGGAGTCGCAGAAAGCATAAGAACTTTTGTTTTAACGCCGGATCTAATAACCTGATCCATCAAACGCTGATAGCGTGTCATGCCTTCGGCTTTATTGCCTGAATTTCTAAAATTATGAGATTCATCAATAACCACCAAATCATAATTACCCCAATTAAGGGTTGCCAGGTTAATATGTCCTGATTTGCCATGTTCTCGACTTAAATCTGTATGATTGAGCACATCATAGTTCAATCTATCCGATGCCAAAAGGTTGCGCTTGTCATTTATAGTAAAAACTGTCCAGTTTTCACGAAGCTTTTTCGGACATAGAACCAGAACCCTATCATTTCTTAGCTCATAGTATTTTATAACTGCCAGCGCCTCAAATGTTTTACCCAAACCAACGCTGTCAGCAATAATACAGCCATTATATTTTTCGAGTTTGTCAATAGCACCTAATACTCCATCGCATTGAAACTTATAGAGTTTTTTCCAGACGGCAGTCTCCTTAAATCCCGTTTTTGAACGGATTATCTTCTCTTCATCGAGTTCCTCCAGGAAATTCTCAAAGATATTATAGAGAGTGATAAAATAAATAAGATTTGCTGGTTTTTCAGAAGCAATGAATTCTAGATTGCTAAGTATTTCTTCTTTAATATTACGCACTGCTTTTTGATCATTCCAGATTGAATCAAACCACGACAAAAGCTGTTTGGTGCCATCAGAATCGGAGATACCCATGTTCATTTCATATTTATCAGACTTTGTCTCGCCCAAGCCAGCAGCAGTAAAACTTGAACTTCCCTGAATGGCGAAAGATGTATTATCGTTGCATAGATGAAATAAGTTCTGTGTTATCGATGTATTTCCAGACAGCGCTTTAATGCTGGCATTTTTTGAAAGCCAGGCTGCACATTCTTTAGCAATTTTTGCTTGATCCAACTGATTCTTAAATCGCAGCTCCAATAAGCTCCCAGCAATATTTGGGATGGAGTCATCGCTCCACTGGGATAACAGGAGGCGCATTTCAGTTAATTGTCCCAGCTCTTTTTTTAGTGCTGAAAAAGCATAAATAGAAAACGCCCCCGATAAAACAGATAATTTGGTACCTTTATTTATTCTGCGCTTAAGCTCTGTACCAACTTTGCCGTTATTTTTATTATCGAGTAGCATTGCTTTATTCATTTCCTAATTTACTATTATTCCGGCTCCATATCCATCTATCTATTGTCAAAACTATGAATATTGTCATTGAAACAAATGGATAAGTCTTGTGCATAAATGCAACAAATCAACATAATGCAATCTGGTGAAGAATATATTTTATTGCCAAAATGGCAAGTAACTTAGCGATTTTGTGGGTGTTTTAATCTGCCTTCTGCATATATAATATTTAAGAAATACAAAAATTTGCATAGGTGGGCTTGACAACGTCGAAATATCTATGATTTCCAAAGCATTGCCGGATAATAATAATTATCCTACGACCCCTTACATACAGTACCATAACAGGTGTAATATGTAATTATAGGATGAGAGAAGTGCAGGTGTAGTAATTATATAGAACGAATAATATTAATTACCACCCCCCAAATATGCACAGAGGTGTTTTCATTAATCGGAATTGCCTGAAACATTGGGTTTGCTGGCAATAAGAATGGCTGATCTTTACGGAAAACTAAGCGTTTTACTGTTAAAAAACCGTCTACTGCCGCTATTACTATCTGGCCATCCCTAGCTTCAATGCAACTGTCAGCAATAAGC
>Ga0114977_10002006_pt1 | contig 13217 bp, 8 predicted proteins | sample S_130805_MF_Meta_FD_87026 | JGI IMG/M metagenome (GOLD analysis project Ga0114977, IMG submission 87026) | Freshwater microbial communities from Lake Simoncouche, Canada to study carbon cycling - S_130805_MF_MetaG | ecosystem: Environmental > Aquatic > Freshwater > Lake | place: Lake...
ACGTTGGCAAGCAGCGCGCCGATGGCGAGCATCGCGGTGTTGGCGAGCGGTGTGCCGGCCAGGCTGCCCCGCAGATAGACGCCGCCGCCGAGCAGATAGAGGCTCAGGATGAGCGAGATGAAGGAGAAGTACTCCACGCCTGCATGCACGAGCTGGAACTTCCCGCCGTCGCCGAAGGCATGCATGAACCAGGCTGCGAAGGGGAGCGCGATGAGCCCCATCAACATCCCGCGGTTGCGGTTGCTCTCCCACCAGTGGGGCGCCAGCGCCGGCATGAGCGCGATGAGCAGAAGCACGGCGAGGAAGGGGAGCGCGGCCCAGAAGGAGAGCTGCGCGGCGATGGCGGCAGGGGTCATGAGCATGCGAGGCGACTCCAGCAGAAGCGGCGCACGGCCGAAACAACAGACCGGCGACTGGGCTGCAGGGCCGGCAGCGTTTGGATAGGCGGTCGGGTTGCAGCGTCAAGGTTTGCGGCGGAGGCACCGCGCCGGTGCGACAAAAACGACGAAGGGGCCCGAAGGCCCCGGCATCGTAGAAGTCTCGACTACTCGGCGACCGACTTCACCTTGGTCGCTGCAACCGTGACGCCCTCGCCCAGGCCGGAGCCGATGCGCATGGAGTAGAAGGAGCGGTAGACGAAGACGGCGCTGATGATGAAGAAGAGGGCCGACAGACCGAGGCGGAGCCTGTGGTCGGCGATGCCGATGGCCAGCTCGACGGCGAGGATGCCGAAGAGCGAGGTGAACTTGATGACCGGGTTCATCGCGACGGAGGAGGTATCCTTGTAGGGGTCGCCAACGGTGTCGCCGACGACGGTCGCGTCGTGGATCTCGGTGCCCTTGGCCTTGAGGACGACCTCAACATACTTCTTCGCGTTGTCCCAGGCGCCGCCGGCGTTGGCCATGAAGTTGGCCTGGAAGAGGCCGAACATGGCGATGCCGATGAGGTAGCCGATGAAGAGGAACTCATCGAGGAAGGCGAAGGAGAGGGCGGCAAAGAAGACGGTCAGGAAGATGTTGAAGGTACCCTTCTGGGCGGCCTCGGTGCAGATCTGGACGACCCGCTGGCTGTCTTCGGTGGAGGCCTTCTCGCCATCGAGCTTGATGTTGTCGCGGATGAACTCGACGGCGCGGAAGGCGCCCGTGGCGACGGCCTGCGTGGCGGCACCGGAGAACCAGAAGATGACCGCGCCACCCAGGATGAGACCGATGAGGAAGCCGGGGTTGAGGATGGAGAGCTTCGCGATGGCCTCCTGATTCACGAGGCCGCCCGTGAGCTTCATGACCAGCGAGAAGATGAGGGTGGTAGCGCCGACGACGGCGGTGCCGATGAGGACGGGCTTAGCGGTCGCCTTGAATGTGTTGCCGGCCGCGTCGTTGTCTTCGAGGTACTGCTTGGCCTTGTCGAAATCGACGTCGAAGCCGAAGTCGCGCTTCACATCCTCCTTGAAGGTGGGGATGTTCTCGATGAGCGAGAGCTCGTAGACCGACTGGGCGTTGTCGGAGACGGGGCCGTAGGAGTCGACCGCGATGGTGACGGGGCCCATGGAGAGGAAGCCGAAGGCGAGGAGGCCGAAGGCGAAGACCTCGGGCGCATGCATGATGTTATGATCGATCTGACCGCCGATAAGCGCCGCGACGCCCATCAGGAGGGCGATGACGATGCCGAGCCAGTAGGCAGCGTAGTTACCGGCGACGATGCCCGAGAGGACATTGAGCGAGGCGCCCTGGCGCGAGGCGTCGACGATCTCGAGGACATGGCCCGACTTCATCGAGGTGAAGACCTTGACCACCTCGGGGATGAGGGCGCCGGCGAGGGTTCCGCAGGACATGATGGCGGCGGCCTGCCACCAGAAGTCGGGGCCGCCGATGTCGGAGAGGAGCCACTTGGTGACGCCGAAGGTGGCGGCGATGGAGACAACCGCGGTGACCCAGATGAGGCGGGTGAGGCCGGCCTCAAAGTCCATCTCGGCTGCGTTCTTCTTGGCCGAGTCGAGCACCCACGAGATGCCGTAGGAGAGGAGCGAGGTGATGATCATCACGGAGGCGATGAAGAAGATCCAGGTGATGAGCGAGCCCTGAATGATGCCCTGCAGAAGCGGGCCGCCGGCCTGTTCCTTCACGGCGAGCATGATGAAGGTGATGAGCGCGACGGCGGTGACGCCGTAGGTCTCGAAGCCGTCTGCCGTGGGGCCAACCGAGTCGCCCGCGTTGTCGCCGGCGCAGTCGGCGATGACGCCGGGGTTACGGGCGTCGTCTTCCTTGATTTTGAAGACAATCTTCATGAGGTCGGAGCCGACGTCGGCAATCTTGGTGAAGATGCCGCCGGCGATGCGGAGGGCGGAGGCGCCGAGCGAGGTGCCGATAGCAAAGCCCATGAAGCAGGCGCTGGCCATGTCGGAGGGCACGAGCATGAGCGTTGCGATCATGATGAGCAGCGCAAGCGAGACGAGGATGAGGCCTACCGACATGCCAGCCTGCAGCGGGATGGAGTAGGCGGGGTAGGGGCGGCCCATGAGGGCGGCGAAGGCGGAGCGGCTGTTGGCGTAGTTGTTGATGCGCATGCCGAACCAGGCGATGGAGGAGGCGCCGGCGATGCCAATGAGCGAGTAGATGAGGATGATGACAACGGCGCCCGCGCCGGCCTTCAGCGGGTGAAGAACGCCGAAGTAGAGGCTGACGACGATGGCGATGAGCACCCATAGCTGCATGATGAACTTGATCTGCGTCTTCACGTAGGTGACGCAGGTGGCGTAGATCAGGTCGGAGATCTCGAGCATGGCCGTGTGGACGGGCAGCGCCTTGACCTTAAGGAACATCACGATGCCGACGATGAGGCCGAGGGCAGAGATGCCTGCGCCGGCGGCGAGCAGCATCTGGGCCGACATGCCGGCAACCTGCAGGGAGGCAAAGTCGGGGAGATTGATGTCGCCCTCGCTCGCCTGGGCCGGAGCCGCCATAAAGAGGCCGATGATGGCGACGAACAGGGGGGCCAGGAGGCGCTCCACCCGCGTCAGACAGGACTTCGAGACTTCACCAATCATAAAACCAACCTCCAAGCGGGGAACATCAGGCTTCGTTTCGCCGCACAGAGGCGGCTTCGCGATTTTGAGGATGTATCAACCCACAGTTTTACCGCGAAAAACGGTACCATGGGTGCGGCGCGGCGGTTACCCCACCGATCTTGGAGTGTCAAGAAAGGCGCCGCCCCGCAGAGATAGACGGAGCCGCACGGCTCCACTATCGCCAAACCGTTAACAAGAGGTCACCGATGCGCTGCTCCAGAAACCTGCTCCCTTGTTTGCTCGTCACCCTGCTCACCCTCGCCGGCTGTGCAACCGACTCCGATGCGGACGGCCCGATTGCCGTCCTGCCTGACGGCTCCGCCGACACGACCAGCGACAGCGGCGGCGCAACTGACACGGAACTGGCCGACACCAGCCTCGAGGATGTGGCCGCCGATACGGCTCCAGACAGCGGAAGCGGAGATACGGGGGCGGGAAGCGGAAGCGGAGATACCGGCCCGGACGATGCGACAGCCGATACCACCGAGGGAAGCGGGAGCGGAGACACCAGCGGCGCAGACACCTCCGACGATGCCACGGCTGATACCGATTTGGCCGACACCGCCGACGTCATCGACGACACCACCGATACCACGCCCGACCTCGACGCGACCGACACCACCGATACCACGCCGCCCCGCGTCTGGGTCGTCCCCTGCGACGCCGGCTGCCCCACCGGCCTCACCTGCGACGAGACGGGCTACTGTCGCCGTGCCACTGTCCCGGAGACCTACGCGGAGGGCAGCGCAGACCCCACCTCCGGCGTCGGGCTCTCCAACCTCGCGCTGCCCGACCCGGGCGGCACCACGCCCGATATCGCGCCGCTCGACTGCAACGGCACCACCAGCTGCCTCTCCCCCTTTGTCTGTAACCTCGATGGCAGCTGCACCGCCCCCTGCACCGCCTGCGGTGGTGCCTGCGACTACGAATCGCTGAACTATGCCTCCCGCAACCACATCCAGACCGACCTGCTCTACGCCGGCACCCCGGCCGGCGGCAGCCACCACCTCTGCTGGGCCCCCTGGGGCATCTCCACCACGCCGGTCGGAGATGAGCACTGGGTCCACAACCTCGAGCATGGCGGCGTTACCTTCCTCTACCGCTGCACCACCGACTGCTCCGCGGAGGTCGCACAGCTAACCGACTATGTCTCCACCCTGCCCGTCGGCACCGCGGTGATGAGCCCCGAGCCCATGCTCAACCACCGCTTCACCATCGTGGCCTGGGGTTACCGGCTGGAGACCGACTGTCTCGACCTGGCCGCCTTCGAAGCCTTCTACATCGAGCATCAGGGCCACGGCCCCGAAGCGACCACCATGCCGCCACCGCCCCAATGCCTCTAGGATTGCCCGTGCGACACCTCCTCCTGCTGCTTCTCCCCGCCCTCCTCTGCTCCGCCTGCGCTACCGACGGCGACAGCGACGGCCCCATCGAAGCCTCTGCCGACACCGGTGCCGACACCGGTGCCGACACCGGCGCAGACACCGCGACGGGCGAGACCTTCCCCTGCACCCCGACCTCCTGTCTCGGCGGCCTCCGCTGCGATGAGAGCGGCTTCTGTGCGCGGCCGGTGGCAGCCGAGCTCTTCGCAGAGGGGAGCGCCGACCCCCGCTCCGGCGTCGGCATGGCAAACACCTTTGCGCCCAGCCTCGGCTCTTCGGAGCCCGACATCGCGCCGCTCGACTGCAACGGCTCAGGCGAGGCCTGCGCGGAGGGCTTCGACTGCCAAGCCGGCGGCGCCTGCACCGCCACCTGCACCGCCTGTGGCGGAGACTGCCGTTACGAGGCCTCCAACTATGCCATCCGGAACCACATCTTTGCCGATCTTCTCTACGCCGGCCTGCCGATGGGCGGCAACCATCACCCCTGCTGGGCCGCCTGGGGCGAGAACACCAAGCCGCCCGGCGATGAGCGCTGGGTGCACAACATGGAGCATGGCGGCGTGGTCTTCCTCTACCGCTGCCCCGACGGGTGCGAGGCCGAGGTGGAACAGCTTCGAAACTACGCCGCCACTCTCCCGCGGGGGACCTGGGTGCTGGCGCCCGAGCCCAACCTGAGCAGCCGTTTCGGCGTGGTTGCCTGGGGCTTCAAGCTCCAGACCGACTGCTTCGATCTGGCCGCAACCACCGCCTTCTACGACCTCCACGAGGGCAACGGCCCCGAGGCTACCCAGATGGCACCGCCCGCGCAGTGCCTCTGAGGCAGACCCGCGAACGGCGCTTCCCACCGGGCGGCGAGGCTGCTACCGACGCGCCCGTTGCGGCGGGCTGACGGAGAGGCGAATCATGTGCGGCGTCATCGGAGTCTTTGCGACGGGTCGGGACAGCTTCGACGAGGTGGTGGCCGGCCTCTTCCAGATGCAGCACCGCGGGCAGGACGCCTGCGGCATTGCCATGGCAGACGGCGACCGCTTCTCGCTCCACAAGGCCACCGGCCTGGTGAAAGAGGTCTTCGGCCTCCGACCCGAAGGCATGCAGGGATCCGTCGCCTGCGGCCATGTCCGATACCCGACACAGGGCGGCAACCGGGCCTGCAACGCGCAGCCCCACCTCATCGCTGAGCCAGGCTGCGAACCGCTCGCGCTGGCCTCCAACGGCGATGTGACCAACTACGGGAGCCTGCGGGCTGACTACGAGGCGCGCGGCGTGACCTTCGCCGGCTCCAACGATGCCGAGCTCATCCTCCGCATCATCGTCGAGGCAAGGAAGGAGGGCGCCAGCCTGCTCGACGCCATCCGCTTCATGCAGCGCACGCTGCGCGGCGCCTACTCGGTCTGCATGGTCTCGGAGGGCCGCCTGTGGGGCATCCGCGACCTCTACGCCGTGCGCCCGCTGAGCCTCGGCCAGCTCGAGGATGGCTGGATGCTGGCCAGCGAGACGCCGGCCATCGATATCAACCGCGGCCGGCTCGAGCGGGAGCTAGAGCCGGGCGAGGTGGTCGAGATCTCCGACGCGGGCTGCACCTCGCACCTCCACCCCGACCTCATCGCGCTACGCGGCGGACGGACCACGGCGGCCCACTGCGCCTTTGAGCATGTCTACTTCAGCCGGCCCGATTCCAAGACCTTCGGGCTCCGGGTCTACGAGGCGCGCAAACGGATGGGGGCCTGGCTCGCCGACCGCGACAACACGCCTGCCGACATCGTTGTCCCCGTTCCCGACTCCTCGACGGCGGTGGCGCTGGGCTACGCGCAACAACGCGGCATCCCCTTCGAGTTCGGCCTCGTCCGCAACCACTACGTAGGCCGCACCTTCATCAGCCCCACGCAGGCGCGGCGGGACGAGGGGGTGCGCTTCAAGTTCAACCCCAACGCCGACCTGCTCGAAGGTCGGCGCGTCATCCTCGTCGACGACTCCATCGTCCGGGGTACCACGCTCCGGAAGATTGTCCGCATGGTGCGCAACGCGGGCGCCGCGGAGGTCCACCTCCGCATCGGCAGCCCGGTAACCCGCCACTCCTGCTTCTACGGCGTCGATACGCCCGACGAAGGGAGCCTGATCGGCAACCGCCTCGATGCGGAGGGCATCCGCGAGCATCTGACCGCAGACTCGCTGCAATTCATGACCGTCGAGGGGCTCCAGTCCTGCCTCGGCGACAGCGGCCAATTCTGCATGGCCTGCTTTGATGGCAACTACCCCATCGCGCTGTCCGAGACGAAGCAGGCGATGGCGTGAGCTCCGACCTGCTCTTCACCACGCTGCTCATCTTCTTTGCGCGGGTCACCGACGTCTCGCTGGGGACCATCCGGACCATCTACGTCATCCGCGGACAGCGCTCTGCCGCTTGGTGGATTGGCTTCTTCGAGGTTCTCATCTGGGTCATCGCGGTGTCGCGGGTCATCAACGACCTCGACCGCCCCCTCTTCGCGATCAGCTACGCGCTCGGCTTTGCGACGGGGAACTTTGTGGGGGTGACCATCGAACAGCGGCTGGCGATGGGCAACCGGGTGGTGCGGGTGTTTACGCGTCAGGGCGACGCGATCGCCGCTGCGATCCGAGAGGCCGGCTTCGGCGCAACGGTGTTCGATGGTCGTGGCAAGGATGGGCCGGTGGAGCTGGTCTACGTCGAGGTGCCGCGCCGCGAGGTGAAGCGGGTGGCGGCGATGGTCCGCGCGGTCGACCCGACCTGCTTCTATGTCATCGACGACATCCGCGAGGCCTCGACGGCGGAGCCGATGCGGCTGGACGGCGGCAGGCGGAGCGAGCGGTGAAGACGGTGCGCGTTGTCGCAGCGCTTATGGTGCGCGACGGTCTTCTCTTCGCAGCACGCCGGTCCCCGGAGCGACGCGAAGGGGGCCTCTGGGAGCTCCCGGGCGGCAAGGTCGAAGCAGGCGAGAGCGACCAAGCGGCCCTGACGCGCGAGCTCCGCGAGGAGCTGGGCGTGGAGGTGGAGGTTGGCGACTTTGTGGCGGAGGCTACCCATGCCTACGCGCATGGCGCGGTGACGCTGGTTGGCTACCGCTGCCGGCTGGTGGCGGGAGAGCCGGTGCTCCGAGACCACGATGCTTCGCGCTGGCTTCCCGCCGGTGCGCTGCATGAGGTTACTTGGGCGCCGGCCGACCTGCCGTTGCTCGCGGCCTGGGTCGCCGGGGCCTGAAGCGGGGCGCCAAAAAGCGGCGAGCCCCGCGACCGCGAGGGGCGCAGGGCTCGGCTTGCGCAAGGGCGCCAGAACTTACGGACCGTCGGGATCGCGGTCGTCGACGCCGTCGTTGTTGGTGTCGACCATGTAGAGTGCGTTGAGCGTGGCGGCGCGGAAGAACTCCGTGAGGTCGCCGATACCATCGCCATCACGATCCATCACGCGGGTGCCCGTGAAACTCGCATCGGTGCGATAGTCGGTGGTGATATTCGACATGAAGTAAGAGGGTGCCGCCACCTGAACCGAGCGGATGATGCCTCCGGCCGTCCCTCCGCTGAACAGGGCGACGCCGGTACCGAGCCCCGTAATGTCTATGGCATTCACGCTGCTGGTATCGGCGGAAGGAACGAGCGACGGAATGGTCCCATCAAATGTTTTGAAGGTTCCGATTTGGCTCATCGTGAGTGGCGAATTCAGCGCGGCGCCGAAAGCTGAGATGCCGAACCGGTCTCGCAGCGTGGTGCTCAGAACCGCCTGCCCTGCGGTAGCCGAAGTACCACGGTTCCACGCCCAAATGACCGGGCCGCCGCCCGCCATGAAGGCCTCGGTATTGGTAATGGTCGCCGTGGGGACACTGCTCAGGGAGGGCGAATTGCCGTCAAGGCTGGCGAGGGAGAAACCGCCGGACAAGAGCGCCGGATCGCCGAAATCCAGGTTGGTACAGGGAAGGAAGAGTGTGTCGGTGGGGCGGGCCGTCACCGCGACTTCGCACACATGCTTTCTCATCATGTCTGACACCGTGCCCGAGACCCGTGTGGCGATTTTGGGCCTGTTGCCGTGCGGCCAGATGACGAAGCGGGTCCGGTCGAGGCTTTGGTTCGTGGCAGCGCGGAGATTGAGACCTACGCTGCCCGTGCCGTTTTCAAGGCCGACGACCCGCAGCGCAGTTGCAGAGGCGGGGCCCCGCAGGATGCGGATCTCAATGCGACCGGAGGTCTCAAAGAGCACGATTTGGAACGAGGCGTCGCCGGCGCCGTTCTGGGTCGGGACCGCAGCCCACTCCACGGTCACCGTCCGGCTGGGCGCCGAGCCCTGCGTCAGCTTGGTGATGGTGCCACCGGCGGTCGGATTGAGGTCGGTCCAGAAGCCTGCGACAAAGTCCTCAAGGCTGGCGGCCGAGGGGATCGCCGTGGCCGAGGACCCTGTCTCCCCGCTAGGTGAGGTGAAGGCGAGCTGGCCGTTCGAGCCGATGAAGAAGCTCGTCTTGGCGACGCCGAAGAAGGAGAAGGCAAATGGGAGCGCCTGCGCGGCGCTGAATTCGTCGTTCGCGAGGGAGAAGCTGGTTGCCGCAGGATTCCCAGCGATGCTGTCGTAGGCGAAGGGAGCCTGGTTGGCGGTGTGGGAGGCGCTCGTAGTTCCCGTGCGAGCTGCCGCCAATTCACACGCGTCTCCAAAGCCGCCAGCGCTGACCAAGTCGCCCTGGCCAACGTTCGAGACGAGGGGGCAGTTGTCGATGCAGTCGGCTTTCGTGTCACCGTCGGTGTCGGTGTCCACCACAGCGCAGCCGCAGGCGCCAACCGCGATCTTGAGAGGGTCGCTCGGACAGCCGTCGAGGTTGTCGGCCGTGCCGTCGAGGTCGGAGTCGCCAAGATCGCAAGCATCGCCAATCAAGTCCCGATCAGCGTCAGCCTGCAACGGGTTGGCGTCTGTGGGGCAGTTATCACAGGCGTCGCCGAGGCCGTCGCCGTCTGTGTCGACCTGAGCGGCTTGAGCGAGCGCGAGGCAGTTGTCGGAGCCGCGGTCGTCGAAGCCATCGTTGTCGGCGTCGTTCGCAACGGCCGTCGCAAAGTTGGTGGCGGCGAGGTCGCTCGTGCCGCCCGAAAAGAGGGCCGCGAGCACCATGTTGGCGGTCCAATCGACGGCATCTTTTCTGCCATCCGCATTGGCATCTGTGGTGGCGTAATCGTCGAACGCGTTCGACGACACATAGGTGCGGCCGCCGTTGGCGCGGAAGAGCTGCGCCGTCGCCACGGCGAAGGTGTTGCCGGCCGCGGTGAGCGCGAAGCCGTTGTTGTTGTTGCCGGTGATGGCATCTACGCCAGCGAGGGCGCCGACCGGCTTGAAGGCGTGGAACTGTCCCGTGAGGGGGGCTCCGAAGATGGCCTCGGTCGTGTGCGCGGCGCCCGCGGTAACACCCAGTAGAGCGTCGATACCGGTCAGGGGCTTCGAACTCACCCAGACAAGCCTGCCGGGGATGAGCGTCGCGCTGCCGTTCACGAAGGCGGTCAGGTCGGTGATCTCCGGCGCTGTGAGCGCAGTCGTCGCGTTGCTCGAGACGACCAGAACCGAGTTTGAGCGGAGCTCATTGGTGGCAATCTTGCTCACACAGTCCGAGATGGATGTGCAGGTCACGATAAGCCCACCCAGCAGATTTCCGCCGTTGCTTGTCAGCCCCGTTCCTGGCCTAAGGGCGCCGCCAAACTCTACCACGCGCAGGCGGTCGCGGTGGGTGTGGCCGACAAAACGAAGTGCAGACAAATCATTCACGCGACCCGAACGAAGCCCAAGCGTCTTGCCCGTGGAGCTCTCTGCGCCCACCCAGCGCAGGTTTCCGTTACCAGAGCTGCCATCCTTGATGCGGAATTCCATGCGTGCGGGCCCGATCGAGGCGGGGTTAGAATTGATATCGGACTCGGACAGCCGGACCTGGAAGGTGACGGTGTCGACATCGTCACTGTAGGGCACCTGGTCGAACTCTACGACGAAGGTGCGGTTCGGCGCTGTGCCAATCACCTTCGTCGATATGGTTCCGCCCGCGCTCGGATCGAGATCCGCCCAGAAGGGGGCGTAGCGGCGCTTGGGTTCAATGTGCGTTGCGGTGGCAGTGCTGCCTGTCGCCATCGCCGCAATACCGAGCGAATCGTTTACGAAAGGCGAACTGTCAGAGCTCGAACAGGCGGTGTCGAGGTGGTACCAGCCGTTGGAGCTGAGGCAGATGCTGGTGTGCGCACTGCTGTCGGCGGCCATCGTCGTGGTGGTTCCCTGAAGGCGGCGGAAGGTGAAGCCGATGGGAACCGACACCATGGCGTCATCACCGAGCGTGACCGTCGAGGCGCCTACCGTGCCCGTGATGGGCTCCCAGGCGAAGGGCGCCTCATACATGTTGAGGCCAACCTCCGAGCGGAAGCCGAACACGGCATCGCAGGCGTCCCCCTCTCCATCAAGGTCGGTGTCAGTCTGGGTGAGGTTGCTGTTGAAGGCGCAATTGTCGGAGCAATCCGCCTGACCATCGCCATCTGTGTCGCCTGTGCCTTCGCAGGCTGCACGCACAACGGAGGGCGCGACGAGGAGCGCTCCGGCCACCAACAACATCTGGAATCGGACGGCGAGTCTGGCGTTCATAGGGCCTCCTTGGGAAAGGCAACACAACTCTAGGGTTTGTTTAGACCCTAACCTTCGCGCCGTTACGGCGCAAGGTTGCGAGCGCGGTGAAAACTTGCGCACACACCAAACAGTCGTTCGGCCCTTCGGGCGCCACGACTGCGCACCGAACCCATTGATTCAGCGACCCTCTCTCCCAACCGCAGTGCGCGTTGAAGATACCGCACAGGGCGTTACCAAGAGCGCTCAGGGCGCCCCGGAGAGCGCTCAGGGGGTCGCTGGGACAGCTCAGATCTTTGCAGCCACCGACGAGGCTGCGCCCTTCCAGGACTCATCGAGGAAGGAGACCAGCGAGAGCTCCTGCGGATCCACCTTGGCGCTGTTCTCCAAACGGAGCACGCCCCGCGGGCAGACCTCTGCGCACATGCCGCACCCCACGCAGGAGGCCCGGGTGAAGCTCAATCCGGCCTGCGCGTAGCTGCGCACATCGATGCCCATCTCGCAGTACTTCGAGCAGAGGCCGCACGAGATGCACATCTCCTTCTTCACCCGGATGCGGAAGCGGCCGAGCTTCTGGATGATGCCAAGGAAGGCCGCCATGGGGCAAAAGTTGCGGCACCAGACGCGGGTTCCGCCGGTCGGATAGAGGCCCGTTCCGACGGCGCCCGACAGCGAGGCGGTTACCACCAGACCGTACCACTTGCGGGTGCCTGTGGCCGCTGCGTGAAGGCTCGAACTCTCGGGCAGAACCGCCGAGGCGAACCAGAGCGCCGTAGAGAAGAAGGCGACACCCATGACCGTGTAGATGGCGATCTTCTCAAACTTCCAGGCGTTCGAAGACTTGTTCGACAGGTGGCGCCAGGGCTCGCCGAAGGTGTTGGCCAACCCGCCGCAGCCACAAACCCAGGAGCAGTACCAACGCTTGCCGTAGAGGAGCGTCATCACCGGCACGACGGCCAGGGAGGCGAAGAAGCCCCAGAGGACCAAGCCTTCGCCGTAGTAGGCGAAATTTCGGGGATCGAGGTAGTCAATCTTCAGCGGCCACATGTAGCTGAAGTAGTACTCGGGCTTGTGAAAGAACTTGAGGAGGATGGGCAGCGAGAAGGCGAAGGAGGTCTGCACCATCATGACCACGCCCGTCCGGACGATCTGGTAGCGGTTGTGCCGGTACTTGAAGCAGACCCATGCTCCGCCGAGCAGGACGCCGAGCGTGTAGAGTAGGCCGTAGATGGTCCACCGGTTGCCGAAATGCTCCCAGTTGTCGATCACGCCGTTCCTGTTCTCGTCCCGGACCAAGGTGCCATCTGGACGGGTGGCAGCATCCACAGTGGCGCCGATCTTCCAGCCGAGCGCGTCGATGTGGACCGTCGCGGTGCGGTAGAGCCAGTCCTGGCCGCGCTCGACGCGGCTCTCTCGAATGCAGGCGCCCGCCTCGCAAACCGCGCCCTCGCTGTAGCAGGAGGCGTTGTCGGTGCAGGGGCTATCGGGGGTCCAGTAGTACTGGCCGAAGTAGAGGATGCCGTAGAAGCCAATCAGCAGGAGCGAGAGCGTCCAGGCGGAGAGGCCGCGATTCTTGAGGTCGTGCAGGAAGAGGCCTGCGGCAGTGCGGCGGATCATGGTCAGAGCTCCTTGGCGAGCGGCAGTTCACGCTGGATGCAGGCTGCGAGATTGGCGCGGCCGAACTCGACATCGAACTGGGCGTCGGCGAGATGGGCAACCACCCAGGCGGGCGACCGTCGCTCTCGGATCCAGCGCTCGAGGATCTCATGGTTCCAGCGCGACCCCAACATGTTGAATCCGAGAACACGGTCGCCGTTGTGCAGGATGCGTTGGCAGAGCGGCTTGGTCGGATGCTTGCGGAAGAGCGTCGGGGTACCCTCGGGCAGCGCCATCACCTCGCCCACCGTCGTATACTCCACCTCGAAGAACTTCGACGAGTTGAAGAAGATGGGGGGCGCGTAGCGGAGCTGATCGCCGAAGAGGTTGGCAGCGACATGGCGCCCCTGCCGCTTGGCCGAGTACCAGATCATCTCCGTGTAGCTGCGCCCCTCGATGGGCTGAATTTCGGCGCAGTCGCCGCAGGCGAAGACATCGGGGAACGAGGTCTGAAGGGTCTCGTCGACGACCACGCCGCGACCGAGCTGCGGCGGATCGGTGAAGGCCTTGAGCCTGTCGATGGAGGGGCGGACGCCGA
>Ga0114977_10002009_pt1 | contig 13206 bp, 13 predicted proteins | sample S_130805_MF_Meta_FD_87026 | JGI IMG/M metagenome (GOLD analysis project Ga0114977, IMG submission 87026) | Freshwater microbial communities from Lake Simoncouche, Canada to study carbon cycling - S_130805_MF_MetaG | ecosystem: Environmental > Aquatic > Freshwater > Lake | place: Lake...
AATTGGAAGTGGTAGCCCGCCTTTTGTTTGTGCTTGGTCGCCGGTTATAACATCAACTTCCAATATTGTTAATGGTTGTGCAGCAGGCACGTATTCATTAATTGTAACAGATTTAAACGGCTGTACTACAAATAGTGTTGTAACAGTAAGTCAACCTACTCAGCTTTTTTTATCACTTAGCTCTAATACTACAATTCTTTGTAGTGGCAATAGTGCAACGCTTTCAAATACCTTAACTGGTGGAGTGCCCGTTTATTCTTACACTTGGAATCCTGGCGGACTTACTGGCACAGGACCACTAACGGTAACGCCAGCAACAACAACTCAATATACGGTTATTGCACAAGATGCAAATAACTGCTTCATAACAAACACAATTACCATAAATGTATTGGCACCATTAAATATTACTGGTAGCTCACAAACAGTTTGTGTTGGCAATAACACTGCCCTAATTTGTACTGGTACAATTTCGCCAGCTCTTACTTATACGTGGTTGCCTTTTGCAGGAAGCACATCTTCAATTACAATTCCAAACATTACAACTGGTGTTCAAACCTATACTGCAATTGTTTCTGACGGATGTAGTATTCCAACAACCGTTGTAGTGTTTACTGTAACTACAAATCCAAATCCAACCGCAAGTATTGTTGCAGATGCATTATCAGGAATTGCCCCTTTAACAATTAATTTTTCTGATTTAGGAACTGGTGGAACTTCATTTTATTGGAATTTTGGAAACGGAAGCACTTCTCTAAACTACACTCCAGGATCTCAAATATATAACTCTGGAGGTATTTATTTAGTAACTTATTCCGTAACAAATTCTTTTGGTTGCAGTGCATATGATTCGTTATACATCAACGCAATTGATGCAGAAGCAATAATGATTATTCCCAATGTATTTACTCCAAACGGAGATAAATCAAATGACTTTTTTGAAATAAAAGGAACCAATATTGTAAATTACGAATGTTTAATTTATAATAGATGGGGGAAATTAGTATTTAGCTCAACAGACATAAAACTACCGTGGGATGGTAAAATTAATAATGGTTTGGCAGACGAAGGAACTTACTTCTACATTATTAAATGTTCTGGTGCGGCAGGAAATGAAATCATAAAGCAAGGACATGTAACTTTATTTAGATAATAAATTATTTAGTTTAATGAAATAAAAAGAGTCGCTATTGCGACTCTTTTTGTGTAATAAAGTTTTTAACTTAAATCAAATTGTAATCTACTTAATTTATGATATAATCCAGATTCATTATTAATTAGCTCTTGATGAGTTCCAAGTTCTAAAACTTCGCCTTTTTGTAAAACAACAATTTTGTCCGCATTTCTAATCGTTGAAAGACGATGAGCAATTACAATAGATGTGCGACCAATCATTAATTTATCTAAGGCTTCTTGCACTAGTCTTTCACTTTCACTATCTAAACTACTTGTGGCTTCATCTAAAATTAAAATTGAGGGGTTTTTTAAAACAGCACGAGCAATTGCAACACGTTGGCGTTGCCCACCAGATAATTGAATTCCTCTATCACCAACTAATGTTTCAAACTTATCTGGAAAGCTCATAATAAAATCAAATGCATTGGCTTGTTTTGCAGCTTCAATAACTTCAAATTCAGAGGCGTTTGGTTTTCCATACAAAATATTTTCTTTTATTGTTCCTCCAAATAATAAAACATCCTGAGGCACAATTGCCATCTGATCTCGCAGCTCTGTTAACTCATAATCTGTTGATTTGATTCCATCAATAATATATTCGCCTCCATTAGGTTCATAAAAGCGCAATGCCAAAGACGCTAAAGTAGATTTGCCGCTTCCGCTACTACCAACCAAGGCGATGGTTTCGCCAGCCTTTGCACTAAATGAAATGTTTTTTAAGACCTCAAAATCTGGCCGAGTTGGATACGTAAATTGGATGTTTTTGAATTCTAAATCTCCTTTTACTCTTTTAATATTATTGTTTGTGGCAAACACCAAGTTTATTTCTTCATGTTTATCGTCAATAATTTCAAACACTCTATCGGTTGCGCCTAATGCTCTTTGAATTGAAGCAAGCTGTTCGGGCAAACCCCCTAAAGAACCAGCAACAAATAAAGATAACATCATAAAAATTCCAAATTCTTCTGGTTCTAATACACCAGATTTCATTAGTAATAACATTTTATAGAGAATAAAAAAGATAGATCCAAAAATACACATGATAATAAAAGCAAAAAAAGCACCGCGCATTATTCCATATTTAATTCCAAATTTTCTTATATCATTTGTTACTTTATCATATTTCCCAATTTCAATATGTTCATTCGTAAATGCTTTTACACTTGTAATGCCTGTTAAAGCTTCAGATACAATAACGCTAGATTCTGAAATCTTGTCTTGTAAGGATTTTGAGTATCCCCTAATTTTTTTTCCGTATAAAATAGCAACAACAGTTATTGGTGGAATAATCACTAAAAACCATTTTGCTACGTCCCAACCTGTAAAATACACAAGTAGAATTACTCCTCCAACACCTACAATTGTTTGCCTAATGACTTCTGCTATATTTACGGTAAATGCTTCAGAAATCACGTTAATGTCTGTTGATAATCTGCTACTTAAATCAGCAACTTGATTTTTTGAGAAAAAACTCATTGGCATTTGAACTAATTTATTAAAAGTATCTGTCCTTAAACCTTTTAAAATGTTTTCAGTTACAATTGAAAAAGTATATACTCTTCCAAAAGAAACCAAACCTTGAATAACTAATAAAATAAAAAGTTCTTTACCTGTACCAGAAACGGAATCTTTAAAAATACTATTAGACATTCCCAATTGTCCCATATAACCAAACATCTTACCCGCAACAATAGGAAAATACAATCCAACAGCAGCTGTCCCGGCAACGAAAACCATTCCTAAAACAAAAACCCATTTGCTTTTGCCTAAATAACTAAATAAACGAAATGATTTTTTGAAGTTTTCTTTAGAAAGTTTTGCTTTTGGAAGTTCGTCTTTAGATTTATGTTTTACACCAGTAGCTTTTGCCATTTTTTTGCTTAAATTTGAATGCAAAGGTACTCTTTTAAGAAATTAAAACGCCAAAATGAATTAATTTAAAGTTATCTTAATAAAAAAATTTGCTAGAATATAAAATTCCATTATATTTGCACTCCATTTTTGATAATAACAACACATTTTAAATATATAACATCATGAAACGTACCTTCCAACCTTCGCAACGTAAAAGAAAAAACAAACACGGATTCCGTGAGCGTATGGCATCAGCAAACGGTCGCCGAGTTATTGCTCACCGTAGAGCAAAGGGCAGAAAAAAATTAACAGTTTCTAGCGAAAAAACTCACAAATAATAGGTTTTTAAACCTTTTTTTATCTGATATTCAAAAGCTATCTATTTTATATAGATGGCTTTTTTTATTATATTTACTTTAACGCCAGATTTTGCCAAACATTTTATTTATAGTTGACCACCGCATAAATCGCTCTCCTAGCCAGCGTTATAGGTTTGAACAGTATTTAAATTATTTTAAAAGCCAAGGTTTTAATTGGGAGTTGTCAGAGATAATAACTAAAAAAGATGACAAAATATTTTATCATCCAGGAAACTATTTTAAAAAAGCAATTATAGTTTTAAAATCTTTTTTTATTCGTCTAAAAGATTTACATCGATCCAAAAACTATGATATTATTTTTATTCAAAGAGAAGCGCTGCAAATTGGCTCGTCATTTTTTGAAAGACAGTTTTATAAAAAAAGCAACGTAGTATTTGATTTTGATGATAGTATATGGTTATTGGATACATCGCCAGAAAACAAAAAATTTGAATTTTTAAAAAATTCAGATAAAACAAAAGTTAACATTGCAAATGCACATTCTGTTATTACTGGAAATACTTACTTAGCAAATTACGCCAAACAATTTAACAAAAAAGTTACGATTATCCCTACTACAATTGACACTAACATTCATAAACCAATTTCAAAAAATATATCTTCAGAAACAAAAAAAATTGTAATTGGTTGGAGCGGAAGCATAAGCACCATAAAACATTTTGAAATGGCGATTCCAGTTTTAAAAGAATTACTCATAAAATATCCAAATCAACTAGAGATTCACGTCATAGGACAAGCCGCTTATAAAAATAAAGAATTGGAGTTGATAAGTAAGTCATGGCATTCAAATACCGAAGTAGAAGATTTAAATTGCTTTGATATTGGAATAATGCCACTGCCAGATGATGAATGGGCTAAAGGAAAATGTGGGCTAAAGGGCTTATCTTATATGGCTTGTGGAATAGCAACAGTTATGTCGCCAGTTGGAGTAAATACCGAAATTATTCAGCATAATTATAATGGCTACTTAGCAGCAACACAAAATGAATGGCTTGACGCCTTATCAACTTTAATTGAAAACAAAGAGATGCGTGAATTAATTGGAAGAAGAGGGCTTGAAACTGTTGCAAATCGCTATTCTTTAGAAGCAAACAAACGCTTATATATAGATGTTTTTAATTCTCTAATTAAATACTAAATTTGACCCACTTTACTACCAATTAAATTCTAACAAAAACACTTATGAAAAACACAGCACTTTCACAAAAACACATTTCTTTAGGGGCTAAAATGGTTCCGTTTGCAGGTTATAATATGCCCGTTTCGTATAGCGGATTAAACGATGAGCATGCAACAGTGCGAAATGCAGTTGGTGTTTTTGATGTTTCTCATATGGGTGAATTTATTTTAAAAGGCGAAAATGCACTTAACCTAATTCAAAAAGTAACAAGTAATGATGCTTCAGTTTTAACAGATGGCAAAGCACAATACTCTTGCTTGCCAAATGAAACTGGTGGAATTGTAGATGATTTATTAGTATATAGAATTGATGAAAAAACATATATGTTAGTTGTTAATGCATCAAACATTGACAAAGACTGGAATTGGATAAAACAACATGATACATTTGGAGTTGAAATGCACAATATTTCTGAAAAAACATCATTATTAGCTATTCAAGGGCCTAATGCTGTATTAACCCTACAAAAACTGACTGCGGTTAACTTATCTGAAATTCCATATTATTCATTTACAAAAGGAACATTTTGTGGGGTAGAAAATGTTGTAATTTCAAATACTGGTTATACTGGCGCAGGTGGTTTTGAAATTTATTTTGATAATGAACATGCTGAAAAAATTTGGGAAGCTATTTTTGAAGCAGGAAAAGAATTCGGAATTAAAACAATTGGATTAGGTGCTCGCGATACTTTGCGTTTAGAAATGGGTTTCTGTTTATATGGAAATGATATTGATGATACAACTTCGCCAATTGAAGCTGGTTTAGGTTGGATTACCAAATTTACGAAAGATTTCACAAACCGTGCAGCCATCGAAAAACAAAAAACCGAAGGCGTTTCAAAAAAACTAGTTGGATTTGAAATGGTTGACAGAGGAATTCCTCGTCATGATTATCAAATTGCTGATGCAAATGGAAATATTATTGGAAAAGTTACTTCAGGTACTCAATCTCCAACACTTAATATAGCACTAGGAATGGGATATGTGAATAAAGAATTTGCAAAATCTGATTCTGAAATTTTTATTATGATTAGAGATAAAGCAATAAAAGCAAAAGTGTGTAAAATACCATTTTTGAAAAAATAACTTTTAGTTTACAAAATGAATATAGAAGTTTGTTACACGCCACAAGCGTATCCCTTGTTTCATAAAGAAAATGCTATTGTAGTAGTAATAGATGTATTTAGAGCTACATCAGCAATTGTTACAGCATTTTACAATGGTGTAAATAAAATGATACCTGTAGCAACTGTTGAAGAAGCGCGTGAATATCAAAAAAATGGCTTCATGGCCGCTGCCGAAAGAGATGGTGAAATAATAGAAGGATTTGACCTTGGAAATAGTCCGTTTGGCTATATGAATAACAAAATAAAGGGGAAAATAATTGCAATTTCAACAACAAATGGCACACAGGCAATTGAAGTAAGTAGAAAAGCGTCAAAAATTATTATTGGTAGTTTTTTAAATTTAGATGCCGTTTGCGATTACTTAATTGCTGAACAAAAAGATGTTATTTTAGTGTGTGCTGGATGGAAAAATAAATTTAATTTAGAAGATACTTTATTTGCAGGTGCCGTTGTAGATAGATTGACAAGTGACGCAAGCATTAAATACGATTGTGATTCAGCTATTGGTTCAAAACATTTATATAATTTAGCAAAAGATGACTTATTTTCATTTTTATCAACTTCCTCTCACCGAAACCGTTTAGTAAAATTAGATTTAGATCGTGATATTAAATATTGTTTAACATTAAACCAATGTGCTGTAATCCCTTATATGGAAGGAAAGTATTTAGTAAAAATGTAGTTTTATAAATATGGAAAACATAAAAGCAATTGGCAATCGATGCTCAATCCTTATAAAAAACAACGTGTTTAGTTTAGTTATTTTGCCTACTGAAAGTAAACAAAAAACTATTTTATTATTACTGTGGTTATTAGCATGGACCATTGGTGGCGTTATTATTATGATTAATTATTTTAGCTTAACGCAGCAAAGTGCAAAGCTATTTGTTATTATATGGCTTGGATTTTGGGCATATTTCGAATACAAAATATTTAGAGTTTTTATGTGGAAACAATTTGGGAAAGAAAAATTGTGGATTAAAAACGGAACCATTTATTATCAGCACAACATAAACGGTAGAGGTAAAATAAAAGAATTTGATTTAAACTTAGTTTCTGATTTAGATTTAATTGAATTGGATGAAAGAAATTTTGCAGATGTTTTTGCTCAAAGTTTTTGGGTAAAAGGCGGAGAACGAATTGTTTTTACTTGCCAGGATAAGTTTGTGAAATTTGGCATGCAACTATCAAATGAGGATTCTAATAAAATAATTTTAGATTTAAAAAAACATATAAATAAAAAAACCTCCAAATAATTGGAGGTTTTTTTATTTTAAACTAATCCTAATTATTTTTTAATAATCATTTTTTCTACTAACTCACTTCCGTTAGATGATAATTTTACTAAATAAACTCCACTTGCAACATCATTAGGATAAATGATAGTTTTAGTGTGTAAGCCTGACGTTTGATCGGCATTAAACAATACGCAAATTTCTTTTCCTTGAAGGTTATATAATGATGCTTTTACGTTACCATCATTTACTAAACTGTATTGTAAAGTTAAATTGTCTTCCGAAGGATTTGGAAAAACGGTCAAACTTGCTGCATTAGCCTCAACATTTACTAACCCAACAGAGCCAGATGTTAAAACAAGTGATGCGGTTTTAACTGCATCACCAACAGTTTCATTTGCATCATTGTTTGAAGCTAAACCAGCCGCATAAATATATGCGCTGCCAGTTGATGGAGCAATCCATTTAAATGTAAATGTTTTTGTGTTTCCAAGTCCGAAAGTTGTATTTATATGAGTTGCGTTATTTCTTGTGCCTGAAAGTAAAATCTGAGTCAGAGGAGCGATGCCTGTAATTGTGCCGATATTAGTTGCGCCAGCCGATGTTCCATTTAATATTTCACAACCAAAACCAAAAGCAGCTAATGTAGGTGAAGCAACTTTTATATTAACAGTGTAAGTTTGCCCAGGAACATATTGATTGCCTGTAAAAGCAGGAGTTCCAGTAATTGAAATTGTAGCAACCGCGGCATTTGGCGTGTGACAATTTGTACAAGTGAGTTCACCACCAGAACCAGTTTTACCGGCCATTCCAGTATGCTGTTTTATTATAAACGCTGATGTAGTAACGGCAACTATTGAAAGTGTGCCAATGATTAATAGATTTTTTTTCATAGATTAATTGGGGTTTAGTTTTAGTTTAGTTTAGTTTATTTTTTAAATATCATTTCAGTATGAAAGGTAACATTAATTACTTCAGCAATTTTTGCAACATAAAGTGAAGGTACCATTATTTTGTGATCTGCAACAACTACATCAAATTTAGAATCCATTATTATTACTCCGTTAATAATTGCAATAGTTCCATTAATCGATCTTTGCATGTCAACACCATGCATAGAAAGTTTGCCCAACATTGTTACTTGATGCGTGCCATCTTTTGTGAAATCAATTACTTCGTTTACCTTGCCGGTGAATGTTGCAAAAGGAAACTTTTCGCTTTCCACATAATTCTCGTTATAATGCTCTTGCATAAATGCCGACTTAAATTTAAATTCTGTTTGCTTAGCCATAATTGCAAAAGCGCCTGTTTTTATATTAAAAAGTGGCTTAATATTCGTGTTGACGGCATCAATGTTTTCTAAAGAAGTTGCGCTAAAAAAAGCAAGCTTTGTTTTATCTCCTATATAAAGTTGGGCCTTTGCACCGATTATAAATAATACTGCAAATAAAAAAGTTAATGTAGTTTTCATAATGTTTTTTTTAATCTTGATATTTTTTTCCTTGTAAACTAAACACGCGCGAAATATTAAACCCTAAACGTATTCCCCAATTATCCCAACTCGCATTTGTATACATGTAAAATTGATCTTCGGTTAACCCAAAAGAATTTGTTAAATGCATTTGAAACACATGGCCTCCCGTCTCTAAATCATATCCTATGCCAAAACTATCATAATATGAATCTCTGCTGTATTTATTTAAACGATAACCATATTCAACAGTAATAGCTTGGCGCTTTGCAAACTTATAACGAGTTACTACTCCAACAACAAAACAATCGTTTTTATCAGTTATTTTTTCCACTAAATTAACATGAACCATAGCTCCGGTTAATTGAAAAGAAAAACGTGAATTAAATTTACGTCCAATCATAATTTGATTACAATAGGATAATCTATCTGTTGGGTTACTGAATTTATTTACTCCATTTATTTGTAAACGCTGAAACGTGTGGTAAATACTTGTAAATAAAGTAACACTAACTGGCATGCCACCACCTTTAGTGGTTTGTTTTAATAACCGATATTTTAAAAAGCCGTCAGCGATTTTTTTACCAGAAGTCCTTCCAACGCCAAACATTAATCTACTACCATGACAATATTCTAAAGCTAAACGAATATTTGCTCCGCCATCAATTCCCCATGAATTATAAGCGCCAGTATTAAAGTCGCCAAAACGATGAGAAATTCTAAAATCCAAACTACGCTTACTTAAAACCTCAACAGTATGAAAATTAATTAAGCGTGTTGTTTTAAAAGTGGCAGTAGTAAATTCTTTTGTTGGCTTTTCCTCCATCATTTTCAATAAATCATCTGGATTATCTTGTGAAAAAATATAACCAAATTGTAATAATATAAAAGAAAAAGATACTAATATTTTTGTCATAATTGTATTAATAAAAGATTAATTATTTGGTGCTCCTTGCGCTTTCCACAATCTAATGGTTGCGATGTCACATGCAGAAAGTTTTACAGTTGACCCTTTTGGCATATTGCTAGCGGAACCGTCCCAAATAATAGAATTGTAGAGCGTTGCGGAACCGCTTATTCCAGCGTGTGTGCTTAAATCTGGTAAACTTCCACCAACTCCATGGCAACTAATACAATTGGCATCAATTATTGGCTTAACCTTTGCTGAAAAACTAATAGCATTTGTTGTGTCGCATACGCCAGTATTTAAGGCCGCTTCCGGTTTTAGTTCTCCCAAATTGTCGTAATAACAACCTGACAACAACATTGCCGTAAAAGACAAAATACTAACTTTAATAAAATTCATATTTTAGTTTTAATTATTTAATGCGCCTTGTCCAATCCAAATATATATTAATTGGATTTGTTTTTCCGTTAAAGGATTGTAAGGCATTCTCGGCATTATTATTTCTGAATTATAGGAACGAATAACGCTATATAGATTACTCGTTTGAGGTGAATCTGCTTTCACGCCTGTATGTTTAATTAAATCATTATACGATAATAATTCAAACTCTTCGCTATGAGCGCTCCCGTGACAACCGCTTTGAGTACAATTGCTAATAATTATAGGTTGAATATCAGTAGAATAACTTACTTTTGACATCGTATCAAAATTAGTTTTGTGCTTGCAACTTGTGATTAAAAAAAAACTGACAAGTAAAAAAAAAATACATTTCATGTGTAAAATCAAATTTTAATTCATTAAAGATAAAAATTATTATTAATAAAATGGATGATCATTTTCACATTCAAAGCTATTTCTCTTAAAAACACAACAATTTAATTCAACTTTATTGTATAATTTTTGTAAATCCTAAATTTTTAGATTTTTATTCTAAATTTAACCTCTACTTAACAATTAATAATTAATTTAAAGTAAAATATCACAACATGAAAATATTGATAATTGAAGATGAAAAATCATTGCGTGAAGATGTAATAGATTATTTATCAGAAAATGGATATAAATGCGATTTCGCATCATCAGTAAAAAGTGGCCTACAAAAGCTGTCAGAAAATAAATATGTCTGCGCCCTAGTAGACATAGGATTGCCCGACGGTTCAGGCATTGAAATTATTGAACACATTAAGGATAAAAGCCCTGAAATGGGGGTGATTATTATTACGGCAGCCAACTCTTTAGAAGATAAATTGAAGGGTTTAAAAATTGGAGCAGATGACTACTTAACCAAACCATTTCATTTATCAGAATTAAACGCAAGAATATATTCTGTTTTAAGAAGAAGAAATTTTGGAGGAAAAAATGCCCTAGTGTTTGAAGGTTTAGAAATTGACACGACAGAAAAGAAAGTAATCGCTAACGGAACACAACTTCAACTTACAAAAAAAGAATATGATATTTTAGTTTATTTAGCAAGTAATCCAACTCATTTAATTACAAAAGAGGCTTTAGCAGAAAATATATGGGGAGATAAAGCTGAAATGGCAACAACATTTGATTTTGTATACAGCCAGATAAAAAATTTAAAGAAAAAATTAAATGAGGCTGGTTTGAAAGATTTCATAAAAGTAGTATATGGAATGGGTTATAAATTTAAAGATTAATTATAATTGAAGCTACTTACAAAAACAAACATTTACACTTCTGTAACAACAATTATTTTGTTTTCTTTAGGTGTGTTTTTTGTTTTTAAAGTTATTTTATTAAAATTTGATAGTGAGCAGGATGAACATCTTTTATCAGCAAAAGAAATAATAATCAAATCACTAAAAGAGGGTAAATCAGTTGAACAGTTTTCTTCAAACATTGGAGAAAAAATACAAATTGTTGAGATATACAAACAAACCACAACAGTAAATTCTTTTAAAGAATATTATCAAGAGATTATTGGAGAAGAAAAAGCCGGGGAGTCTATAATCTTAAGAGAACTAAGTTTTCAATGTTCAATTAACGATAAAGCATACGCTATAACGGTTTCCGTTTCAGTATCTAAAAAACAAGAAATAGGGGAATATGTTGTGGGTATTGTAGTACTATTTCTTTTTATTTCAATTATTGTTTTATTTATAGTATATAGATTTATTTCAGCATATATTTTTTCACCTTTTTATGATACATTGTCTAAAATTAAATCATGGAATATAAAAAAAAGCGAATCGCTTACTTTTAAAGAAACCGAGATTAAAGAATTTCGTTTATTAAACGACACTATTCAAGATTTAACACAACAAATTAAATCTGATTATCGAAACTTAAAAGAGTTTACTGAAAACGTTTCACACGAAGCGCAAACTCCCTTATCGATAATAAGCACAAAAATAGAATTGTTGATGCAGGAAAAAAACTATAGCGTTAAACAGCACGAGTCTATTCAACAAATTTTTCAAGCTACACAACGTTTATATAAATTAAATCAAGTTTTAATACTAATGTCGCGGATAGAAAATAAACAGTTTATTTCTACCGAAAAAATTGATTTGATTACTTGTTTTGAAGAAAAATTAGAAGAACTTGAAGACTTTATTGAGGCAAAACAAATCACAATAATAAAAGAATTTAATACAAACGTAACCGAAGATTTAAACCCTGTTTTATCAAACATGCTATTTAATAATCTTTTCATTAATGCTATTAAATATAATTTGGAGAGTGGTGGGACTTTAAAAATAATTTTAGACAAAGACTCATTTTCTATTGAAAACACAAGCGATCGGGTTAAAATAGATAAGCGATTTTTATTTGAAAGATTCACAAAATCATCTACTTCTGCATCATTGGGAGTTGGATTATCCTTAATTAAAAAAATTATTGATTATTTTAATTGGCAAATCGCCTACTCTCATAAAGACGGTGTCCATAAATTTAAAATATATTTGTAGATTCGAGTTCTAAATAAGTTAAACATGCAATCTTCTATTTGGCATTCAACTCCTGATTTACAACAAATAAATTTACTAAATAATAATACTTTAGGGGAAACACTTGGTATTAACTTTATTGAAATTGGCAATGATTTTATTGTTGCCACAATGCCTGTTGACGAACGCACCAAACAACCATTCGGATTACTGCATGGCGGCGCAAATGTTGCATTAGCCGAAACGCTTGGAAGTGTAGCGTCGTTATTGGTTGTAAATAGTGAATTATTTATTGGTGTTGGTATAGAAATTAATGCAAATCATATTAAAGCCGTTTTTGATGGCCAAGTAAAAGGTGTTTGCAAACCTCTAAATATTATTGGAAAAAATCATGTGTGGGAAATTAAAATTTACAATGACCAAAATGAATTGACTTGCATTTCAAGATTTACTTGTTTAATAATTCCAAAAAATAAATTTAAACTATAAATGCAAAAACACATTGTTTTATTGTTTTTGTTAATTGCGCAATGCTCCTACTCGCAACAAAAATTAAAATCAGGATTTAATGCTAAAGAATATTTAGATGTATTACATTTAGAATGGGCGCATCAAGATAGCGGTAAATATTACCCTCCATATATTCCATCAAATTATAAAAGACTGTATCGCTCTCCTGAAGTTGGATTAAAAAATAAATTCGATTTTTGGTTGAGAGATGACTCTGTGGGAGTTTTTTGTATTAGATATACAATTCCAGGTGGACAATCTTGGTTAGAAAATTTTTATAGCGGAATGATAAAAGCTAATGGCATATTAACAATTAATGATAGTACCACTTTTTCATACAAATTCAGTAATGATGAAAAAGCATTAGTTCATCACGGATGGACAATTGGCATCGCTCACATTGCGCCACTCATTACAGAAAAAATAAGAGAGTATTCAAATAAAGGAATTAA
>Ga0114977_10002012_pt1 | contig 13198 bp, 4 predicted proteins | sample S_130805_MF_Meta_FD_87026 | JGI IMG/M metagenome (GOLD analysis project Ga0114977, IMG submission 87026) | Freshwater microbial communities from Lake Simoncouche, Canada to study carbon cycling - S_130805_MF_MetaG | ecosystem: Environmental > Aquatic > Freshwater > Lake | place: Lake...
CGCAACGATATTGGCGTGGCCTGTCCGACCCAGGTGCATCCGGAGATGCCGCGCAAGGCGCAGCAAGAGGGTATTGAAGGGGTAGTCAGGGCCCAGATCCGCATCAAAGGCGGTGTGGTGCAGCATGTGTCCATGACCGGTCCGCGTGTTTTCTACGCTGCCGTCAGGGCTGCAGTGATGCAGTACAAGTGCGTCTCTGATGCTGGTGGCGAAGTGCTGGCGACTCAGGAATTCAACTTCAAGCTGGAGTGAGGCGCAGCGCGGAATCTTTCGCCGACATCACCCATCAAAACCGCGTCCTGGACGCGGTTTTTTTTTGCCCCGCTCAGCCCAGTTTTTGATTGTCAAATAACCCTTACCACAACATAGTTACAGCACGATGTATTTTGGCAACAAGCTGTGCTGATTTGACCCGATTGACCCAACACCAATTTATCTTTGCATCGTTTTACTTTACAGTCGTTCCACGGAAACAGAAACAGGCCGGGAGTGCGTTTCGACCTGTCGCCAATCTTGGTGCAAATTTTGCGTTGCTCTGCTTTCCACAAAAATTGAAGGAAGTCCCATGGAAAACAAAAGGCATAGCAAAGCACTTGTGTTCAGGAGAACCGTTGTCGCCCGCGCGCTCGCAGTTGCGTTTGGCGCGGTATCACTCGCTGGCGGCATCAACACGACAGCGTTCGCCCAGTCCAACACGACAGGTACGCTGTACGGCGCCGCCACTGCAGGCGCTTCAGTGGTCATCGTAAACAAGGACACCGGTGCTCGCCGCACTTTTCCCGTCGACGCCTCCGGACGTTTCAACGCCCAATCCTTGGCAACCGGCATGTACAAAGTGGACTTGGTGGTCAGCGGACAAGTGACCAAAACCAGCGATAACATTGAGGTCCGCGTCGGCCAGGGGACCGAAGTTTCGTTCGCGGCAACGCTTGAAGCCGTTCAGGTGCTTGGGCTGCGTCAGAAGATCGACGTCGCTTCGATCGGCTCGACCACCGTGTTTACCGCAAACGATCTGGCCAAGGTCCCGGTGGCATCCAACGTTGGCGCCATCATTCAATTGGCACCCGATACAACGCGCGGTGACTCACGCTATGGCGGTGGCGGTGCTCCCAGCTTCGGCGGTGCCAGTTCGTCGGAGAACGCCTATTACATCAACGGCTTCCCTGTCACGACCATGTTGACACAGGTCGGCTTTTCACAACTCCCGTTCAACTCGATTGCACAGGCCCAGGTGCTGACCGGCGGCTACGGTGCTGAATTCGGTCGCTCCACCGGTGGCGTCGTGAACATCGTCACCAAGAGTGGTAGCAACGAGTGGGTGGCTGGCGCCCAGGTTTCAATGGAACCAAACAGCTTGCGTTCGCCACAGAAAAACCAGTTCTACGCGGATAACGGTTCGACTCTGGCCAACAAGATCTATATCTACAACCAAGACAACACGGTGGACCGCACCTCACAGTCCTTCTACCTCGGTGGTCCGATCATCAAGGACAAACTGTTCGTATTCCTGGCGGGTGAAAATACCCGCACGACCTCTGGCAGCACTCGCACGGCCAACACCACGACAGCCGGCAGCGTTACGACGGGCGGTTGGCAAGAGTCGACCACCGAAACGCCACGCTATTTGTTGAAACTGGACTGGAATCTGACCGATGCCAACCATCTGGAATACACACGTATTTCAGACAAGGTTCAAAACGAGCGCAGCTATTATGGATTCAACTACCAAACGATGCAGCGCAACAGCGTGGGTGCTGGTGGCGCCAGCTATCTGAACTGGGGCCCGACCCCCGTCGCCGCTCAACAAGGCTCAGTCACCGACATAGTGAAATACACGGGTTACGTCACGGACGATCTCACGGTTACCGCGCTGGTCGGCAAGTCTTACAGCCCGCATGAGTTCCTCCCTTCTGGCTACAACCCGGCCTTGGCCCGAACCAGTTCCGACTCGCTGTCGCAGGTCCCTGGATTGACTTATACCAATCCGCAAACCACCACTGCGGACATCCTGACCACTGGCGCCTATGATCAGAACAAGGGTGTGCGTCTCGACGCGGAGTACAAGCTGAACTCCAAACACACAATCCGCGCCGGTGTCGATCGCAATACCATTACCTCCAAGACAGGTAATGCGACGGCGGGTGGCAGTTTGTGGAGCTACCTGAAGACCGATCCCACCGATACTGCGGCCGGGCATTTTGCCGCTCCCAAGACAGTGGCCGGCAATCCGAACGCACAGCTGGGCTACATTGTCGAGCAGACCATCATCTCTGCGGTATCGACACCAACAGTGGACCAGTCCGCCTGGTATATCGAAGACAAGTATCAGGTCACCCCGAACGTCCTGCTGTCCTTGGGCCTGCGCAATGAAGGCTTCAACAACAAGAATGGCGACGGCAAGTCCTACATCAATTTGCCGACTCAATTGGCGCCTCGAATCGGTGCGTCCTGGGACATGAACGGCGATGCCTCGACCAAGTTGTTCGCGAGCGCCGGTCGCTATCACGTGCCCGTGCCGACCAACGTCGCCGTGCGCGGCGCCGGCTCTTCGCTTTATACGACGCAGCGCTTCGTCTACACGGGGGTCGACCCTGTTACCGGTGCACCTACCGGCTTGACTTCACTCGGCGCACCCTATTCGAGCAACAACGAGTATGGGCAGGCCAAAGACCCGCGCTCGGTGGCAGCACAGGATATGCAGGGCAATTATCAGGACGAGTATGCGATGGGCTTCGAGAAGGCCGTATCCAAAGGACTTAATATCGGCGGCAAGCTGACCTATCGGAGCCTGCGCACCGCGATTGACGACCATTGCGATGATAGGCCCTTCATGGCCTGGGCCGCGAGAAACAAGGTCGACACCACCAACTTTGGCGGCTACAACTGTGCGTTGTTCAATCCGGGTATCGGCAACACCTTCAACATCGACATGACCGGCAACGGTACGCTGAACAATATCGTGTTGTCGGCTGCCGACCTTGGCGTTGCACCGGTGATTCGCAAGTACCTGGCGGTCGATGTCTTTGCAGAGCACCCGTTTGATGGCAAGTGGTGGGGCAAGGCGACTTACACTTGGGCGCGTAACTGGGGCAACACCGAAGGCCAGTTGCTTTCGGACATCGGTCAGGGCGACGTTTCGACCACACAGGCCTATGACTTCCCGGAGTTTTCAGTCAACGCCGATGGCTTGCTGCCGAACAACCGTACACATCAAGTCAAGGTGTTCGGTTACTACCAGGCCGCGCCTGAATGGGGTTTTGGCGGGAATTTGCTGTGGGCCTCGGGCCGTCCGAAGAACTGTATCGGTAATGCGCCCAGTACCACCGGAGACTTCTTCACCAATGGAAATGTCACCAACTATTCCCAGTACGGTTCAGCCTACTTCTTCTGCAATGGCGTACCATCGCCGCGCGGATCCTGGGGTACCCTGCCAGCAGACGTCCGTGTCGACGTGAACTTCAGCTACAAGCCGGCGGCCCTGAAGGGATTTGGTCTGAAATTGGACATCTTCAATTTGTTCAACAGCCAGGTTGAAGAGTCCATTGAAGAGCGTATGTACAACCGCAACGTGACATCGATCCGGACGCTTTACAACACAGTGCTGAGCTACACAGCCCCGCGTTCGATGAAGCTGACGGCATCTTACGATTACAAGTTCTAATCAACGTTAGTAACAAATCAAGAGCCCCGCAGACTACGGTCTGCGGGGCTTTTTTCATTCACAAACGGAAAAATGACAAAAAATGCTACTTTTGCACAACACTCAAGCGACTATTTGAATGGCCATTGACTAGAAACAGCCCCGTTTTGACCGGACTGCAATTAAAGTGAACCGCTAACGTCAGCTGGTTGACGTTGCGGTTTTTGTCTGACTTTTTTTGGAGCAATTTATGAATTTTCCACATCGGCCAACCCAAGCATGGCGCCGCACCACCTTGTCCCTGGCCGTCGGCTTGCTCTTGTCGTCGGTCGCGATGGCCCAAAGCTCCGAGGGTACGCTTTACGGCCAGGCCAAGGCCAGCAGCACAGTGACCGTGACCAGCCTGGAAACCGGCTCCACGCGCCAGGTTCAGACCGATGCCAACGGCAAATTCAGCCTACCCAAACTGCAACCCGGTCGCTATAGCGTTGCTTCTGGCGGCGAAAAGCAGGAAGTCACCGTGTCCATTGGCTCTGGCACACAGGTCGTGCTCGGAGCCACGCTGCAACAGGTTCAGGTGACCGGCAGCCGGACTCGCTCGGCCATTGACGTTGCCAGCGTCGAGTCCAACACGGTCTTCACGCAAGAGCAACTGCAATCGCTGCCAGTGCCGCGCAATGTCAACGCAGTAGCCTTGCTGGCTCCGGGTGTGGTCAAGGGTGACGCCGGCCTGGGTGACGGTGGCATCCCCTCCTTCGGCGGCGCATCGGTGGCTGAAAACGGCTACTACATCAATGGTTACGACGTCACCAACATCCGCAATTTCCTGTCCTATGCCAACCTGCCTTTTGACGCGATTGCGGAGCAGCAGATCAAGACCGGCGGCTACGGCGCCGAGTATGGCCGTTCGCTGGGCGGTGTGATCAGCCTGGCCACCAAGCGTGGCACCAACGAATGGAAGGGCGGCGTTTCCATGTACTGGGAACCGGCCTCCTTGCGTTCCAAGGGACAAAATATCCTGGACAAAGAGCCGGAGGCAGCTGGTAAAGGTTACTGGATGTTCAATGCTGCCGACACCAAGTCCACCTTCAGCACCAATGTGTATGGCGGCGGCCCGATCGTCAAGGACAAGCTCTTCATCTTTGGCCTGGTTGAAGCCACCAACAATACCAGTGACTCATTCGGCGAGAACCAAAGCACGACGCTGACAGCCAAGAAGCCCAATGGTCTGGTCAAGATCGACTTCACTCCGAACGACCAACACCGTTTTGAGCTCACCGCGATCAACAACAAGAAAGAAATCGGAATAGTTGACTACACCAATGCCGCCGCGTACAGCACCAGCCATGATGGCGCTGGAAAATCCAGCATCCAGACTTATGGCGGTGATGTCACGATTGGCAAATACACCGGCTACCTGACCGACAACCTCACAGTTTCGGCACTGCTTGGCCGTGTGAACTACCAGCAGCCACTAACCACCGGTGCGCGCACCGCTGGCGCGAATTGCCCGGTCGTCTACATGCTTCCGGGCACCACCTACACCGGTTGCTGGAACGAGCCCTTCCCGGGTCTGCCAGGTCGCGATCCGAAGGCACCACCGACAGACAGCGACACCCGCACTTCCAACCGCTTCGATATCGATTACACGCTGGGTAATCACACCATCCGTGCCGGTATCGACAATCAAAAATTCAGTTCCTCTGAGGCTGGCGGTTCTTCCTTCAGCGGCGGTCAGTACTTCCGCGACTTCACCTCCGCTGGTTCGGTGGCGGGTGTCGCCGTGCCGGCTGGCACCTTGTACACGCGTCTGCGTGAGCGCAGCGCGACCAGCGGTGTTTACGATGTTGTCAACAAGGCCTTCTATGTCGAGGACAGCTGGAAGGTACAGAAAAACCTGCTGCTGTATGGTGGTCTGCGCTGGGAATCGTTCAACAACATGAATGGCGACGGCGACAGCTTTGTCAAGAAAGACAATCTGCTGGCACCACGGGTTGGCTTCTCCTGGGACTTGAACAACGATTCATCGCTCAAGGTCTACGGTAATGCCGGCCGCTATTTCATTCCGGTGGCATCCAACACCAATATCCGCGCCACCCGCGGCGAGTCCTACACCGAGGCCTACTACACCTACAGCGGGCGTGAGGCGGTCACAATGCGGCCTCTCAATCTGGTGCAAATCGGCAAGACCAGCATCATCAGCGACGGTGGCCTGGCACTGCCAGCGACCATTGCTGACATCAACCTGAGCCCGATGTCGCAGGATGAATACATCCTCGGTTTCCAGAAGGCCGTCGCCAAAGGCTGGACGGCCGGTGTGAAATACACGCACCGCAAGATCAACAACGGCATGGACGACTGGTGTGATCCGACTTCCGTTGGCATCTGGATGAATGCCAATGGCTACCCCAAGTTTGACGCCGGGACGATGGCAGGTTGCCAGTTGGTCAACCCCGGCCGCGATGTGACTTTGATGATGGATGCCAAGAACGACGGTGTTCTGGTTCCGATCTCGATCCCGGCGACAGCAACCGGTCTGGCACTTTACACGCGGACCTACGACGCCCTGGAGTTCTCGTTCGAGAAAGCGTTTGATGGCAAGTGGGGTCTGTCGGGTTCCTACACCTACTCGCGCAGCAAGGGATCGGCTGAAGGTTACGTCAACTCCACCATCAATCAGGAAGATGCCGGCGTCAGCCAGGACTTTGACTTTGGCACCTTCACACACGGCTCTGATGGCTATCTGCCCAATGACCGCACGCATGCCATCAAACTGTTCGGTACTTACGGCGTCACCGAGAACTTCCGTCTCGGTGCCAACCTGAACTCGACGTCAGGACGCCCCTTGAGCCGGATCGGCTTTGTGCCCAGTACCACTCCGGGTGACGCAGTGCTGTACACCACGGCTTCGACCTACTACTACCTGAACTCGGCCGGTGTCACCGTGCTGGGAACCCGTGGTAGTGAAGGCCGCACACCGTGGAACCATACGCTCGATGTGCAGGCGGCATACACCATGAACATCGGTAGCAAGAACAAGCTGACGCTGCAAGCCGATGTGTTCAATATACTCAATGCACAGCAACCCAGCGAACTCAGCGAAATCAACGACTACAGCCGTGGTACCACGACGGTTGGACTGCCAGGTCGTTTGAGCATGAACTACGGCAACCCGACATCGTTCCAGCCGCCACGCTCGGTCCGACTGACGGCTCGCTACGAGTTCTGACCCAAGTCTTCGGACTGCAAAAGGACCGCCTTGTGCGGTCCTTTTTTTTACTTGCGGCCCTGGATCCAGCGAGCCGCTGCCATGAGCAGGCGGTAGAACCAGCGCAGCAGCACCAGGGCCAACAGCGCTTCCAGGAAAGTCTGCACAAAGGCCAGCAGCGGGTTGCGGACTTCTGCGCGCCGTTGGAACTTGGCAATCGCCCGGTCCCGCGTGATTTCGATGCTGTCATAGAAGGTCGGCACCACCAGCAGCGTCAACAAGGTGGACGTGATGGTGCCGCCAATGATGGCCACCGCCAGCGGTTGGTAGAACTCTCCGCCCTCGCCCATGCCAATAGCAATCGGCAACATGCCGGCAATCAGGGCAAACGTTGTCATCAGAATGGGGCGCAAACGAACGCGCCCCGCATGCATCAGGGCTTCTTCGCGATCCACCCCTTCGGCCTCGCGCTTGCGTGTCGCATCGAGCAGGAGGATAGCGTTCTTGGCCACCAGACCCATCAGCATGATGATGCCGATAAAGCTCATCAGGTTGAGCGTACCGCGCGTCAACAACAGCGCCAGCACCACACCGATCAGCGACAGCGGCAGCGACAACATCACTGCCAGAGGCGCCGTGAACGAGCCGAACTGCATCACCAGAATCAGATACATCAGGCCAATGCCGGCCAGCAGCGCAATCAGCATTTCAGTGAACAGTTCTTTCTGGTCCTGCCCGGCACCACCCAGCGAGAGCCCATAGCCTGGCGGATAGTTGAACGACTTGGCCAGTTTCATGGCGTCGTCGGTCACCTCGCCGTTAGAGCGACCCTGCGCATTGGCAGACACCGTGATATTGCGTTTGCCATTGGCGTGCTCAATGCCCGACGGTCCCAGGCCCATGCTGATGGTGGCAATCTGGTCCAGCGGCACCATCAGGTTGGTACCCGAAACGGCAATCGGAAGCCGCTCGATGTTTTCCTTGCTGACGCGGTCATCGGGGTGCAGACGCACGGCCACATCACGCGTCTCGCCGGTCGGGTCGACCCAATCTCCGACTTCAATGCCGGCAAAGGCGACACGCAGGGCCTGTGCTGCATCCGAGGCCGAAATACCCATCGAATTGGCCAGCCCCCGGTTGAGCTCGATCTTCAACTCCTTCTTGGGGTCTTGCTGGGACAGGCCGATGTCCACTGCACCAGGCACCAGGCGCAATTTATCCATGTAGTCACTGGTGATCTCCAGCAGTTTGCGTGAATCGGGACCCGTAAAGTCGATCTGGATCGGTTTGCGTGCGCCGTTGTTCAGGTCGTCAATCACGGTGTATTCGGCACCCACCAGCGTGCGCACTTTCTCGCGCAGTTCGCTTGCAATTTCCTTGGCACTGCGGCTGCGGGTATGGCGCTTTCCGATATCGATGTAGATGCGTCCGCCGCTGGCGTTGATGTTGCTGTTGGTCTCCTTGGTCTCGGCAATGGTGCGGGCCAGCGCGGCGGCGCGTTCCATCTTCAGGCGCGCATATTCGACCGATGACGAGGACGGCGTGCGCACATCGATCATCAGATTGCCGGAATCGGTGGCGGGCAGGAAGGCGGAGCCACCCCACATGGCCTGCATTCCCAGCGCAACGAAGAGACTGATCACCGCAATGGCCGTCATCCAGCGCCGGTGATGCAAAGCCCAGGCAATCACATTGCCATAGCGATCGGCCTGGTGATCAAACCAGCGGTTGAAGCGCGCCAGCAGCGCGCTGATACCTTTCTTGGGTGCGGTGTGGTGTCCGACCGGGTCGCCCCAATAGGCCGACAGCATGGGGTCCAGCGTGAAAGAAATGCCCAGACTCACCAGCACCGAGCAGGTCACCGTCAGCGCAAAGGGGCGAAACCACTCGCCCGAGACACCCGGCATAAAGGCCACGGGAATGAAAACAGCGATGATGGAAAAGGTGGTGGCCGCAACAGCCAGACCAATTTCGGCCGTGCCTTCCAGCGACGCGGTGCGCCGGTCCGAGCCGCGCTGCATATGGCGCACAATGTTTTCCCGCACCACGATGGCATCGTCGATCAGCACACCAATGGCCAGGGAGAGCCCCAGCAAGGTCATGAAATTGAGCGTGAAGCCGCACAACCAGACCGCAATGAAGGCGGCAATGACGGAAGTGGGCAAGCTCAGCGCGGTGATCAAGGTGGAACGCCAGGAGTTCAGAAAGGCGTACACCACGAAGATTGTCAAAACGGCACCCAGCATCAGGGATTCGATGACGTTGTTCAGGCTGTGCTGCGCATCTACACCACCGTCACGGGTGATGTCGAGTTTGGTTCCAGGGTGGTCTTTTTCGAACTCGAGATTGATTTCCTTGACCAGCTTGCGCACCTCGTCGGCCACACTCACGGTGCTGGCGTCACGCGCGCGGGTCACAAAAATGCCGACATTGGGCTTACCGCTCCGAATACTGAAAGAGTCAATGTCGGCGAAGCTGTCCGTGATGCTGGCAACCTGCGCCAGGCGGACGATCTGGCCGTCGAAGCGCTTGACCACAATGTTCTGGAATTCTTCGGGCGACTCGATGCGACCCACCAGCCGGATGCTCTCTTCTTCGAGCTTGCCGCGCACTTTACCCACCGGGGCGTTCGAGTTCTGTGCCCGCAACGCCGCGACCACTTCGCCCACCGATACGTTGTATTCACGCAGCTTCGCCGCGCGCAGCAGCACCGACAATTCGCGCTTCAACGAGCCATTGATATTGACCGTGGCCACGCCGGCGATGCCGCGCAGTTTGTCCGCCAGCACGTCTTCGGCCAGGCGCGAGATTTCGGCGTGGCTCTGCGCGCTGGAAGACAGTGCCAGATTCATGATTGGTTGCGCAGCAGGGTCAAAGCGTCGAACGACGGGTTCGCGCATTTCGATGGGTAGCTTGTAGCGTGCGCTCGAGATGACGGTACGAACATCGTCGGCCGCTTCAATCATGTTCTTCTTGAATGAAAACTGGACCCAGAAACTGGCGTTACCTTCGCTGCTGGTGGAGTAGACCTCGGTGGCACCCGAAACGCTTTGCAGTGATTTTTCAAGCCGATTGACAATCTCGCGCTCGACCGAATCCGGTGAAGCACCCGGGTAGGCAATGAAGACCTGGATGCCCGGAATTTCCACGTCAGGGTTTTGGTTCACGCGCAACTTGTTGAGGGCCAGCAGTCCCATCGCCATCAAGGCAATAATCAATACGACTGTCGGCGTGGGGCGCTTGATGCTGAAGTCGGACAGGAACATGCTTATGTCCCTTTGCTGGCAGATGCGGCGGATGCAGCGGACGCGCCAGCCGCCGGTGCTTTGGCGCTGACCATCTCGGCGCTCTGGCCCTGCTTGTAGCTCGAACTCGGGTTGCGCAGGATCACGTCACCATCGGCCAGGCCACTGAGCACCTGGAAATTGCCGCTGCGGGGGTCGCGCGCGCCCAGTGCCAGGTCGATCTGGCTCAGGGTGTTGGCTTTGACACGCCAGACCGAGGCCTTGTCGCCAGAACGCATCAGCACCGATTCCGGCAGGGCCACCGCCTTGGTACTACTGGCCTCTATCCATCCTTCCGCAAACAGTCCGGCGACGCGAGCCTGTCTGGCCTCGTCGAAGCTGACCAACACTTCGACCTGACGCGTTACGTCATTGGCGCTCGGGTCGACCCGAGTCACCTTGCCACGAAATTCCTGTCCGGCGTAGCCGTTGATGCGAAAACTCACCGCCTGGCCAACCCGGACCACGCTGATCTTGTCGGCCGACACGCGCCCGGCAAAGCGCATGCTGCCGGGGTCGATCACCTTGAGCAATTCCTTGCCAACCGAGGCCGTATCGCCGGCCGAGACCTTGCGATCGCTGACCACACCCTCAAACGGCGAACGCACGACGGTACGATCGAGTTGCTGTCGAGCCAGCACGGCACGCGCGTGGGAGGCTGAGAGCTCGCTTTGCGCCGCGTTGCGCCGGACTTCGGCATCGTCGAGCGCCTGCAGAGAGGTCATGCCCGAGTCACGCAGTGTCTTCAGGCGCTGCAAATTGCGCTCTGCCTGATCCAGTGCCTGGGTGGCGTTGCGGACGTTGGCCTCGGCCGACTGCAGGTTGTCGCGAATCGAGGTTTGATCCAGTCGCACCAGCACGTCCCCGCGCCGAACCACGTCGCCGTTCTCCTTGAGTACCTGCAGCACGACGGCCGAAACCTCGGCCCGCAGATCGGCTTTGCGCTCGGGCTGAATGGAGCCGGTCACGACCGGGCCCGACGACAAGGCATTAGCCTGGATGGTCAGGACATCTTCAGGCGCAATGACCAGTTTGGCGGGTATGGCGACGGCGTCCTTTTTGCCATCCTTTCCCGGAAACTTGTCGCAAGCGCTGAGGCTTGCAAGCAAGGTGACCACAGCAAGAAAAAGGCGCAGCATAGAGAAACCTCCGGGAGAAAGCGATTTGACTTCGGTGCTCCGCGTGGCTTGTAGTTATGGTAATTCACGCGCAACGGCTTGGATTATGGCGTCAGCGAGCGGTACTTGTGCGTGAAGGGTGATACCTTTGCGACCAACAGCCGTTTCGCGCGACGAACTGCGGATTTCGTAGTCCCGGCTGAGTCATCCCGGACGCCACAGCTGTCATCCCGGACGCCACAGCTGTCATCCCGGACTCGATCCGGGATCCAGTGCCACACCACCACTGGATTGCGGGTCGTGGCCCGCAATGACAAAGGAAAGGGCTGGATTGCGGGTCGTGGCCCGCAATGACAAATCAGTTGTCATCCCGGGCTACGCTGTCATCCCGGACGTGATCCGGGATCCAGTGCCGCGCCCGTACTTGCCTTGAAGACACTGGCGCAGGCGGCACGGGTCTCGTCCTGCTCAGGCAATCTTGCGCAGACAGCGTCCATCTGCAGTTTGAATCTATTCAATACTGCGCTGTGCCCACCGCCCTTGTTCCAGGCCTGTAAGCGCTGCCCCATTTTCTCCAAACCGCGTCGGTTGCGCTCGTAAAAGGTTTCTGGCACGGCCTCCAATTCAGCCAGCACGCCGGTGGCTGCCTTTTCAATTCGCACAGCATCCTGTGGCGCCAGATCGATCAGTCGGTTCACATAGCCACTACCCCACTGCAGGCGTGTGGCCGGGCCCTTGGCCGCGTGCCAGGCCTGTTCGGCCCAGTCGAGCGCGCCTGCCTTGTCGCCACGCTGGCGCGCATTGGATGAGAGCACCAGCATGTGGTAGTAGGGCGAGAGCGCCTTGGGCAATTCGGCCTTCAGCATGGCGTCAGACTCGGCCAGCAAACCGGCCTCGCTCAGCACATCGGCAGCATTTGGAATGACCGCCTGGCGCTCATACGTGCTGCCGGCAGCCTGATCCGCTGCCAGCACCGCGGCGCGCACTTGCCTCAGCAGCGCGGCGTCGAGCTCTGTCTTGTCACCCTTGGCCCGACCGACTTTGGCCAGCGCCACTTTGCCGGCGATGGCGGAGAGACGATCAGCGGTAGAGAGGCCGGTGTCGGCAGCAAACTGGTCCAGTGCCGAGTTCCACAACACCATCAAGCCAGCACGCTCGCTGCTGCCTGGGGCGCTGAGCAACTCCAGCAAGTCGGGCGCGTAGTTCACCAACTGGTCAAAGTTGCTGCGACGCAGCGCTGCATCAGCCAGAATCTGCTGCACGCGCGCCAGCGCAGCGGCCTTGTCGGACAGTGCCGACTTGTCCTGCGCCGCCGCCACCATCGCCTTGAGCGCCAGTCGCGAAGCCGCTTCTGCCTGCGCTGGCGGGCAAGCTCGGGCCAGTTTGTCCAAAGTCTGCGCACGTTCCTTCTGCGCCACCAGTTGTGCCTCGTCTTGCTCCCACGAGTAGTAGGCCATCTGCCGCCATGCCTCGGGTGTCAGATTGGCCTGAGAGCCGCTTTGCACTGCGGCCAGCGCTTCCTTGACCGAGTTGCCTGAAGCCAGCCCCAGATTCAGCACTTCCATGTACTGCGAGGCCTGCACCTCACCCGGCAGACGCGTCAACTCGCTGCCGTCGGGCCGCAGCAGAATCATGGTCGGATAACCGCGCACCTTGAAGCGGGCACCGAGCTTTTGCGCGCCGGCCGTGTCGCCATCCAGGTACACCGGCACAAACGACTTGCTGCGCTCGATGAAATCCTGCCGGTTGAACACGGTCGCCTTGATCTGGTTGCAAGGCGGGCACCAGACCGCGCCCCAGTACAGGAACACCGGCTTGTTGGCGGCCTTGGCCTGGGCAAAGATAGCATCCATATTGGCGCCATCGGGCTTGACCCAGGCCACGGTGGAGGCAGCTGCATGCGGGGCTGCTGCCACCGGCGCCTCGGGCGCCTTCGAGCAGGCCGGCA
>Ga0114977_10002013_pt1 | contig 13192 bp, 8 predicted proteins | sample S_130805_MF_Meta_FD_87026 | JGI IMG/M metagenome (GOLD analysis project Ga0114977, IMG submission 87026) | Freshwater microbial communities from Lake Simoncouche, Canada to study carbon cycling - S_130805_MF_MetaG | ecosystem: Environmental > Aquatic > Freshwater > Lake | place: Lake...
GTTCTTTTATTATAATTGTTGATATTTATTATTTTATTTTATTTTTTAATAATTTTTATTTTTTTATTTTTTTTTTTTTTAGTTTATATTTTTATAGATTACATTTAAATTTTAAACAAAACTATAAAGACTATTCCTGTTTTTTTATTACAAAAAACAAAAAACCTTACATATGCATTAATTACAATAAAATAGTTTTATTATAAAAAACAAATAATAAAACTAGTAAATAGCTAATAAAATAGGCTCTTAACAAGTAAATTACTTAGTTAATTCAATATATTTTAATAAATACTTATAGGAATAAAATAAATAATTGAAATAATAGCAGCAAAATTAAATATTAAAAAATATAAACGAAATAATATAACTATTACATCTCTTTTTTCAAAAATGGTGCAGTAAATCCTCTTTTACTTTTGACTAATTCTTCTGGTGTACCGGTGAATAAAATGTCTCCGCCACCTTTTCCGCCCTCTAATCCAACATCTATAATATGATCAGCTACTTTAATAATATCCATATTATGTTCAATCACTAAAACTGTGTTTCCACTATCAACTAATTTATTTAGAACACCTAATAAAATTCGAATGTCTTCAAAATGCAAACCCGTTGTTGGCTCATCCAAAATATAAAGCGTATTTCCTGTATCACGTTTACTTAATTCAGTTGATAATTTTACACGTTGCGCTTCTCCTCCACTTAATGTTGTAGCTTGCTGACCTAATGTAATATATCCTAAGCCAACAGATTGCAAACTTTTTACTTGACGAAAAATAGTTGGAAGGTTTTCAAAAAACTCACATGCTTGATCAACTGTCATGTTCAACACATCACTAATTGATTTTCCTTTATAACGAATTTCAATTGTTTCTCTATTATAACGTTTTCCATTACATACATCACAATTAACATATACATCTGGTAAAAAATTCATTTCAATAGTCTTTACTCCTGCTCCACCACATGTTTCACAACGACCACCTTTTACATTAAACGAAAATCTTCCTGCTTTATAACCTCTGATTTTAGATTCAGTTAATTCTGCAAATAAATTTCGTATATCGGTGAATACACTTGTATAAGTTGCCGGATTACTTCGTGGAGTTCTACCTATTGGAGATTGATCAATATCAATTACTTTATCAATGTGTTCAATACCTGTAATTGATTTGTAAGGTAATGGGCGTTTTTCTGATTTATAAAAATAATTACTTAAAATTGGATATAGTGTTTCGTTGATTAAACTCGATTTACCACTTCCACTAACTCCTGTAATACAAATTAATTTTCCTAAAGGAATATCAACAGAAACATTTTTTAAGTTATGGCCTGTGCAACCTTTTAAAACTATTTTTTTACCATTTCCTTTTCTTCTAACTTTCGGAATTTCAATCGTTTTTTTTCCTGTAATGTAATCAGCAGTCATCGTACTAAATTTCAACATCTCTTTTGGAGTTGCAGCAGCTACAACTCTTCCACCATGAACACCAGCGCCAGGTCCAATATCAATCACATAATCACTTTCGATAATCATATCCTTATCATGCTCCACAACCAATACACTATTTCCTACATCGCGTAAATTTTTAAGCGCTTCAATTAAACGCATATTATCACGCTGATGCAAACCAATACTTGGTTCATCTAAAATATAAAGTACACCAACTAATTGCGAACCAATTTGTGTAGCTAATCTAATACGCTGAGCTTCTCCTCCGCTCAAGGTCTTAGAAGAACGATTAAGCGTCACATAATCTAAACCAACTTCTAATAAAAAACCAATACGTGTTCTTATTTCTTTTAATACTTCTTTCGCAATCACATTTTGTGACTTTGACAATCTTTTTTCAATTCCTTTAAACCAATCATTTAAAATATTGATATCCATCTCTGATAATTCTGCAATATTTTTTCCGTCGATTTTAAAATATAAAGCCTCTTTTTTTAAACGCGTTCCTTCACAAACTGAACAATTTATTTTATTTGTAAAACCTTCAACCCAACGAAGCATTGCAGGAGATGGATCTTCATCAGCTTGTTTGGAAATATGTGTGGCAATACCATCAAAAGAAGTACTGTAACCATTTTCACTTGTATCAGATTTTACAGTAAATAGTTCTTCGCTTCCATGTAATAAAATAGTTATAGCTTCTTCATCAATATCTTCAAAAGGAGTATCTAACGTAAAATTATATTTTAAGCCAATCGCTTCAATTTGTTTAAATACCCAAATACCTTTTGAAGGCCCAAGAGGTGCAATTGCACCTTTGCGAATAGAAACACTTTGATTTGGAACAATTTTATTAATATCAACTTCTGAAACAACTCCTAATCCATTGCAATGAGGACAAGCACCATAGGGCGAATTAAATGAAAATAAATTTGGTGCAGGTTCATCATAAGAAATTCCGCTTGTTGGGCACATTAACATTCTACTATAAAACTGAACTTTTCCAAACCCAAAGGATGTTGATTTCTTTTTAGCTTTTGGATTATCCTCTTCATGTTCTAAAACCATAATAGTTCCTTTACCATGTTTCATAGCTGTTTGAAGAGACTGATATAAACGTGTTTTAATATCAGCGTTTACTTCTAATCTATCAACTACAATTTCTATATCATGAATTTTATAACGATCAACTTGCATTTTTGGTGTTATATCAACAATAGCTCCATCTATACGAACTTTATTAAAACCTTTTTTTCGAATATCTTCAAACAATTCACGGTAATGCCCTTTACGTCCTTTTACAATTGGAGCTAACAAATTTATTTTTCGAGAATCGTATTTTTCTAAAATTAATGTAATGATTTGATCATCACTGTAACGAACCATTTTTTCGCCAGTAACATATGAAAATGCTTCACCAGAGCGTGCAAATAACAATCGCAGGAAATCATAAATTTCAGTAATAGTACCAACAGTAGAACGAGGATTTTTATTTACTGTTTTTTGTTCAATAGAAATTACAGGACTTAATCCAGAAATTTTATCTACATCAGGGCGTTCCATATTTCCTAAAAACTGACGAGCATAACTCGAAAAGCTTTCTATGTAACGTCTTTGACCTTCAGCGTAAATGGTATCAAAAGCCAAAGATGATTTACCACTACCACTTAAGCCTGTAAGTACAACCAATTTATTACGAGGAATGGTTAAAGAAATATCCTTTAAATTGTGTGCCCTTGCACCTATGATTTCTATAAATTCTTCTTCCATTAATTACTTCCCATTAAAAATGTTTTAATCAACTCGTCAAGGTTACCATTTAAAACACCTTCTGCATCAGTAATCTTCAACTCAGAACGATGGTCATTTACCATTTTATAAGGATGCAATACATAACTTCGTATTTGCGATCCCCACTCAATTTTCATTTTTCCATCTTCCACAGCATCTCTTGCTTCGTTTTGTTTACGCATTTCAATTTCATATAATTGAGAACGTAACATTTGCATGGCAATAGTTCTGTTCCCTAACTGTGAACGATCTACTTGACAAACAACTACAATGCCAGTTGGTTTATGAGTAATTTGAACTTTTGATTCAACTTTATTAACATTTTGTCCACCAGCACCGCCACTTCGTGAGGTATGAATTTCAATATCATTGGGATGAATATTTATTTCAATCGTATCATCAACAACTGGATAAACATAAACAGAAGCAAATGAAGTATGACGTTTTGCATTACTATCAAACGGAGAAATACGAACCAAACGATGCACACCATTTTCACCTTTTAAATTACCGTAAGCATAATCGCCTTCGATTTCAATTGAAACCGATTTAATACCTGCAACATCTCCATTATTAATATCAAGTTCTTTTACCTTAAACCCATGTTTTTCTGCCCACATGATATACATACGCATTAACATACTTGCCCAATCACAACTCTCCGTTCCGCCAGCACCAGCATTTATTTGCAATACGCAACTTAAAATATCGTTTGGTTTATTGAGCATATTTTTAAACTCAATATCTTCAATAATTTTTAGAGTAATAGTATGTTGATCGTCCACATCTTTTTCAGAAGCATCACCTGATTTGTAAAATTCAAACATAGTATCTAAATCATCCAAAGAAGTTGCAAAATTATCATAAGATGAAATCCACATTTTACGTGTTTTAACTTCTTTTAATAAGGCTTCTGCTTTTTTAGAATCAGTCCAAAAATTTGGATCTAAGGTTTTATCTTCGAGTTCCTTTAACTCGTGAAATTTTTTATCGTAGTCAAAGAAAACCCTTCAGAGCGACTTTTCGTTCGTGAAGGGCCTTGAGTTGTTCGGCTGTAATCATGAATTAAAAGTAGTTATTAATTATGAAGAATCTAAAAAAAAGTTTTCAATTCACTTAGTTCATTTATTGTTTTCACATGACTTCTTGAAGCATCTAAAGCTCTGAAATTATTAAAATAAATAGCCTGCCAATTAGCGTTTAAAGCGCCTTCAACATCTGATTCAAAACTATCACCAATCATTACACATTCATCATGAGTTGCATTAACTAAATTTTGTGCAATTTCAAAAATGCGTTTATGAGGTTTATGAACGCCTAATTCTTCTGATATTAATATTTCAAAGAAATAAGGTTTTAAATTGCAACATTCAAATTTAATTTCTTGAGCTTCCTTAAAACCATTTGTTATGATATGTAAATCGTAATTAGGTTTTAAATATTCTAAAATATCAATGGCTCCATTTATCAAATTTGTTTTTCGAGGCGAAATAAATACATATTTATCAGCCCAATGTTTAGCTAAATCTAAATTTTTAAAGTTGAAAAATTGAAATGTTTTATGAAATCGTTGATATCGTAATTCCTCTTTTGTAACTTCATGCAGGCCATACAAACGCCATAATTCAGCATTAATCAATTTATATTCCAAATGAAACGTTTCAAAATCAACACCACATTTGATATTCATTTCATCGTGATGAAACATTTCAAAAAGGGCTTCTTGTGAGTTTTTTTCAAAATCCCAAAGTGTTGCATCAAGATCAAAAAATATGTGTTTAATTTTTTCCATTCTAATTTTCAAAATAATTTAATTCCTTCGTTAAATTTAAAAACGGAAATTGGTGTATTAATTCCTTACATTTTAACATCATATTTAGTTTAAAAGCTTTATGAGATTGACTTTCGGAATTAAATGATTTATGATAAAACGCTAAATTAATTTCTGATAAGTGTTTGTTTATTTTTTTTGTTTCTTCAGTAAAATAAACCTCAACAAATTTATCAAACACATAATTTATGGCTTGCGTATTAGGATGTGCCATATCGGATTCATAAAAACGATAATCTCGCAAATCATCTGTAACTAATTCGTATGCTGGAAAATAATAACAATGAGTATGTTTAGAAATTAACTCATGCGCACTTTGTATTAAAATGGATTTGCTTAAACTATTTTCAATAACACCATCACGCAAATGTTTTACAGGCGAAACTGTAAAAATGATTTTTAAATTTGGATTTATTAATTGGAGTTCTTTGATAAGCGAATCGTAATCCGAAACGATATCTTGAGAAGAAATCATTTTTTTAATAAACTGATTTCCAGGTAATTTATGACAGTTAGAAATGATTGATTGAGTTTCATTAAACTCATAACAATAGGCTGAACCAAAAGTAATAATAAGCCATTTAGCTGTTTTTAATTTATCATTCCAATTATTTCTTGCATCCAATAATGCACTTTGTAATTCGTTTTTATTTGAAGAATTCAAACTGCTGTGTGCATCCAAACAAAACCAATTTTCATCCCTTTCAATAAAATGGGAATCGTTAATTTCGGCGTTATGTATACAATTTTGTAATGTTGAAAAAATACTTTTTGGATTAAATACAATTCCATATGGATTTGAATTAATCGAAAACTTTAAATCAATTAATTTTTTACTAATATGTTCACTAAAGCATGAGCCAATAAATAAAACATCTTGCTGATGGTTTATTTTTTCAGAACTTATTTCTGGATTAAAATTTAAATGAAACATATTTACTGTTAAAAGGAAAAACTAAATGTAAATAATTTTACTGATTAAGAATCGATTTGTTTATTTGTAGACGTTCCACAATAAATTCGTAGCTCAACTTTTTTTCATAAAACTCACTAATTTGATTATTATTTTTAGTGATTAAAGTTGCAGGAATTGCGCCCGACCAAAATTCGGAAACCTTATTTATAAAATCATTCCCATTTACTTCATCTAAAACTATAATTTCAGCTTTAAATTTGCGTTTAGCAATAAATGGCTTCAGTTTTAATTTTATATCTTCTTTAAAATCCAAACTCACCAATATTACTTTTATTTTTTGTGTTTTATAAACCGAATCTATTTTATTAAAATCTGGTAATTCGGCCACACAAGGTTTACACCATGTAGCCCAAAAGTTAACAATATATGTTGTATCGCTTATATTATGTATTCGCTTTAATAAATCATCAATTTTATAAACTGAAACCTTTTGAGAATAGGTAACGCCGAAAAATAAAGTAAATGCAATTAAAAAACCTAAACGATTATTTATTTTTGTATTCATATTCTTTTAATAAAAGGTTAATATCAATTATTAGTCTCGAAACCTCAGCACTATCTGTACCATCATAAAAACCTCTTAAATGTTTGTCATAATCAACTAATGCAAAATTTTGAGTATGAATAAAATCATCTTCATCGCCATTTCCTACTTCATTATTAAGTAAATAACTTGTTCGGGCCATGGCGTACAAATCTTTTTTTGAACCAGTCAAAAATAACCATTGTTTATTATTAACACCATGCAACTTAGCATACTTTAACATAACGGAAACAGAATCAACTTCAGGTTCAACAGTATGAGATAAAATTAAGAAATTAGGGTTATTATAAAAAGCTTTATAAACTCGTTCTAATTCTGTACTCATAATTGGGCAAATAGATTCGCAGGTAGTAAAGAAAAAATCTGTCACATAAATTTTATTACCAGTAGTTTGTTCGGTCACATTTTCGTAAAACTGATTTTTAAAGCAAAATGGTTTAACTGTATGGTATGTTGTATCTGAAAACGTAACATTATACTTTTTTTTACCAAAATAAGGTAATGCTCGTAATGGTTTTTGATCCGATTTATTTATAAAAAACCAAACCACAAAAATAAGTGGTAATAAAATTAAGAACCAATAATAATAACCTTTGCTTTTCATAAGGCAAAGTTAGAAACTTATAGGTAACATCTAAAAATAGAAGGTGTTAATAAATCTATGATCGTATATTAATTTTTGCTACTAGCAAATAATTTCACCCTCGCTTCTTCCTTTTTTAATAAACGAGTAATATTTTTTTTGTGAGTAATAATTAAAAGTATTGCTACTAAAACAGAAAATGTTAGTAATGTTTGGTTTTCATTTTTCAAAACCAAATTTAAAAAAATTGGATAGCTAATTCCTGCCAATATTGAGGATAAGGAAACATAACGTGTTGAAATTAAAATCGTTAAAAAGACTAATAAAACCAACGCGCTTGTAATAGGTGTTAAACACATAACAATTCCTAAAATTGTTGCAACACCTTTACCACCTCTAAAACCGGCGAAAATAGGAAAAACGTGACCGATTAATGCGGAAATACCTAATGCTAATTGCAAATTCACAAATTGAGTAGTACCATATTGATAGGTAGATAAATAGGCTAATAATACTGCTACGCTGCCTTTAATAATATCGATGGCTAAAACTGGAACGCCAGCTCTTTTTCCTAAAACTCTAAATGTATTTGTTGCACCGGCATTTCCACTACCAAATTCACGTACATCTATTCCATAAAATCGCTTTCCTAACCAAACAGCAGTTGGAATTGAACCCAATAAATAAGCTCCAAAAATCAAGGCAAAAACAGTTATTGTTTCCATTTGTTAAATTTTAGTTAACACAAAGATAACATTTAATTCAAATTTCAAAATATTGAGGTGTTTTTAGATTATAAAGATATAAACACAAATTTGTTATTTTTTTTAATCCCTTACTATTTTAATAAAATTTGCATCAAAATTCAGAAAAATTAACTATTTTCACACCTCTTTTATGATAAATTACGTTAACGGGCAAATTGCCGAATTAAATCCTGCCCTGGCTGTTATAGAATGTAACGGTGTTGGTTACGGTTTATTTATTTCACTAAATACTTATTCTCAAATTCAGGGTAAAACAATTGCAAAATTGTATACTGAAAGCGTTTATATCAGAGATGATAATCCGAAACACTTTGGTTTTGCTGATACCGAAGAACGTGAGTTATTCCGAAAACTGATTTCGGTTTCTGGTGTAGGTGGAAATAGTGCCATGTTAATGCTTTCTTCGCTCACAGCTCCTGAAATTGCAGGCGCAATAAATACAGCAAATGTTGCTATGCTGAAAAGTGTAAAAGGCATTGGCGAAAAAACGGCTCAACGCATTGTTGTTGATCTTAAGGGTAAAATGGGTAAACATGAAGGAGGAATTTCACAGATTTTAACAACATCGTACAATAAAAATAGAGATGAAGCGTTAATGGCTCTAGTTACTCTTGGTTTTCAGAAATTAGCTGCAGAAAAAGCAATTGAAAAAGCAATTAAGCAACAAGGAGTTAGCACGGATAATGTTGAACAGCTGATTAAATCAGCCTTAAAAAATATGTAGTATTAAATAGTGGCTAAAGGAATTTTTAAATTTATTGTTGTTGGTTCTGCTTCTGTGGGCTTAATGAGCGTAGTTGTTGGTTCAAAAGCCAAAAATGCCCCATTAAGTAAACCTCACTATTTTTATCAAATTCCTAAAATAAATATCGATTCGCCAATTGTTACAAAAGATGATTTGTATTACCCGTTTAATGATAATAATGGAGGGCAACCTAATTATGATGATAAAAGCGGCTTATACATGCAAAATCCATCTAATATTAAAACTGAAACTAATTATAATCCCAAAACTGGAAATTATGACATTACCCAAAAAATTGGGAAAATGGACTACAGACCAGAAACTTATGTAGAATTTGAAGATTATCAAGATCAATTATTTAAACAAGCGGTAAAAGACCATTGGAAAACTAAAATAAAAGCAGAAGATCTTCAAAATCAAAATAAAAAAGGATTAATACCTAAACTTCAAATCAATAGCGAAATTTTTGATCGAATTTTTGGTGGAAATACAGTAGATATTAAACCAACAGGAACTGCCGAATTAATTTTTGCATTAAACAGAAACAAAACTTTAAATCCGCTTATACCTCAACGGCAGCAAAAAGTAACTAATTTCGATTTTAATATGCGAATTCAATTAAACCTTATTGGTAAAATTGGAGATAAGTTAAAAATTACCACAAACTACAATACGGAAGCCTCTTTTGATTGGGAAAACCAAATGAAATTGGAATATACCGGCTACGAAGACGAGATTATTAAAAAAATTGAGGCTGGTAATGTTACAATGCCTCTAAACAGTACTTTAATTACTGGTAGTCAGAGTTTATTTGGGGTAAAAACACAATTACAATTTGGTAGATTAACCTCAACCATTTTATTTTCACAACAACGTGGTAAAAAACAAGAGGTTTCTGTACAAGGTGGTGCGCAAACACAATACTTTAGTGTAACTGCTGATAATTATGAAGTTAATAAACATTATTTTTTAGGTCATTATTTCAGAGATAATTATGACCAATGGATGCAAACATTACCAGTTGTAAATACACCTATCATTATTACAAAAATGGAGGTTTATATAACTAATCAAACTGGTGGTACAGATCAAGTTAGAAGCGTTGTTGCCTTTTCGGATTTAGGAGAAGATGCTTTACATGTTGATTCAAACTTAAAATCTACATTTTGTGCTCCCATTCACCATATTGTTGATAGTGCAGATGTTATTCCACGCAATGGTGCAAATAATTTATACTACATGCTTACGGATACACTTACTAGTTCGGCCATTATGCCTCCAAGAACAAGTGCAAACGCATCGAGTATAAACTCATCTTTATCAAGTGCTATTGGTAGTCTTTATAATCAATGTAATGACGCTAATAAATTTATGCAATCTGGTCGTGATTATGAATTTATTTCAAATGCGCGTCGATTAAATACATCAGAATATACGTTTAACAGTCGTTTAGGATTTCTTTCTATAAATCAAAGTATAAATAACGATCAAACCGTTGCTGTTGCTTACCAATATACATATAATGGTAAAGTTTATCAAGTTGGTGAATTTAGTGATCAGTTTTCTTCTGGTCCATTATATATGAGATTATTGAAAAGTGGTTCGATTACAAATCCACGATTTGCGAATTGGGATTTGATGATGAAAAACGTGTATTCATTAGGAGCATACAATTTAAATCAAGCTGATTTTAAGTGTGATGTTTATTACAATAATATTGAAACTGGTGTTGATATTCCTTACATTCCATTTGGCGATTTAAATGGCCAATTACTTGTTCAAGTAATGAACTTAGATAAATTAAGTGTAAATGGAGATTTAAGAGCTGATGGTGTTTATGACTTTATTAAAGATTATACGATTAATCCGAATAACGGACGTATCTATTTATCTACTAAAGAACCTTTTGGTAATAATTTGCGTTCTAAATTTAAGTTTTCAGACTTTCCTACAGCCAATAAATATATTTTTCAAGAGCTATATGATTCTACCAGAACTGTTGCACAACTCTTACCCGAAAAAAATCGTTACAAAATTAAAGGTTCATACAAATCAGCAGGTGGTTCCGAAATTTCTTTAAATGCTTTAAATATTCCACAAGGTGCTGTTCAGGTTACTGCTAACGGACAAGCGCTTACTGAAAACGTTGATTATACAGTTGATTATACTTTAGGTAGAGTTAAAATCATTAACGAAAGTATTTTAAATTCGGGAGCTAATATTAAAGTTAGTACCGAAAGTAATTCTCTATTCAACGTTCAACAAAAAAGTTTATTTGGAACCCGTTTAGATTTTAAGGTAAATAAAGATTTAACATTAGGCGGAACCATTCTTCATTTAAGTGAAAAACCCACTACTCAAAAAGTGACCATTGGTGATGAACCAGTTTCAAATACAATTTGGGGAGTAGATTATCAATATAGAACAAATGCTCCGTTTTTAACTCGATTAATTGATAAAATACCCCTTATTAACACAAAGGAAATGAGTATGATAACTACTCAGGGAGAATTTGCTCAACTCATACCTGGAAACGCAAAAGCAATTGGTAAAAATGGGAATTCTTATATTGATGATTTTGAAGGAAGTATTTCATTAATTGATTTAAAAAGTCCTAGTGCATGGTCGTTAGCAAGTATACCGCAAGGGCAGCCAACATTATTTCCTGAAGCAATTTACAGCGATGATATAAAAGCTGGTATTAACCGTGCAAGTTTTAACTGGTATAATATCGATCCAATATTTTACGGCATTCAAAACACTGGATTAAAACCTGCAAACATTCCTGTAGCAACTTTTAGTAACAATTTTATGCGTCAGGTTTTAGAAAGAGAGTTATTTCCTAGTAAACAATCTGTAAACGGACAAGCTGTTGTGTTATCAGTTTTAGATTTAGCTTTTTATCCAGAAGAAAGAGGTCAATATAATTATGATGTTGAACCTATAAGTGGAATTTCTGCTGGTATTAATAAAACAGCAGGTAATGTTGGGAAATTAGCAAACCCTGAATCGCGTTGGGGTGGAATTATGCGCAGATTAGAAACCAATGATTTTCAATCGGCAAACGTTGAATATGTTCAGTTTTGGATGATGGATCCATTTAACAGTGATTATAACAGTACAACTTATGCTGATATGGATGCTGCAAATCCACCAAATGGAGAAATGTATATTAACTTAGGTAATATTAGTGAGGATATTGTTAAAGACGGAAAACTGTGTTATGAAAATGGTTTACCGGGAAAACCAGGTGGGCCAAATGCTAGTTTGCCAACTATTGCCTCAAATATTGGTGTTTCACCCCTAATTTCTCCAATTTCTAATTCTTTTGTAAACGATCCAGATGACCGTCCTTATCAAGATGCTGGTTATGATGGATTAACTAATGATGACGAGAAAATAAAATTTGCACCATTTGTTAGTGCGTTAAGTGCTTATTCAAGTTCTATCACAGCAGAAACCATTAATAATGACCCTAGTTCTGATAAATACCACTTTTTTAGAGGAAGCGATTATGATGGATTAAGTGTTGCTGATGGAAATACATTAAAACGTTATAAAAAATACAATAACCCTGAAGGTAACTCACCAACCGAATCACAATACCCAGACGCAGGAATACCAAGTGCAGCATCTAATAACCCAAATATTGAAGATGTAAACCGAGATAATACATTAAACGAATCGGAAAACTACTATCAATATAAAATTAAAATTTCGGCAAGCGACCTTACTCCTACTAATGTTGGTAATAACTTCATTGTAAATGTATTACAAGGAACGGCTGATGTTGGTGGTGTGCAAAAAGCAGTAAACTGGTATCAATTTAAAATTCCTGTTACTCAATTTGAAGGCGCTTATGGTTCAATTGAAGGTTTCAATTCTATCCGTTTTATGCGTGTATTTATGAAAGGGTTTGATAAACCAGTTATTTGCCGTTTAGCACGTATGGAATTAGTAAGAAGTGATTGGAGACGCTATGCTTTTGACTTACAAAAACCAGGAGAATATATTGCAAATGATGATAACACAACAAGTTTTGACGTATCAGCAGTTAGTTTACAAGAAAATGGTGGTAAAACTCCAGTAAACTATGTTATTCCTCCTACAATTAGCCAACAGCAAAATATACAATCAACTAATTTAGTTTTATTAAACGAACAAGCTTTATCCTTAAGAACTTGTAATTTAAAAGATGGAGATAGCCGTGCAATTGTAAAATCAACTGATTTAGATGTACGTTCATTTAAGAAAATGAAACTTTACATGCATGCTGAAAAGTTAAATAATGAACCTTTAAATAATGGCGACGTTTCTGTTTTTGTAAGAATTGGGTCTGATTATAATAACAATTATTACGAGTATGAAATACCCGTTAATTTAACAGCTCCTGGTGTTTACGATGGAAATAATGGTAATGATCAAACTACAGTTTGGCCAAATGATAACGAGTTTATTATTGATTTTGATGCCATAACTGGAGCTAAATCGCAAAGAAA
>Ga0114977_10002014_pt1 | contig 13189 bp, 15 predicted proteins | sample S_130805_MF_Meta_FD_87026 | JGI IMG/M metagenome (GOLD analysis project Ga0114977, IMG submission 87026) | Freshwater microbial communities from Lake Simoncouche, Canada to study carbon cycling - S_130805_MF_MetaG | ecosystem: Environmental > Aquatic > Freshwater > Lake | place: Lake...
CTCGGATGCTGCAATTAAACCCAAATATTTTATATAATTTAAAAAGGTGTCTTTAAGCAAATTGATTTTTGTCCAAGCATGTTTTTCTAATAAAGTTCGCTTTAATGGATAGGCAATTACGTATGGAAGCGAATTAATAAGTACTAAATCTTCAGGAGATAATTGAATGCCACTATTTGTTAAACTTTTTTTTGCAATTGTAAATCGTTTGCGATCGCCTAAGGAGAAACCTAATTCTTTTATATCATCTTCAGATAATTCAATGAGCAAATCAACAGATGTAATATCGTTTTGCTTCAAAATGTCAGCGTATTTTTCAAGCTGATTTAAGGTTAGCCAATTTAATAGTTGATCCATAGAATGTATTATTTTAAAGATTTTTTAAAGAAGAAAATAATCTTAAGTTATTTTTAAAGTATTAAACTCTTTTTCCTCAACCTTCAATATTATAAATTAAAGGAAATTGAAAACAATTAATATTTAATCTAATAAAATTTTTTTAGGGTAATTGCGAGTTATTTCATGTTTAGCATCTAAACCAATAAGTTCTTCTATTAATTTTTGGATTTTAAAATCGCAATCATTTAAATTTAATTCAGCTAAGGATATATTGTTGTCATTTATACATAAAAAATATTCAATATAATCTCTCCCATCGCCAGTCCTAAATTCTTTAATAGTAATTGATTTTACTTCATCTCGTTTATATATTATTTCTTTTTTAAAAATATGAATCTTAATTTCAGAGTGTGAAATTATTAAGTAATTATTTCTTATAAGCCAAATTTTGATTGCCTTTTTAATTGTAAAAAAATATGGTATGATTAATAATATAAAATAGTAAATCAATTTTAACCAAATTGGACTCGGATCTGTGTAGCCATTTCTTGCTCTGCCGCTAGCAATTACAAAATGAAAGAAAAAATCAACAATAAGAACTATCGTAAAATAAAGTAAAACGAAAAAAAGTATATGGGCAATTAAATCAAAAGTTGATTTTTTTAATTTAATTACTGAATTAATTGGCGTCTTTTTAAAAGAATTCTTATAAACAATATTAATAATACCAAAAACAAGAAAAAAGCCTCCAAGTATAAGCCAAGATATTACAACTTTATTTGCGGGATAATTTCCTGGGAAAAATGAAGATGAAATATTAGGGATCGGATTGCTATTTATATTTTCAACATTATTATTAGCGCAACTTCCAAATAAAGCTAAGGTGATTATGTATTTTAATATTTGAATCATTTAAAATAAAATTACGAATCTAAATTATCCATTTTCATTTCAAATTGATAGGTAGTCAAAACAATTTCAATTTCCTCTGAGCTCATGTTGAATTCATCTTGCAGTAATTTACGCACAGCATCTAAATCTCCTTTTTTTATTAAGTCTTTTATTTCAAGAGTCTTTTCAGTTAATCCATCATATTTCATATTAATATTTATCATTTCAAAAAAATTAGAGTTTTCAATAAAATCATCAGCTCTATCATTGAAATTATTTAAAAAAATGATGTAATTATCTGCATCAATTTCTTCCATCCCAAAATTAAACAATTCCAATTTGAAACTTTCATCGCTAATTTCTTCAGCGCCTCTTTTTAAATGTAGGTCTACCCACCCTTTTTTTAAGGAAATTCCAGGGTACTTTTCCTCTAAATACTCTAAATTAAAATTTTCCATTTTTATTAAATTTATATTCCTACTCGTTTGGCTTTTCGGTTTCGCCCCGTTATTTTATTTTGGTGTCTGGTTTCCGCTTTTTTGTATATTTTTTTTTACTTATTTAGCTTTTTAACCTCTTTTTAATTATAAGCCTCTTATAAATGCCCATAAAATCAGGTGCTATTACGGCTGTTTATTAAATCACATTTGTTGCAGCATCCTTTTTTTCTTCAGGTAATTTAGCTTTTATTTCAGCAAATACACTCAATAAATCTTTACCGTTAAAATTCATGTTATCTGTTTTTATTGTCACTATTTTACTATCCTTAAATGTTAGTTTAATTCCTCCTGATATTTCAGCAGTAGCAATATCGGTAAATTTAAAATCGCCATTTTCATCGTTATCCCTGTACTTTAAATTATTTTCGTCTATTACAATAAAATCGTTTCGGTCTCTAATTAATTTATAAAGTGCAAATAATATTGGTACGGCTGTTAATAAAATAAGATATGTCAAGCCAAATATATAGTCGTAATTTGAAATAGTTGGAACGCTAATAATTGTGTATAAATAATAACCAATAGCTAATGAAACCAACATGTTTAAGAATTTAGGTAATTCCTTTGGATTATAAGTAATAACCCCGTTATTTTCAGCTCTGGACCCAATTAGGTGACCAAGGTAAAAAGTTGAAATTAAAGAAACGATACCTGTCCATGCTAAAGTCCAGAAGCCAAAAATATTCCACGTTTTATACATTAAGTAAAAAAGTCCTAGACTAATTATTAATCCTAAACCTCCACCAATTGCTGCTAATTTTTTCATAATTTTTTTGCGTAGTCGCCACTTTTTTTAATTTTTAAATTAGTTCGTTTTTTAGAGTGGGTTCTGATCTCCACTTTTCATAGTAATCAATATACAATTAACAATAATAAATCAAATATTTGATTAAATCAAATTAGTTTTAAGTTTTACTTTTTTAATGTTAAAATTTTTAATCTAAAAATTAATAATTACTTTAGATGATAAAAATTAAACACTATGGAAGAATCAAAAGCAAATAAACAAGAGAATCAGTTAAAAAGAACACAATTAGACAAGGTTCTAAATGATTTTAGGCCTAAATCGCAAGTTATTGCATTCATAATATGTTTAAATATTACTTTACTACTTTGGTTTAGTTTTGAGCCCGTAATTAACTTTAGATTTTATGGTATTGCATGGCTAATGATTTTGTTTTTTATGCTTTGTGTTTTTTTATTTTCAAATAAATCTATACGGGGCTTGAGCGGATTTATGATTTTTATTTGTTTGCTTTATTGTATTTATGGCGGTTTAATGTCTACAGAAATGTTCAGAGCTTCATCTTATCGTGATCAATTAGGGAAAGTGGAATATGATTCTAAATTTGAATTTGATATACCCGAAGTAGAATTATCGAGAATAAGAATTATTGACCATGATGTAGCAGTAAGGTTAGGCCAAAAAATTTTAGGAACAGAAACTTCACTTGGAAGTCAGGTAAGATTAGGAGAGTTTTTTATTCAAAATATAAAAGGAAAGTTATATTGGGTTGCTCCATTATTGCACTCTGGTTTTTTTAAATGGTTGTCTAATTCAGATGGAACGCCAGGTTATGTTATGGTTTCTGCTACTGATGAATTAGATGTGAAATTAGTGGAAAATGTTAACAATAAACCTATTAAGATAAAATATCAAACCGAAGCTTATTTTATGAGTGAACTAACAAGGCATTTATATTTTAGTGGGTTTATGACAATCGGATTTACTCATATTACTTTTGAAATTGACGATGAGGGAAATCCTTTTTGGGTTGTTAGTCTTTACGATAAGCAAATTGGATTTGCGGGTAAGAATGCCTTTGGTATAGCAACTATAGATCCGCAGACGGGTGAAGTAAAAAAATATTTAAGTGCAGAAGCTCCTAAGTGGATTGATAGAATTCATCCCAATGATATACTGCAAGATCAAGTGAGATGTTGGGGCGAATATGTTCATGGTTATATAAATCCTTCTCACAAAGATCAAATAAAACCAACTGGAGAAATGATTTTAATTTACGGGGAAGGAGATCATTGCTGGTGGTATCAGGGAATGACTTCAACGGGACAGGACAATTCAACTGTTGGGTTTTTACTTATAGATTCGCGAACAAAAAAAGTAAAATTTCACAAACAAACTGGGGCCACTGAAATTGCCGCAATGAATAGTGCAATGGGTAAGGTACAGGAAAAAGGTTATGTTAGTTCGCACCCTGTTGCATATAATATTGCAGGTGTGCCTACATATGTAATGGCATTAAAAGATCAGGCGGGATTAATAAAACAGGTTGCAATGGTTTCAATTCATGATTACGCTATCGTTTCTGTAGGCTCGGATATTAATGAAGCTATACGTAATTATGAGTTTGAGTTGAGTTCAAAAGGAAAAATGAGCAATTCTTTAACCTCTAAAAACTCGAAGACAGAATCAAATATTTCGGGTGTTATTTCGCGTATAAGTGCTGATACCAGAGGAGGGAATACTATTTGGTATTTTTTATTAAATAATCAGCCAGCAAAAATATTTCTTGGTATGGGTTCTGTTTCTCCTGAGTTGCCGTTAAGTCAGCCAGGTGATTCTGTTCAGGTTGGATGGCATACAAAAAACGAAAGTAATGCTATTGATATTCTTAGATTTAATAATTTAAAAATAGAAGATCCGCCAAAAATAAAATAAAACGAATTTTGATTAATAATAGCAATATACAATCTGAAAAAACTTTCTATAGACTTAATTCAGTAGTTGAAAATACTTCTCCTCTTTTACTACTTCCTCCATCGAATGGAGAAGGTTTAGTATATAAGAACCTTGCTAAAATGCTAGATAAGAAAATAGAAATTTGGACGGTAGATTACAATAAAGGAAATGGTTTAAATTTGATAGATATTCAAATTTATTCTCAAGAATTAGCCACACTTTGGAAACGAGAAATTGGCAATAAAAAACTCAAAATAGGAGGGTATTCTCTTGGGTTTAGAGTTGCCTATCACATGGCTTTAGTTTTTGAGAATAGAGTAGATAAATTGCTGAACATTGATGGAATGTTATTTAAAAACAAACAAGAGGAAGAAGCCATTAACAAAATTATTATTGAAGAAGAGAAAATAATATCTATCAGTGATAATGAAATAATACATGTAAATGATAGTCAGAAAAATATTGATTTAAATTTACAGAAATGGTTCAAAAATGATTATTTTAATGCAAAATTAAATGTGAAAGTTCATCATTTCATCGGTGAAGATAGTCCGGTGAAAAATTATATTCCTGAATTTGTATCAGTAATGAATGAAATCACTTTAATTAAGGGGAATCATGAGAATGTAATAGAGATAGAAGAAAACTTATTATTAATTTCAAAATTTTGCGTTTAAATCTTGAATCCGAAATTAAAAAAAATATGACAGAAATTAAAATAGGAACCCAAATATGGATGTCTGAAAACCTTAATGTCGATTGTTTTAGTAATGGTGATCCAATTCCTGAGGCAAAAACAAAGGATGAATGGGAGGCGGCTGGAAGTAATCAACAACCTGCTTGGTGCCTCTACAAAAACTCACAATTTCTTGGGAAGCTCTACAATTGGTATGCGATATCAGATGCAAGAGGCTTAGCGCCAGATGGCTGGCTATTGCCAACACGTAATGATTGGGAATCATTATTTGAATATATTGGCGGCACCAAATTAGCGGGAAAAAAGTTAAAAAATAATTCTAGCTCATGGGAAGAGTTTGGTGGGGATAACGATTTTAACTTTTCAGTTTTACCAGGCGGTTTCAGGAGTTCTGAGTTTTTTATAAAAGACCCAGAACACTTCACACCTTATGGCTGGTGGGTTCATTATTGGGTCAATAAACCTTTAGATTATGTAGAGGACAATTATGATGAATTTTATTCAATATTATTTGATGGTTGCACTGATTCTGCAAGCGTGCATGTTTCAGATAAAAAAAATGGTATGTTCGTAAGATGCTTAAAAAAACTATAATTAATAGAAAAACAAACATGAAACAATTTATCTACATCAGACACGGGCAAAGACCTGGAACACAAGATGATCAAGCCATTAAAGATGCTTGGGAATCATCAGAACGCTTTAAAGTTAACACACATGACGAACCTTTAACAGAATTAGGCTTGCAAGAGTCTTATGAAACTGGAAAAAATCTATTAAATCACATTCAAGATCCAAATACATTTGCCTATTTGTATTCGTCTCCCTATACGCGCTGTATTCAAACGTCTATTCAAATTGCTAAGGGATTCAAAGAAGTTTCGGGTAAAGAATTAAAAATAAGAGTAGAGTATGGGTTAGCAGAAAATATAAATTATGGTAAAGAATATTTACCTAAAATTGACAATGGAGAAATTACAGAATACATCTATCATGATTTTTTCTATAAAGACAGAGATGGAAACATCAAGTATAATCCATTTGATGATTATTTGAGTTATGAAAGCCATAAAAAAAACTACGCCAATCACCTAGACCTAAGCCATGAGCCATTATTTGGAATAGATGATATAAATAAATGTAACATAAAAAAAGAGTTCATGATGCAAATCCAAACTGCTAAACGCATTATTGATGCACCTGAAAGTGGAATTGTCGTTTCGCATGGATGGATGCAGTCTTTTTATTCTCAATATGTTCTATTAAACAGAAACCACATAAGCCCAGTAGAAGTAGATGCTTTATTACAAGGTTCTACTGAATTGAATTTTGTGGTAATCTATAATCAAAAACAAGATGGTACTTGGGAAAGAAGTTTGAAACCGCAACGGATAATTTAAACGGAATAGACAATGAACAGTACATTTGAAATTGTGACTGACCCTAAAACTGGTCAACAAGTTTATGAAAGCAAAGAGCATAGACTTAAGGTCTATTTTAAAGATTTAGAAAATACAATGACATGGAATGAAGCACTGATGAAATAAATGGATTGAATTACTACGAGAGTATGGAGCATAAACTTCAGGTAGCTATAGGCGATTTACCTGAAATGTTGAGTTGGAATGAAGCGAATGCATACTGCGAAAAAATCGATAATGGATGGAAATTGCCATCCAGAAAAGAGTTTTATATAATTTATAAAGAATTGCATTTAAAAAATGTTTGTCCCATTCAAAGTGATTGGTACTGGACTAGAGAAAGAGATGGATACAAACATTTCGATGATAATGCTTTCTGTTTCAAAATAGGTAGGAGTTCAATCAACCAATCCTCAGGTGAACATAAAAGACTACCACACAGTGATAGAGATTTGGATCGGGCGGGGATTAGCTCAAAATTATATGTTCGTCTGGTTCGCACAATTTAAATTTATACTAAATGAGTAATAAAATTTCTTTAAAATATGAAGACGGTATCAGTAATGAACTGAGGGATTATAATTTGACCTTTGATAATGGTTTTAAAGTTGAATCTAAAAATCAAAACGATGATGAATCCTATTTTGAATTGTCAGATTGGGAGGAGAAAGAAGTAACTTTTATCAATGATAAAAATGAATCTTTGACTTTTTTTAAATATATAAAAGATGATAAGAAATTCAAAAAATTAAAGATTAGCTTGCCTTGGAAACCGACTATTATTGTTTTTGATATTTCTATCCGATTAATTTTTTGTTGGCTTTTTTACAATAATCTAATTGATGTTAGACTTTTGTTTTTCATACAAGTCATCATTCCATTTCTTATATTATTTGTTTTTAAACTAAATGCAATTAAGATTTGTAATTATCATTTCAACGAAAAGTTGGACAAAGAAATCGGTAAAGAATTAGCTCAAAATTTTGATTATAAGTCTTTTGAATTAAAATCCAAATTTTCGGTAAAAAGTACAGAACTCCTTTCACGCATAAAAATATTAAAAGTAAAATCACTGGTCACAGATCTAGCTTATCATAAGCATATTGACATAAACTTAAAAATTAATAAAATATTTCAACGTCTCTTACTGACACTAATGTTGCTGTTTACAGTTTTTGTTTTTTATAAATGTCTATACGAATTTTATGGGTTATGCGTTTTTTTCTTTTTTTTACTCTATTCCTTAATTTATTATTATTTTTTAGTTTATCTGGGATCTCTTCCTTTTCATTCAAAGGGTAATAGTCTTAACAATAATTTTGCAGAGGAATCAGACTATGACGAAGTCGATCAAAATGATGCTCAAATAGCCATAATACAAACAAAGGTTGACGACTTAAAGCATAAAATTGATACCTATACACTGGAGAGTGCGTTGTTAGGTGCTTTATCTCTCACGGCCTATTTGCAGCCTTTTACAGGAAACGTTATTAAACCAGATAATTTTATTTTAACTTTTAATAAAATTAATGATATTGTACATCATTTTTTAATATTTGAATTTAAATTAAGCTTCATAGGTATACATAGTTTATTCCATGATACTAATTTTTTATGGACATCGATAGCCCTATTCTCAATTTTTTGTTCAATTCTATATTTATTTTTGTTAGTCTCCAGAAAAAGAATCTATACTCAAATATCCACTATAGTTAAGGAACTTGAATTAAGTAAGAATTTTAACTCAAAAGAAGAAGAACTAAATAATATAAGTCTTGAGACTGAGAAAAAAAATAGAGTTATAGAAGAGCGTTTAAAAGATGTTTCGAAGCAATGTAAAAAGCATTTAAAAAAATGTGATGATATAATTCCGAGAATGGAAAACTCTTTCCATCTGCTGGAAAATTTGCGCAACTTGGCAAATTTATTTTTTATTTTATTAGTATGTATTGCAGCTTTTTTAATATCCTATTATATTGGTATAACCTTGCTTTTACTAACAATTTTAATGCGAGTTATATTGGTAGAAGACTTTAATAATTTTTATCGGGGTAAGGAGTCTGATGTAGAAATAAAATTAAAAAGTGCAAAAAAGTTTCTTGAAAAAGGTAAACAATACTTTCACGATAATCAACATGAGAAAGCAAAAGACGAATTTAAAAAAATAATAAATCTTTTAGATGGTATTAAAAATGAAATTTTACCAGAAACGTACATGTTTCTTGGACTCATCTTGTCAGGAGAAAGAGAGTTTGATAAAGCAATAGAAGAATATAATCGTGCTATTGATATTATGGGTGAATTTAAAGATAATAATAAAATCTACTGGATTACGCTAGAATCTGGCATTCACTATAATATGGGTACTAATTATAGAAGAAAGACACAAAATAATGAGAATTCAGAAGACAAAGAAATAGCATTGAACAAAGCACTTGAAAGCTATGAAAAAAGTTTGGAGTTAAGAAAAAAAGTAAATGGTGATGTTTCATCTTCTTACAGAGCAATTGCTTCGATATATAAGATGAAAAAAATGTATGAAGAAGCACTTGATAATTTTGAAAATGCCATAAAAGAATATAAGAAACAAAATAAAGAGGACTGGTGGATTGCAACTACAATTGAATCAAAAGGTTCTGTATATTTTGAAAAATTTATAGATAGCAAGGAAAAATTTCATTTTGAAAGTGCAAAAAAGTTTTTTGAAGAATCTTTACAAATACGGGAAGACTTAAAAGCAAATTGCCCCGAAAATGTTTATTTGTCTGAAATATTATTTTCATATAATAATATAGCAACTTTACATAGATTAAATGCTGAGTTCTTGGAAAAAGATGATAAGACTGAAGCTAAAGAGGAATTTAAAAAGGCCTTAAAATTATACAAAGAATCATTAAAAATTGAAGAGAAATTGGATGGAGATAGAGATTACTTTAAAGGAAATTTGCATTATATAATAGGAATAACCAATATAGGACTTAAAGAATATAAAGAAGCTATCAATTGCTTAAGAAAATCAGCAGAGCTTCGAAAAAAGATAAATAAAGAAACTAAAGACTGTATTGATAAAATAGAATCTATCATTACAAATATTGAGGATAATAAAATTAAGGAATGGCTTAAAAAATTTAAAACTCAAAATAATTAAAATAAGAAATTTAATGGATAATAATTTTTCAATAGGAGACGCTTTTCAAGACGGGATCATCATACAGATTAATCTCAAAGAAGGTGTATTGATAATTTCTGCCAAAGAAGATTTTCAGCAAGATTTTTGGCAAGATGAAAAAGGAATTAATCAACGATTTTACAAACATTCAGTCTATGGTTTGGGAATAGATAAGAGTTGGCGATTTCCGGAAATAGAAGAATTGATCTTGATGTATGAGCTAAAATCAATCATAGGAGGTTTTAAAGAAGATTTTTATTGGTCTTCATCACTTGCAGAGGACAATGTATCTACAGAATATAAAATGTTTAATGAATATAGCGGTAGCTGGAACAGACATGTCCTTCATTTTGAAAATGGTAATAGAGAAATACGAGTAAAAACGGATCATGCACAACTAAGACTAGCAAAAGAAATTAAACTTAAATAAAAGATGGAAAGATTGATTACACAAATTCCACGCAAAAATTATAGCATTGAAATAGCGGATCCTGATTTACCTGAAGAACTAAATTGGAAAACAGCAGAAAAATTTTGCATTGAAAAGGTGATGGCTGGAGGTTACCAGATGTAAAAGAATATTGAGTTAACTCAGCCCGCAAAGGATACTTAACCAAAGAGATGTGTTTAAATACAATGGATGTTGAGTCATTCAATAAAATTATCGTGATAAAAAAATAATATACAATGCAAATTCAGACAACTAAAATTTTATGCATCGGAAATAGTTTTTCAGAGGATGCAACAACCCTTTTAAATCCAATGCTTTCTTCCTATGGAATTGATACACTTGTGGTTAATTTGTTTATTGGTGGTTGTTCACTGCAGCAACATTGGGAAAATATTCAAAATGAAAAACAGGATTATTTGTACATGATAAATGGTGTTGGAAATACTTCTGGAAATGATAATGTAAGAATGGTGTCTATCAATGAGGTAATTTTGGAAGAATGGGATATTGTTACGATTCAACAATCAAGTCTTTTAAGTGGTTTATATGAGAGCTTTTTTCCAGAAATAAATTTCATACTCGAATTTATTAAAAAGCATGTCAAGAAGTCTTGTGAACTTTATCTGCATGAACCTTGGTCATGGGAGTCAACCTATGAATGGGATGCTTTTGAAGGACCGGATGATTTGTTAAAAAAAAATTATTCAAACAATGATTTAGTGATGTATAAGCAAATTGAAAAGACCTGTTTGGATATAAGTAAGAGGCTGAATTTAAAAGTTATTCCATCTGGTAATTTCATTCAATTTTTAAGGAGTTTTGATGAGTTTAATTATCAAATAAAAGGTAGTATTCCACTTTCCCGGGATAAAAGACACATGCATGAAATTTTTGGACGTTACGCTCTTTCATTACTTTGGGCGCATACATTGTTTTCAGTCGATTTAAGTTTATGTAAATTCTATCCCAATGATGTCAGTGATAAAGACAAATCCATCATCGACAAAATAAAAGATTTATGTAATCAATTTATTTAAAAAGAAAATTAATATGTTCGAAATAGTAAATGACCCAGTTTCAGGGCAACAAATTTATGAAAGCAAAACGAGTAAATTGCAGGTTGCCTTTTTGGATATTGGCAGAATGTCCTGGCAAGATGCCTTGGATGCTTGTGAAAATTTAGGTAATGGCTGGGCACTACCTGATACTGAATCTTTAGAAATTATTCGAAATGAATTGTTTTTAATAGGTGTTGGTAATATAGCCCCGGGTTATTATTGGTCATCTATAGAACTTAGTATGCGAGATGCCCTTTATATGCGCATGAGCGATGGAGTTACTCATAACTTTTATTTTCAGGAGGATTATAAAAAAACAAATCACTATTTGGTAAGACCTTTAAGGATATTGACAGATGGAGTTTAAAGACGATAAACAAAAAAAAGTGATTAGTGAGATCAATGAATATACTAGTATTCAGTATTTCTTTACTTCAAATCAATACGAATTGCCCCTCGATAAACTAAGTCTCTCTTTTAACCACCAATTCTCCCTAAAACGCCTATCTGATTTTTCCACCGGTCGTTATTGCGCTAAACAAGCCATGGAACAAATAGGTATCTATGATGTGATAATTCCAATAGGCAAGGATAGAGAGCCTATTTGGCCCGATGGAATTGTAGGGTCAATAAGCCATTGTGATAGCTTAACAGGAGCTATTGTCGCCAAAAGTTCGGATCATATTTCCCTAGGGTTGGATATAGAAGAAATTGGCAAAGTAACAACTGATCTTTATGATTTGGTTTTTACCGAAAATGAAAAGAGCTACTTGAGTAATTTTGCAGGAAGAAAACTCGAAGAACAAAGCACTTTGATATTCTCCATTAAAGAAGCGTTTTATAAATATCAACATCCATTAACAAAAACTTTTCTAGACTTCTTGGATGTAGAATTATCCTTGCCTTCCATGGATAATGTGCTTATTCTCTCTAAGCAGATTTCAAAAGAATCAGAGATTAGAAATAATAGAATAAAATATTTTTTTGATAACGATTGTGTGATATCAATTATAACAAAAAACTAAAGTTATGATAATGATTAGGAAAGAGGAAAATGTTGCATCTACAAATTAAAACAGGTGGATAAATAGGTGGATAATTTTCACTTTTATTATCAGTTTTTATCGTTTGTCGTCAAAAAAAACAAATTGACTAAAGCCTTCTAAAAACGTTGATATTACTGAGTTTAACTCGTTGACAATCATTGATTTCAAAAGAGTTATTAACGTCCGTCCGGGCTACCAAAACAGATTCAAAACCCTTGTAAATCATATATTTGCAAGGGTTTTTGATTTTTAGGTACAGTTTAGGGTACAATTTTTTGTTATTTAATATACCTAAAGATTGCTTACAATACTCTTAATATAATCATATGCTAAGAAAACCCTTCTGTTATAAATGTATTTTTAGAGTATAGGCTTATTCGTCGTATCATTTTTTTGTTCTTTTATATGAAATGTTAAACCGATTTGTGTTGTTAATATTCCTGCCCAATTTTTACTTGTAATACCTTTTGTTTGATTAATTACTACTTCGCTATTAGGTGAATATAGATATGGTGTACAAGCAATTGATATAAATGGCGATAAACAAATTTTGTTTTTTAATCTCAAATAATAACCTGTTTTTAAACAGAGGTCACCACCGATACCAAATGCTTGGTCATACTCAAAAGGTGCTCCATTTATATTTCTAAAAATTCCGCTTGATTTTGCCGCAATAATCAATTCAGTATAAACTCCTTTTAGCTTTTCGATTCTATCGTAATGAATAAGATAACCTAAGTTTAAAAAATGTAGATTTAAACTGTTTTCTAAGTTTTCATTCTGAGCCGAACTCCTAAAGTAGGAGTATGAAATATTTATTCCATGTTTCAAATTTTTAATAGATTTAAAAATATAAGATAAAGAAGAATTTAAACCATGTATTAATAAGGGCTGTTTTTCTGCAATAAAAGGTCGA
>Ga0114977_10002015_pt1 | contig 13188 bp, 11 predicted proteins | sample S_130805_MF_Meta_FD_87026 | JGI IMG/M metagenome (GOLD analysis project Ga0114977, IMG submission 87026) | Freshwater microbial communities from Lake Simoncouche, Canada to study carbon cycling - S_130805_MF_MetaG | ecosystem: Environmental > Aquatic > Freshwater > Lake | place: Lake...
CTAAAAAAAGTGATTGGACGAAAAAAGGGGATTTAAACCTAGATTTAAAGTTGAATTATGATTATGACATCAATTGGCAGAAATACTCGAATATTGAGCAGGGAATCAACCCTTTTTCACCAGTAAATGCTGAATTTAGGTATCTACTAATTAAGGTGACAAATTAATTCTTTTACATTCTGCTATAATTCAAACTTTTAGGGGATTAAAGTTGAAAATTATTCTAGATTTGTGTCTCAAATTTACGATATGACGAAATTTCAACCAATATCTTTGATTTTAATACTTTGTCTCTTCACAGTGCTCACCTCCTTAAGCACGAAACAAACGGGTATTCAAATTTATTCTTACCAGACCGAATGTGTTTCAATTAATACTGATGCGTTTGTTGTAATTCGCATTTGGAATACCAAGAAAGGATTAAAATACAAAGCAGTACAAGCCAGAAAGGAGGCTGTTCACGCCCTTTTGTTTAGTGGAATTGCAGGAGGAAATGGCTGTTCAACACAACCCCCTATTCTATCAGATGAATCTGCAAGATCTGAATTTGAAAAAATCCAAACTAGTTTTTTTTCAAAAAAAGGTGAATGGTCAAGATTTACAAGGGACGGAACAGAAAATTCTTTCGGCATGAAAAATGATGTTTCCGCGACGTGTAAAATTTATCAGGTATCAGTGGCTCGGAAAGAATTGAGAAAGTACTTGGAAGAAAACAAAATTATTAAACCTCTAAATTCAGGATTTTAAGATGAAAAGTATTAAAATATTACTAGCCGTTATTTCAATGCTTAGTACAGGTATTACTTTCGCCCAGGCAAAAAAACCGACTATAATGGTGCTTCCAAGTGATAATTGGTGTGAACAGCGCTATTTTATGACTGAATTTGACAATCAAGGAACCAAGCAAAAGGTTCCCAATTATAAGCAAGCATTTCAAGAAGACACAGAGCTTTCACAAGTGATTAGTAAAATTGGATCTCTGATGATTGATAGAGGATTTCCTCTGAAAGATGCAGAGCAGGAGTTAAAAGCAATTGAGGCAAGAACAGCTGAAGATAATGTAACATCAAGCTCTACAAGTGGTTCGTCTTTGGTTGAAAGTCCGTTGGATCAACTTAAAAATAAGGCAAAGGCTGATATCATTATTCAGATTTGGTGGAATGTAACAAAATCAGATAATGGAAAGGTCGTTTCATTCATCATTGAAGCATTTGATGCCTATACATCTAAGAGGATTGCTTCATCTACCGGAAACAGTTCTCCAAATAGCAAGGACATTGTTCCTGTTATCTTGGAACAAGCAATTCTTGCCAATATAGAACCATTCAATAACCAATTGCAGAGTCATTTTAATGATTTATTGACCAACGGAAGGGAGATTAAGCTAACCGTTAAACGTTGGAATAATTGGGAGTATGATCTCGAAGAAGAAATCAATGGTGAGGAACTAATCGATTATATTCAGGCTTGGGTTCAAAAGAATTGCGTTAATGGTCGTTTCAATTTAACTGATGCTTCAGAAAATGTAATGCGATTCGAGCAGGTTCGTATTCCAATTTATGATGCCAACAATAATGCATTGGATGCTCGTGGTTTTGCAAAAGGACTTCAAAAGTATCTTAAAGGTGACCCATTTAATTTTGAAGTCAAATTGATGACGCGGGGCTTGGGAGAAGCAATCATCGTTTTAGGCGAGAAATAATTTAAAATCTATTAAATAGGATTATGAAAAAACTACTACAGTTTTTCATCTTGGTTTGCTTTGTTCAGCAATTGAGCGCACAGCAAAAACTTGATGATTTTGGAAGAATTATCTTGCATACGTACCTTCCGGATGACATGAGTATGCCTGCTGAAGCAAAGAATTACTTAGCCACCAAACTTAGCCAAATATCAAGCAACAATGGAATGGGCGGAAGCCAAGTTAATCCGAGATTTATAATTACTGCAACAGTTAATGTTGGAACAAAGGACATAATTCCGGGACCACCGCAAATGATTGCTCAAAATTTAGAGATAACTCTGTTTATTGGAGATGCTCAAGAGAATATTATTTTTTCCAATACTATTCTAAATGTAAAAGGCGTTGGTACGAATGAGAATAAGGCTTTTATTGAAGCAATCAAAGGGATTAATCCAAAAAATAAGGAGATAGTTGAGTTTTTGGAAACAGGAAAAAAGAAGATTATTGACCATTATACCAGTCAGTGTGACTTTATTTTGAAAGATGCATTGACACTATCCAAACAAGAAAAATATGATGAGGCGATTTACAGATTGGCAATAGTTCCAGAAGTATGTAAGGAATGTTACAACAAATGTTTGGATACCGCTACTTACATTTATCAGCAAAAAATAAATTTAGAATGTAAGGTCAAATTAAATGAGGCCAAATCAATTTGGGCCGCTACACTAAATCCAGAAGGCGCTGAAAAAGCAGGAACTGTGCTTGGTTCTATTAACCCATTATCGAATTGTCAATCAGAAGTCGATCAGTTAATTAAAGCAATTGATTCTAAATTAAAGGCAGATGAAAAGAAAAAGTGGGACTTCCAGATGAAACAATATGCAGATCAAGTTGCGGTTAAGAAGGAACAAGTGAGAATTGCAGAAGAAAACATGAAGCGGGATGATGTAAATCAAGAAAAACAATCTTTAAGAAATCACGAGTTGGACAAATTGCGTGTAAATTCCAATAGGGAGGTTGCATTGGAATACGCAAGAAATCAGCCTAAAACCATTAATCATTACAATATTAACTGGAGGTAATGAAAAATCAATTTACTATTGCGTCAGCATATGAATGGAAGAAAAATGACATTCCTGAAAGTAATTCTGAAAAGGCAATAAAGCACATTGTCAAAATGATTGTGAATAGGTTTTCACATAATATAGACCAAAAAAACAATTTTAACATTAATTACAGGAGATTAAGAGCATCCGCAGGTAGAACAATGTTGGAAAGTATATTCAAAAGAATCAAAGAATCACAGGTTATTATTATTGATATTTCAACGTTAAATCGCAATGTGTTTCTCGAGGCTGGAATTGCATTGGCACTAGAAATTGATAATCCATATCTGTCTGTGTATTTTATAAGAGAGCAAAATGAAAATTTTCCTCTTCCATCTGATGTTCCAAGTGATTTACAAGGTTATTTTATTTCTGAATATGTGTTAGACCTAAAAGGTCAAATTGTTTTTAAGGATAATAATTCTTTAAGGATGAGCATCGAAAGCGATATAAAGGAATATTTTAATTCCTTTTGCTCAGAATTTTACGGAATTGATGAAGTAAATGATGAAATATGAAAAAGTTAATTTTAATTTCTGTCCTCCTTTGTTTTGGGCCAATAATTTCATTTTCACAGGACAATAATACTTCAGTTACTTTGATTGTAACAGGCGTGGGGAACACTAAAGATGAAGCCAGAATTAATGGTCTTCGAAATGCAATAGAACTTGCCTATTCATCCTATGTTTCCTCAAAAACAGAAATACTCAATGATGAATTAGTAAAGGATGAGATAATAACTGTAGCATCTGGTAATATTGTAAACTATAAATTTCTTAAAGAAGATTTGCTCAGTAATGTCTTTTACAATACTATGGAGGTAACCGTTTCAGTGAACAAGTTGATCTCGTATGCTCAAGGAAAAGGTGTTACAATTGAATTTGCTGGATCACTTTTCGGGGCAGAAATCAAGCAGCAAAAACTAAATGAAAAGGCTGAATTGGAAGCAGTTGAAAACATTTGTTTTGTATATGACCAGCTCTTAAGAAAATCTTTTAATTATTCAATAATAGTCTCGGATCCTAAATTAGAACAGGACAATAATTATCTAATCGATTATGAGGTGTCATCGACAACCAACCCAAATTATTCATCTGCAATAAATTATCTTATTTCAAATTTGAAGGCGATTTCGATGAATGTTCCGGAAATCGAAAAGTATGTGAAAATTCAAAAAATGGTGTTTCGAGTGGGTTTATTAAATAAAGATGTTTCGTCAAATGAAACTTATTTCGAACCTATAGTGGATATAGATCAAATGACTCATAGAGGAACCTTGCGAATTGGTGTGGATGGTGCAAATATTTTTAAAGGAGTTGAAGAATATCTATATTTTCGAAACAAAGAGTCAATCGTTGTCTTAATGAACTTATTTATAAAATCAAATCGTTATCCATATATGTTCTCGATACATAATGATTTTGGAAAATTAAATTTTGCAAAGATAGATTGGTGGAGTAAATATGAAAACAACTTCCCGCATGTCATGTTTGGTTATGATAGAAGTTACACAAATGGTTATGGTAGTGAAGAATTTATGTATTCAAAAATGAGTTTTAATTTATTGTTTGAACACGATTCACTTCATGGAAATTTTCTTGTTGACAAAGAAAAGTACTTTAAATCTGTTTTAAATGACTATTCAAATTATTTTACATTAAGAGGATTCCCAGAGCTAAGCGAAGTTTCATATTTCAAAGTTAAAGCGAAAATCCCTGACTATAATTTGTTTGTAATATACAGTAATGCATATGGAAATGAATCTAGTCATTTCCCTAAGGCTGGGTTTAATAATTATATTTTAGATGTGATGCTCATTAGTTTGAAGGAAAGTTATGACTTCAAAAGTCAGTTTAAAGGAAAGTACACGTTAGAAGCACTTGAAAAAATAACAACAATTCAAGTTAATCCGATTGTTGAGGATTAAACAAAATAAATATAGTCAAATTTGAAAAAGTCTGTAAAATTATAAGTTTTGAAAACATCAATTATTTTGAAAATAAGCCTGATAAGGAGTTTTATTTTTATCAGCAGTCTTGGATTTTCTGTGCAAGTAAACGCCCAATCTTTCAATCAAGATAAAGTAGCATTTGCCAACTTTATAAAAAGAATGTATTCTTCGTCTGCGTTTGAAGGTGTAAAAATCGTTGATGATTACAATCAACAGTATTTAATATCTGTTATAAGCTTGGAAAAAGCAAAATATACGAGTCCCTCTACAATGAACCGTGTTGCCCAAGTCAAAGCACAATCCCAGGCAAATACATTTATTAATGGATCTAATATTAGTATGGACATGGTAATTCGTACAACAGAAACGATAGATTCCACGGATACAAAAACAATTGTTGAAACGGTTGAGAGCATTAAAGAGAACTCTTCCGGTTTCACAAAAGGAATGGAACTACTTACAAACTTTGAAAGTGCAGACGGAACACGCGCTGTATTTGTCTATTGTAGGGAATTTAAAAAAGAATAATTCAAGCGAATTAAATTTTTTAATGAGTTATTGATTGTATATCATCATGTTAAAATTTCAAATAAAATAATTGTATTATGAGGTTCGTAATATTTCTTTTGATTGTATTGTCTTCCTATATAACAACTGCCCAAGACGATAAAACTGTAACCCTAGTTGTAAGTGGAGAAGGAACAACTCAGGATGAAGCAAGAAAAAATGCCCTCAGGAGCGCAATTGAGCAGGCCTTTGGAGCTTTCATCTCTTCTAGAACTGAGGTTTTGAATGATAATCTTGTTCAGGATGAAATAATTTCACTTACATCAGGTAATGTCAAAGAATTTAATATTATTTCTGAAACAACTACCCCAGCTGGTCGTTGGATTTCTACTTTGAAAGCAACTGTTTCGGTTTCTAAACTTTCCTCTTTTGTTCAAAACAAGGGTTTGGTAACAGAGTTCAATAGTAATATTTTTATCTCAAATGTTAAACTTGAAATGGCTAATGAACAGGCTGAATATAAAATAATAAATCAGATGTTAAGTATTTTGCATGAGGCCATGCAAACTGCCTTTGATTATACAATCGAAATGCAAGATCCCGTGTGTAAAAGTAAGGAGGACAACGAATGGAGCATATCAGGGGGAGTAAGTATAAAGACTAACAAAAACATTGACTTTGTCGCAAATTATTTGCTTAATACGTTAAAGTCAATTAGTCTTAAGCCAGAAGAAGTTGAATCTAGACATAAATTTGGACTCAGTATTTTTAGGTTTTGTTTTCAATATAAAGGCACAAATTATAAATTTTATACAAGAAATGAGGCTACAGCTGATACTTTAAGCTATTTTTTTGGTGTCCTTTTCGAATTTTATGTGTCTAATTTTATTGTAGAAGATAACAAAAAAATGATCTATGATCTTGATTGGCGCGTGCATGATCTTTGGTCCTCTGATAGATTCTATAAAGATGAATTTAATTGCGTCTATGATCCTAAAATTAACGATCTTACGGTTGCGTCAAATAAATACAATCGTTCTATAGCAATTCCTAATAGTGACGAGTTAATTTTAACGGTTCCCTTCGGAACAATCTATCCGTTTGAATACATTCAGCAACTAACGTCATTTGAAATTAAACCATTGGGGATTGTGTCAAAATTTAAAAATGGTGGTTTGGTTGTTTTTGAAGAAAATGGTCATGGTCTTGTTGTTCATATTACAGAACTAGATTTAGGATTTAGTGGAAGTTTTAATTGGGCGAAGCAAAAATGTGATAGTAGAAATAAATCATATTCATTTGGGTATAACGATTGGCGCTTACCAACTTCCGGAGAACTAGAGACTATATTTAAAAATAAGAAAGTGTTTCAATTCCCATTATTTTTTGGGTTTTTTGAGTGCTTCAATGAATTTAACTATACTCGCACAAGTCAGGTTTGGACTAATGATTATTACAGTCAAATACCAAACAGTATTTTGTTAAGGAATATGTCGAGTGGAACTGGACATTATGAAAAAGATCTAAATAGTAACCACTTTTATATTGTAGTAAGATCATTTTGATTCTTGTTATTCCCCATTCCAAAACAACGTAAAATAATATATCCAACATTTTTCGGTGATAGCTCATCCCTTCACCTATCTAATTTTATTTTTATCTGACATTTATGAATACGTTCAAATTTTACAAATGTTTAATGACAGTTTTCTTTTTTACAGTCTATTCTTGTGTTGCGCAACAAAACTCATCGGATGGCTACATTATTCAAAACAAAGAAGTTGACAAGAAATTTGAAGAATTAACAAAGTACTTTGATAAAGGTAAAATAGATCAAGCCATTGCCATATCTGACAATCTATTACAGAATGACTTTAAAGCTTGTGACTACTTTTATCAAGGTCAAATTTTATCTTCACGTGCTGCGATTGTCAGAACCCAAAATCCCAAGCAATCCTATGAATATGGTTGTAAATACCTGAATCATTTGAAATTACACTATGATAAATACCTAAAGTTATATCCAAAAGATGAACTAGATAAACTGGTAAATGGAATAGTTCAAGAATTAAATGATGTTGTAAATGAAAACCCTAATTTAGGTCTTTCCAAAGTTAATGCAAGCAATGATAATGCCCAAAAAACAATAGTTTCAAATGACTCTAAAGTAAAAATTGAGTCGGATAAAGTAGTTGAAGAAAAAACTGTTGCCCAAGTTGTTACAGCGAATGTATCCAATTCTAATGATATTAAGGCTCAAGAACAAAAAAATGAAACTGATCAAGATGATAAGTCAATAACTATTGTTGTTAGTGGACAGGGAAAATCTCAGGATGCGGCAAAGTCAAGTGCACTTCGAAATGCTATTGAGCAGGCATTTGGGGCATTTATCTCATCAAGAACGGAAATATTGAATGACGAACTTATTTCCGATCAAATTACCTCACTTTCAAGCGGTAATATAAAATCATACGAAATTCTGGATGAAGTACAAATCCCAAATGGAGGTTATGCAATGACTGTAAAGGCTGTTGTATCTGTTAATAAACTTAAAAGTTTTGTTGAGGCAAAAGGAGTCAAAGTTGAGATTAATGGTGGATTATTTGCAATAAATGTCAAACAGCAAATGTTGAACGAACAAGCTGAGGTCAAAATAGTATATGATTTAATTGGATTAATCCATGAACAAATGCAAACAGCATATGACTTTAAAATTACCGTTCAAGATCCTAAAAGCTTAGATCCAGACAATAGAAAATGGGCAATACCAGTCGTAGTGTCCGCTAATGCGAATAGCAATATGAGTTTTTGTTCTGATTATATGTCCAAAACTCTGTCTTTATTGTCGTTATCCAACAGCGAAGTAGAACAGTATACTTCTTTAGGCAAAAAAACATACCCTATTACGATAAACTTTCAAGGCCTTCAAAAACAATTTGTTTTTCGTAACAATACTTCACTGTCAATCATTCAGTCGTTTTCAAGCAATTTGGAATTTTACCTACGACTGTTTGAGGTTAATAATGGTTTAAGTAGTTCGTTAGGTAAAGGAAAGAGCCAAATTAACCCAATTTTAAATAAGAACTTAACTTTTTTAAATATTGGGGAGGAGGCCAGTTCTTTTAAGTGGCAGGATGAATTTACTCTTGCCGAACTTGAAAAAATTTCAGAATATAATGTAAAACCAAGGGGGATTGTTGTGCAGTTTAAACAAGGCGGATATGTTTTATTTGAAGATAATGGTCATGGTTTGGTTTTCTCTTTGTTTGATATGGTTAAATGGAATAAGGGTTCAGAAAATGTTATGCCGCATTTTTCGAATCAATATACTTGGGATGAAGCAAATCTGGAGTGTGATAACTTGGTGTTGAGTGGATACTCAGATTGGCGATTGCCAACAAAAGAGGAAATGAATACAATTCATGGATTATTCAACAATTATAAAGTAGGGGATTTTGATGCTAAAGGATATTGGACCAGTACCGAAGGAGCTGAAAATGATGCATATGTAGATCTTTTTATATGGAATGGTGAGCCGATAAGCTATTTTGGAAAATTTAGTGGGTTTGCGTTTCGTGCAGTTCGCTCTTTCTAATCATAAAATATTGAAGCAAAAAATGCTTCGTTGCCTTTTTTCATATTAGATTTTAAGGAGTAAAATTATACATCTGTACAGTATTTATAATCGCTTATGAATTTAAATAATTGTACTCCCCTCAAAAGAATTGATCCCCCGCAACCTTCTCCACATCCTCCTTCAAAAAGTTCGATATTTCAGACCTTTGGCCCACCCAAGTGGGGATTTCGGTAGAAAAATCGATTTCCCCATTTTTAAACCGCTCTACATTTTTGAACGGCCAATTCAAGATTCAACACAATCTGGGGTTCAGGTCTTACGTAACCAGATTTCTTCTCCAGCGTTAGTGTGAACAATTATATTGACTAGAACAAATTGCTTAATACCAGAAAAAAGGTTAAAGTAGTTCTATATCAACGGGAAACGGGCCCCACTTTAGTTTGACGACCTACACAATTTATTTACGATGAAAAGTGAATTGAATGAGTTACTAAACTATGGTAACTAATTCAGTCCATTAATTTCCCGCATGATTTAATCAAACATCTAACTTGTGTTTTTTTGTCGGGCTATCTGAACATGATAACATAGTATTAAACTTTCTGCCACAATAAACGCAATTCTGTCCATCAGCAACGGCAATGTGCTTTTCTGTCGGATTTTGACGACATTTGTCGAAGAATGAACCAACTATGAAATTTTTCCCGCAATTTCTGCATAATCTTCTTGGTTTACTTCCGGTTAAATCTACCATAACTTTAAGCTTTTTGTTGTTAATGCTTACTCTTAATTGGTTTTCAGCCCCCCCGTTTATTATTAAAAATCAATAGTGTCCTAAATAAATTTTAAGACACTCAAATTTATCGATTTTATTGATAATCAAGCGTTAATTTCCAATATTCTCAAAATAGAACCCCCTGTATTGTTTTTGGTGGTGGTTCAATGTGTTCTTGAAAGGGTTTGTCAAGCCATAGTTGAAGGTCGATTTTTACAAAAAGATTCAATCGTATAAATGCAACTAAATTGGAAAGATACCATCCAAATTGAGATTGTGCTTTTAATGCTTTTAAGATGAGGATCGTGATCAAGGCTGTCCAAATTTGGATCATCACTGCATTTTCACTCGTACCGATGAATGATTTTATATGCAGCAATTGTTTGATGTCACGAAAGAAAATCTCCACCTGCCATCTGCTTTTGTAGAGTTCTCCTATGGTATTAGGCGACCAATTAAATTGGTTTGTAATGAGTTCAATGACTTGTTTGTTTTCTTCATCCCAAACCGATACGCGTCTTAATTTACCTGGATACTTGCTTTTGGACGCTTCATTTTTTAAACAAATGATTTCATCTTTTAATACGTGCTGGTGTCTATTTTCTGGAAGACCATTTTCTTTCAGCGTTTCAAATTGCAGGTTTTCTTTGTGTCTAATTACAAAAAACACACCCTTGCTGTCCCAAACGTTTAGAAGTGGAAAATCATTGTAAAACCTATCCGCTACAATAACGCTACTCTTTAGTAGTGGTATGTCATTGGCTCCTTTATTATCAGCAGTTTTGCCGTCTGTAATGTTAAAATAGGCGGGTAGATTTCCATCAAAATCAAGGAGTGTGTGCATTTTAACAGCGCCTTTTGCTGTTTTGTATTTTGCCCAATCAAAAAGACTCAAGCATAAACTAATTGTTGTGGAGTCAAGCAAGAATATTTTTGACTTGATACGGAATTTTACCTGTTTAAATTTTGGGTGCTGTCCTAAACTTTCTAAGAGTTGAAAATAGTACTCTTTGAATAATTCGTGATCTCGATGCTTGTTCTGATAGCTAATTGATGATTTTGAAGGAGCTCTGTCTATTCCTAAATGATTTAAATTTCCTGTCGCCGAACGAAGCCCGTTGCTTATATCTCTAACTGATTGACTCTTTGCGAACTGGCAAAAAAGCATTGAAACTAAATGTGTCCAGCTAGTATATCCTTTGCAATGTTTATCTGTTTGCTTGGACTTGACAAGTTTGTTGAATTTTGATCGGTCTAATTTTGAAATAATTTGAGCAAACAAAGTTATATTTGCCATAAGAGAGAGGTGTTTTGTTGTGCAACTCAAAGTTAATTTGAGATACGGGATTCTCTCTCTTTCTTTTTTTCTTTTTTTTAAACGTTTAGGACGCTATTGATTAAAAATATAAAAAATCAATGTGGATCAAAAGTAATTAGAAACAAGACAATTAGCTTTAATTTAGCTTGGGTTTTGTAAACATATTTCCAACTCCAGATGTGAATCATCCAAAAAAAATAAGTCAAATGATAAAATTTGTTGGTGTCTCCCCTCAAAAGAATTGATCCCCCGCAACCCGCCCCACAATCTCCCTCAACAAGTTCGATAATTTAGTCCTTTCGATCTTGTTAAAAGCCCTTTATCGCATTTGAATAAAGGGCTATTAATTTTGTTGTTAAAACAAATGGGCATCATTTCACACAACTTAATCAACGTTTTAAAAAGTACTTGAACAGAAATAAAACAAGAAATGAAGGATTAAACTATTGATTTCTAGAAATCCAACACCCTCAGCGAGGCAAGTTACTTCCATATCTTGTATTTTTGCTTAGATTAAGGTATTATTTGAAAGAACAATGATTGAATACATCAAGAACATCTTACCTCGACTTAAGGCTGCATCACAAAAGGTCAATCAAAAAGAACAGTTGGTTGATAAGACCTGGGTGTGGGTTGGTTTTGCCGAAGAATTTTCGACAATTCATTTTTTGAGAGACCAACGTTTGCTTGTCACTAAACTTGGAAATGTTCAGGAGGGTAAATGGGAATTTATTGGCAATGAGCTAATACACCTGAGCGGCGAAGGATTCAACATAATGTTAAATCACGGGATACTGTTTGGGGGCGTTTTAGTAATTCAAAAACAAGGTGTGTTTGATCACTTCGAAGTGCTTTATGATCAAATTGAAATTCCAAATGGAGATGTTGTAAAGTATATAGAGGCTAATTTGCCTTTGAAGCCTCAAGAACCACTGCCATTTTATATTTACCCGCTCACAACACATGTTGATGAATGTGAAATCCGTTTCAAGGAGAAGCCAACGATCAATTCTCTTGTTAGTTGTTCAGAAGTATTTTCTGGTAAAGTTTTAGGCTTGCCTGATCATCTTGGTGTGGAAATATTTGAAAACAAAGTGATCAGGGTTTATTATTTTGCCGTTGTTGAGACAGATGCAGGATTTATCGAGAATGAAATTGATAATTGTGATTGGGAACATCCCAAGGGAAAGAGTTTTTTTCGAGACATCAGTTCCTTGCCTAACGGTGAGTATAAAATAATTTCAATGAAACCAAATATGTCATGGAAGCGGATTGGTTTCAAAAATGGTGAAATTGATTACGTTGGATCTCTTAGCAAGGATGTCCTTACTGCAATAGTAATTTTGTTAGTTACAGGTTTTGCTGCATTGATCATTGGATTGCAATAGCTGTTGTAAAAAAAAATAACCAAAATAATAAGTATGCAAGATGTTAATCAAGTATTTCAGAAAAACTTCCGAAGAGGGCTATGGGGCATTGTAACTCCAATTTTACCTTTTTTTTGTTTCTGGTTACTAATGACGGAATCTGAAGAAATAACGGGGCTACTTTTTTTACTGTCTGGAATATTCTTTACCATTTTTATTTCTGGATTTATTCTGTATTTCAACCTAGAAAAGAGTATTAAAAAAGAAGAAGAGATAAAAAATGTCTATGTTACAGGTTTGATGACAAGTGTTTTTGTTTTCATCATTTTAAATATTGCGTTAAAAATTATTTACTTATTGGGTTCACTTTCTTAAAACTAATCAGTATCTGGCAATTGAACCAATATGTTTGAATTAGAAGAAATTGTAAAGCTTTTAAAGGAAAAGCGCAAAGTGTTTCATTCGGAAGACGACCTTAAATTTTCATTGGGATATTTGATAAAAAGAACCTTCTCAAGTTTTGAAATCAGACTTGAAAAGCCAGTCGAATTAATTTTTGAGAGCAGGAGCACAAAGGAACCAATCAGACGTCGTGCACCAATCGATATAGTAGTTATATCTGATGATAACCGACAAATCCCCATTGAAATTAAATATAAGACAAGATCATTTTGTAAGGAAAAAAAATCGAAAATGGCTACCCCCTTCATCATTGATGATGAGGAGTATGATTTATCTAATCAGGGCGCTTCAGATATAGGAAGGTTCAATTTCCGGAAGGATATTGTAAGAATTGAAAAATTCATTTCTGAGAAAAGAAACAAGTCAAATGTTGGTTTTTGCCTTTTAATAACCAATGACAAAGACTATTGGTCAGACCCTGGTGAAGTTTTGGTGAAA
>Ga0114977_10002019_pt1 | contig 13166 bp, 14 predicted proteins | sample S_130805_MF_Meta_FD_87026 | JGI IMG/M metagenome (GOLD analysis project Ga0114977, IMG submission 87026) | Freshwater microbial communities from Lake Simoncouche, Canada to study carbon cycling - S_130805_MF_MetaG | ecosystem: Environmental > Aquatic > Freshwater > Lake | place: Lake...
AAGGTTGTCGAGGATCCGAAGCCTAAGGAAGTCATTGCGTTGCCATCGAGTCATCAAGCCGACTTCCTGCAATCCATCGAGACCGGTAAGAGGCCTTCTGCGGACATCGAGATCGGGCATCATTCCACGGCTTTGATTCATCTAGCCAACATCGCTGTACGCACCGGGGTTCAATTGGCTTTCGATCCGAAGACCCAATCGATTACCAACGATGTGCAAGCCAATGCGATGTTAGGTAGGAGTTATCGCGAGCAAGGGCATTGGTCGATCCCTCGCTAATCGATCGGTTGTGAGCGTAAGTGCATCGCCGACTAGTAAAAGAACGAAGTCACTAATCAACGACAGAATATGAAGATCACCAAAATCGAGACGCTTGTTTGCCACGCGCGCATGCGCAATTGGGTATTTGTGAAAGTCATCACCGACCAGCCTGGGCTCTTTGGTTGGGGTGAAGCGACGTTGGAATGGCACACGCGTGGGGTGGTAGGAGCGATTGAGGATCTATCCCAGTTACTGATTGGTCAGGATCCAACGCGCGTGGAGCATCTATGGCAGATGATGTGGAGGCAGCATTTTTGGCATGGTAGTGGAATTGTGCGTTCGACCGCCATCGCGGGGATCGATATTGCACTTTGGGATATTCTTGGCAAGGTACATGGAGTGCCTTGCCATCAGTTGTGGGGTGGAAAGGTTCGGGACTACATCCGATTGTATTGTCACCTTGGTGGCGGAGACATGAAGAGTTTCTACGAGACGCCGGTCGACAATGCCAAGCGATTCGGTGAGCTTGCGCAGCAAGCGGTCTCGGAGGGGTTTAGTGCATTCAAGTCGATGGCGGTCCCGCCCACGATGCCGATCGAGGGTTTAAAACCGCTCAAAGGGGCGGAAGCATGTGTCGCGGCGATGCGCGAGGCGGTGGGGGATTCGGTGGACATTATGGTGGATTGTCATGCTCGTCCATCTCCAGCGATGGGAATGCAGTTTGCCAAAGTGCTTGAACCTTTTGGATTGTATTTCCTCGAGGAGCCTTGTTGGCCAGAGAGCATCGAGGGGCTTGCGGCGATCAATGCTGCGGTAAGTACACCGATTGCGACAGGGGAACGGATGACACACTTGGCCGCGTTTCGCGATTTGTTTGCAGCGAAGGGGTGCGAGATTTGCCAGTTGGATCTGACGCATTGCGGTGGGTTCACCGAAGCGCGTCGTGTGGCCGCTTTGGCGGATGCTTATCGCATTGCATTAGCACCTCATAATCCCCAAGGGCCTGTCAGCACCGCTGCATCGATCGAATTCGGATTCTCGCAACCAAGCTACATTATTTGCGAATCGGTGCACAATGATGTTCCGTGGAGAGATGATGTAGTGCAGGAAGGTTATGTAGTAGATAAGTCGACTCGCACCGTAACACCGAACACGAAACCGGGACTTGGGGTTACCATCGACGAAGAAGCGGTGCGCAAGCATCCCTTTGAGCAAGAGGTTTTGCAGCGAGTGTTCTATGCCGATGGTGGCGTGGGCGATTGGTAGACCGATAAAGAGTAGCACAATGAGCATTAAAAATACGGCTGGAGTTCAACCAAGGGATTCAGCTATGGGCGATTCGGGCAGTAAGCCGCTTTTGCGAGGAGTACTGCCGGTTTTGCACACACCCTTTTGCGACGACGGTAGAATCGACGTCGAAGTTCTTGAGAAGGAAATCGATTGGGCTTTTGATACCCAAGCGGACGGGGTGGTTGTAGCGATGGTTAGCGAGACCCTGCGGCTTGGCTATCATGGTCGCCGTGAGTTAGCGAGTCATGTTTGCTCAGCGGTGCGAGGTCGGGGAACAAGTGTGATCAGTGTTGGGGCTGAGAGCATTCGCGAAGCTATCGATTTTGCGCAGCATGCGGAGGGATTGGGAGCGGATGCCGTGATGGCTATTCCACCCGTAGCAACGTCCCTTGGTGATGATATGACGGTCGAGTATTTCAGCTCAATTGCTCGAGCGATTTCGATTCCTTTGGTGGTGCAAGATGCGTCGAGCTACGTTGGTGCGGCGATTGACTTGAGTGTTTACTTGCGATTGCTCAGCGAATTTGGCGAGCATCGAATTTTCTTTAAACCCGAAGCGAGTCCGCTTGGGCCAAACTTGTCGAAGCTCCGCGATGGAAGCTTGGGGAAGGCAAGGATTTTTGAAGGATCTGGAGGGATCAATCTCGTCGATTGCTATCGGCGTGGGATTGTCGGGACGATGCCTGGAACCGATCTGCTCGATGGAATAGTCGCCTTGTGGCGGGCTTTACAAGCGGGAGATGAGTCCCGGATCTACCGACTGTCGTTGCCGATTTGCGCTTTGACTGCGTTGCAGTTACAAGCTGGTCTCGATGGTTTTCTCGCGATCGAGAAATACTTGCTCAAGAAGCGTGGGATTTTCCGAAACACCTTGCGAATCCGACCATATAGCTGGGATTTGGATCGGGAGACTTGCGAGGAAGTCGATCGGTTATTTGATTGCTTGCAGCTTGCGTTGCGCGATGAGCAGAACGGCACGCAGGGTGCTAACGGGCAAAACGCATCATGAGCGAGCATGGTGAGCGGGACAAGGATGGCGATTTAGATCAGAGTGCGGGTGAGACCGATGTGCGAGCCGGACGTTATCAAGTTTTGACGTTGCTTTGCATATCTGCCGCTGTCGCATATGTTCAACGAGCGGCGTTGAGTGTCCCTGCTGAAGAGATTGCGAGCGATTTGAAGTTCGCGAATCTTGCGAAGGATATGGGTGCCATTCAGTCGGCTTGGTATTTGGCTTATGCGCTGATGCAAGTCCCTTCGGGTTGGTTGGCGGATCGATTGGGAAGTCGCAGTGCGTTGGTCATCTTTCCGGTGGCTTGGTCGACGGCGACGTTGCTGAGTGCATTTGCGAATGGTTTTTATTCGCTTCTGTTCCTTTGGGGATTGATGGGTGCGGCGCAAGCTGGAGCGTTTCCTTGTGCTGCAAAAGCGTTGGGTAGGATTTTTCCAGAGTCAGAACGAGCGAGGTCAACGGGGTTATTGGCAGCCGGTATGACCATAGGTGGGGCGATTGCACCTGTGCTTGCGGCGTATTGTTTGGAAGGCCTTACTGGCCCAGCGCAGCGGCTTGGGGTGGAGCGATGGCGACTGCTGTTGATGGCTTATGCGATTCCTGGAATTCTCTGGACAGGAGGTTTTTTATGGATCGTAACTCGCACTAAACTACCTTCGGCTGAGGTTTCGAAGAGCACATCCAGAGTGCGATGGTCGAAGATGTTGGGGAGTGTGCCATTGATGTTGTTGTGTGGGCAGCAGTTTTTCAGGGCGGCGGGGATGGTCTTCTTCACCACTTGGTTTCCTACCTTCTTGCAAAAGACTCGCGGGGTTTCCCAGTTGGACTCTGGAATCCTCACTACTGTTGCCGGGATAGGAGGTGTGGTCGGAAGTTTAACGGGTGGTTATTTTTCGGACTGGTTGCTAAAGAAGACAGGCAATCCGAGGCTTAGTCGCCAGGGTATAGCGGTCGTTGGGATGAGCAGCTGTGCGTTATTGATCCTGCTTTCGTATTTCGTAGCGGATACGTACCAGAGCATTACGCTGATCAGTTTGGGGGCTTTCTTTGCGACGTTCGGTGGGGTCAGCGGATATGCGGTTGCCATCAGTTATGGTGGGCGGCATGTCGCGACAGTTTTTAGCACGATGAATATGTTTGGGAACTTTGGTGCATCGCTGTTTCCTTTGACGGCAGGCTGGCTTGTCGCACAGACGGAGAACTGGAACCTTATTCTGTTCTTATTTGCTGGAGTGATGGCTATCGATGCGGTTTGTTGGGCGTTGCTCAATCCTCGAGGAACGATATTTGGAGATGAGTAAAATGGAAGTGATTAGGAAATCGCAAGGACGTTTTCGGGGGGCTTTTGCGAGGTGTGACATCACACCGCCGGTGGGGATTTATCATCGGATGTGGGGAGCGGCGTTGCACGATCGCGCTACGGGGGTGCACCGTCCACTTGAAGCGACGTTGCTGTGGCTGGAACCCTATTCAACGGGAACTGATGTTTCGAAATCAAGCGAAGCGCGAATTCTCGTAAGTCTCGATCACTGTATTCTGGATCCAGAAGAGATCGAGAAGATTCGCGAGTCGATTCATCGTTCCACAGGGATCGATGCTGGCAAGGTGTTGGTAACATTGACGCATACTCATGGCGCTGGATGGATGTCGCGAACCCGCAGCGGGTTGCCGGGTGGTGAATTGCTGGGTCCTTATTTAGATCAGTTAGCAAATCAACTTGGGCTCTTAGCCAAAGAAGCTAGCAGTAGGGTACAGCCCATGAGGATGGTTGTGACGGCAGGCCGCTGTGAACTTGCCGCACATCGCGATTTCTTCGACGAGGAGCGTCAGAGGTTTGTATGTGGCTTGAACCCGGAGGGGCAAGCTGACGATACGTTGTTGATTGCAAAGCTAACAGATGAAACGGGGAAGTGTTTAGGAACCATCGTCAACTATGCTTGCCATCCAACAACATTGGCTTGGGAGAACACATTGATCAGTCCCGATTGGGTTGGGGCGATGCGAGAGACGATTGAACACGAGCAGGGAGGGGTTTGTCTGTTTCTTCAAGGTGCCTCCGGAGACCTTGGGCCTCGCGAGGGGTTCGTCGGGGATCCCGCAGTGGCGGATCGCAATGGCAAGCAGGTTGGGTATGCAGCCCTATCTGCGATTGCGACTTTTCCTGCCGCAGGAACCGAGTATCGGTATGCAGGCCCTGTGATATCCGGTACCGCGATTGGGACTTGGCAGCACGTACCGGTGTGTGCGGAGCAGGATCAAAAAGGGGCGAGGTGGCGATGGGAAGAGCTAGTCGTAGACTTACCCTACAGGCATGATTTGCCGACGATCGAGCAAACGCGAGCTGAGATGGAACATTGGTTGGGGGAGGAAAGCAAGGCGCGAGAAGCTTCGGATCTTGGGCGTGTTCGCGATTGTCGAGCACAGGTCGAGCAGCGAACAAGGCAATTGAACCGCTTGACGCACCTTGAGCCTGGTCGATCGTATCCGTTGCGTTGTCAGATTGGGATTTTGGGAGATGTAATTTGGGTGTTTTTGCCGGGGGAGTTGTATCAGATTTTTCAAGTTACCCTGCGAGAGCGGTTTCGTTCGCATGCGGTTTTTGTTACGACGCTAACCAATGATTGGCAACCGGGCTACATACCTCCGGCGAGTGTATATGGATATGAGATCTATCAGGAAGTCATTGCAGCGACTTCGCCGGGAAGCTTGGAGTGTTTGATCGAAGCGATCACGAGGAAAATATCCCATATGAACGCAGAATCGACTTAAGTCTGCGATTTTCGAGCGAGCGAGAGTTGGGTTTTTCAGGTTTCCAGTGAGAATCAGCCGTTGGCTCAAGGGGGGCGATCCATTCCCTATTAGGTGTTGCACGGTACAATATGGAATGGAAATATGGCCTAACTAAGATGCCGTAGGCGGGCTTCGATGACTGGGTGAGTGTCAGCAAGGAGACCCTTTCAACAAGGGAATCAACAAAGGGACTCAGCAAGGGAAAACAGAGCAGATGTCAGGATCGCACGAGGACGCAAGCGAGAAGCAAGACTCCACGAAGTACACCGTCGTGGCCCGAAGATATCGGCCCAAGACGTTCGAGGATCTTGTTGGGCAAGATACCGCTGCGCAAGCGTTGCTAAGGGCAATCGAGACTCATCGCGTCGGTCATGCTTACTTGTTTACTGGGGCACGAGGAGTTGGCAAAACCAGTACCGCACGTATTTTTGCCAAGGCTCTGAACGCTTCTCCTGAGGGGAACGGACGATTTGACCCGTCTTCGGAAATCGCCCTTGCGATCGATTCTGGGGAAGACATGGATGTGATCGAGATCGACGGCGCGAGCAATCGCGGGATCGACGAGATCCGGTCTTTGCGGCAGAACGCTTTGGTGCGTCCTAGCCGAGCACCATACAAGATCTACATCATCGACGAAGTCCACATGTTGACCACAGCAGCATTCAATGCTTTGCTAAAGACGCTCGAAGAACCACCTGGGCACGTCAAGTTCATTTTTTGTACGACCGATCCAGAGAAGATACCTATCACGGTTCTGTCTCGTTGCCAGCGATTTGATTTTCCACCTGTTCACACCGATCAAATTCTCGGCAGGTTGCAGTTCATTTGTCAGAACGAAGGGACTCAAGCTGATGCCGATGCTCTGAAATTGATCGCTCGCCGAGCTTCCGGCTCGATGCGCGATAGCCAATCTTTGCTGGAGCAGCTATTGAGCTTTGGTGGCAAGCAGATCTCGGTCGCTGACGTGCACGCGATGCTCGGGACTGCCGACGAAAGTCGGCTTGCGACATTCGCTCAGTGTATGGTTGAGCGGAATGCTGCTGGTGCTATCGAAGCTCTGGAAGCAGCGGTTCTCGAAGGAGTAGATGCCGGCCAGCTAGCCGAGCAGTTCTTGGGATATCTGCGAGATATCATGGCGTTAAAGGTCGGTGCTTCACCCGACCTTATTCGTACCGCGAATGCAGCCAACAGCGACCAGTTACGAGGCTTCGGCCAATCATGGGGACTGACCACTCTGCTGACCGCAATTCAGATTGTCGATGAGACCATCGTCAAGATGAAGCATAGTGTGCAAAGCCGAATACTTCTCGAAGTTGCCCTTGTACAGATCTGCAATCTCGTCGATCTTCAAGCACTCTCTGATGTGGTCAATGGAATTGCTCGGAACCTTTCGCCCAATAGCCCTTCCCCAAGACCGGTCATTGCAGCTCCTTCCGTTTCTTCGGTCGCTGCGAGTGTGCCATCAGACGACTCAAAAAAAAAAGAGTTGACCCAGCCGGTTAGTCAGGCATCAAGGGTCTCAGAGCAAAGCTTAACACCAAGTGTTTCGCTCGACCCGAAGCAGATGCAAGTCGAATCGGATGACGATGAATCTATACAGATCCCTTTCCCAGAGCCGGATGTTAAACCGGTTCAAAGTGAAAGCGTGGCGAAGGTACAGCCGCTTGCTGGAAGCACCGTTGCCGCTACAACCAATCAATCAGCCGTCGTTCAAACTATCAAAAGTTCTGCTGTCGATTCCCCTGCGGTTGATTCAGGCAAGGTGACCGAAGGGTTGAGTCCAAAAGAACAGCTTGCCCAAGCCGCCTTAAGTCTTGGGGGATTGATGCGACAACTCGGTGCATTGGCACTTGAAGTACACGAACGGGTCCCGGGTGCTTGGCAAGTAAAGCTTGCGAAAGAGGCTGCAATGGCGATCCAGCAGTTGCGAAAACCTGAAACCTTGCAGCGGCTTAAGGGAGCTTTAGCGACACAGACCGGTTCGGATATTCATCTCGACTTTGTGTTGACCGATGTACCGATGCCGATTGCCGCAGGAATGCAGGCACAAGCATTTACTGCTGCGATGGACCCGACACGGCCGAGTGTTTCACAAGCACAACGGATTCGCGAAGCGATGGCGAAGCCGCTCATCAAGCGGTTCATGGAAGTGTTTGAAGCGGAGGTCTTGCGGGTCGATGCACCCGCGCCGACGCCAGTGAGTCCCGCGCAAATCCATGAAGCGGCTAGTGTAGAGCGGTTGGAAAGCGGAGAAGGCGGCGATAGTACAGGATTGTCGGACACTGGCGGCTAGCCCTAGGTTCAAGCCGCTTTTAAGCGATGCCGCTTGGGCGGGCGGTGCCATGCACAGTTTGAGTCCAGGAGGGAACTGGAAAGAGGGCGGCAGGAGGCCCCGATTGTTTTTACCAGGATGCGATGGGAAGTTGAAGGCAATAAGTTCGACGATCTCAACGACGGTCCGCCAGAGCGATGAAGAACCATGGGCATGGCCGGAGGAGGGATGGTTGATGGCGCGTAGCAATCGAGTGCATTAGCCGTCAGAGGGACTCGTCGCGTTGGGCTTCGGAATCGAAGTGCACGCGATTTTTCTCGTTCGCGTTTTTCCCAATGTTTTCTGTTAGTTGATTTTGTTCAGCCCACAACTCTAAAGACCGGTGTGAACAAGGCTATGCTCGTGATAAGGAGGTACTTGACCGACGATCAATGATTCGCGAAAAAATGCTTGATTGCTTTCCTTTGACCTACAAGTCCTTATAATATTTTCATGAACGCAACACTTCTCGATCAAATTATCGAACCCTTTGCCGAATGTTTGACCCAGGAGGCTGCGCGAAAAATCGTAGCGATTCGAGCAGACGATGAATTGCAGAAACGGGTAGATACATTAGCGGATAAAGCCAATACTGGTACACTCTCGGAGACGGAACAAGCCGAGTACGATCGATACTTAGCAGCATTCCATTTCGTGACCATTCTCCAATCGCGTGCTAGACGTTTTATCCAACCATAGAATGTCGATGGATGTTGCGACACAAAAATTGGTGAGGAATCGGGCAGGCAATCGTTGTGAATATTGCCACTTGCACCAAGATGCGGCTCCATTTCTGAGATTTCACATCGAACACGTTCAGGCCAGGCAACATATCCAGGACGATTCACCGGACAATCTCGCACTAGCGTGTCCAGATTGCAATCGCCACAAGGGGCCCAACCTAACAACACTTGATCCGCACACTCGTGAAATTGTTTTACTTTTTCATCCGAGAAGAGACATTTGGAGCGACCATTTTGTGATCGATGGTAACTACATTCGAGGTATTTCACCAATTGGGATCGCTACGGAAAAACTTCTTGCATTCAACTCGAATGAAAGGGTGGAAATGCGCTCAGAATTCGATTCTACGAGTTAGCAGACTTAGGTTCGGTTGACGGAACAAGGGGATCGGGATCCATTTCAGCGATAAGTCCGAAGTTTCCTCGTATCATAGCCGTTCACCTAACGCCTAACGCTTCGTCAGTCAACGATGGTCCGCCAGAGCGATGAAGAACCATGGGCATGGCCGGAGGAGGGGCGGGATAATGACGTGATCGCCGATCCAAGCGATCAGTGGATGTACTTCTTTCGACGAGCTGAAGGATCGACCGTCAAGGAGCTGCTAGACCGGTTACCTGATCCCGTTTTTAAACGAGTCGTAGGAGTGCTATAAATGATTTCACGAACACCGGACCAGCGCCGACACTACGATGAACGGCTGAAGTGGGAACTCGATGAGAACAGTCGAATTCAAACAGCGTTTGAAGAAGGCGAGATCAAGGGGCGTGAGGAAGGTGAAGTCGTCGGCAAAAACCGCATGTTGCAAGATTTGTTGAGTCTCCCGCAATTGACCGACGGGTAACAGCAGGGGCGTTTCGGCTGCATGGGTCGTAATGCGATTTCCCATTCTTTTTACCAATTGTTGCCCCTTTGCAAGGATCGAACCCTGCTAGAATTCCTGCTGAGATTAGTGGAGCCCTTAAAGGATTCCTAGGTGTTCGTAGAGCAGGCCAACAAATTCAGTTGCGTCGACATGGACATACATCTTCAGATGCCTGAAAAGAAAGACTTTTATTCGCCCTATTCGGAGGTCAATTACGATGCGTCTGACGGTCACCTATTCTACGAGGGGCAGGCACCGAAAGGTGGGCTGCTCTATATGGACCCAATCGGCCAACACTCGTCTAATGTCGTTTTGTTCGAGGTCAAGTCTGAACAATAAACGCAACCCTTCCACCGTCTGGCGTCGGTGCCTACTGTTCTTTGCATCAATCCTGATGTTGCCTGGTTGCACTTACTCAACCAATCCGATTTTTGTCGAGCAGGACAACCTGTTTGACGAAGCCTTTTTGGGAACTTGGGAGGCTGACGAGGAAGCCAAATTAGAGTTTCGGCGATTTGAAGTGGAGCGATGGGGACCTGAGGAAAAATCCTACCGAGCGGTCCTCCGCAACGAGCGAGGGGAGAAACAAGATCCGTCGTTTCAGTTGTTTCTTTCTCAGATCGATGGAAGGAAGTTTATAACTGCAAAGTTTGAGCAACCTGACTCTGAAAAGGTTAGTCCAGAGACTGCGGATGCGGCATCGATGTATCTAACGTTCGCGATGGATCGATGTGAAGGCGGGGAACTTCAAATGCGATACCTTTTAGAAAGTTGGCTTGCCAGCCAAGTAAAAACTGACCCTTCGATTCTGAAACATGAATGGCATGCTCGACTAGACAACAAAAAAAGAATGACCTGCGTATAACTGCTCCTACCGCCGAACTACGAACGTTCGTTCTTGAACATTACGACAAACGTGAGGCTTGGGTACCGTTGAAGTTCAAGAAGATTCGCTCGATGGTGTCGAACCAGGTCCACCGTTTGGCGAGGCTGACCTGTCAATCAAACACCATCAAGCTATAAACTCACCAATTGGAGAACATTGATGAAGCAAATCCTAACACCACTCATGACCATATTGTTGCTCAGCTTCGTCTTGCCGCTATATGCGGATTACGGCGTAACCGATCACGGAACTTGGCCTGAGAGTTGGCCCAGGGAGTTGGAGCCGCTGCGCAAACAATCACGAACGCTTGAAGGCCCGAAGCAGCCACTGCTTCACCATGCAATCCCATTCACCAAGCGGGATGAGTTTGAGTCCTCTTGGCCGCACCTACTCAAGGTAAAAAGCAAGGGGGCACCTATTATTCTGCGCCGTTGTCCGAGTTTCTGGATAGATGGGAAGAGCCCTGGCGTTTGCATCCACACTCCGCCGAAAAGCGACGCCCCGATCGTGGATGGAAAAGATGCCAAAGGAAACTGGGAGCAAACGATCTATATCGAACTGATTGTTGACGGCGAAGTCATCGACCTCAATCGAATCCAAATTCCCCCCGACACACCCATTATCGACGAACGTTTCGCTGAGCCTGCAAACAAGTAAACACCAAGCGTTTAAAAAGCGACGCTTCTCGTGAGAATCACATCTGCCGCATGAGTTGTTCACTTGTGGAGAGGGAGACTCGACAACCCTCTGTCGATGACGGTTCAAGAGAATCCAATAGGATCCGCTACGCTACTTGCGGCAAATCATTCAAAACAAACAACAAACGGAAGATTACAAGTGTTCAAACTCTCAAAAGCATTGTTCCCCGCCTGCGCATCTTTTGGACCGATCATGATCGCGCTTGGACAAGCTTTTCCGAATCGCGACGGGATAGCGTATGGCTTTATCGCAAGATTTCCTGGTCCCTTCGCGACAGTCGCAGCGTTGATGATCCTTTTCGCGACTTGAATTCGATCAACGACAAACTGACTGCATCGGCATCTAAGAATACTGATATCCCTCAAAACGGCTAAGCGGGCTTCTTGATGTTGAGCTATAGAAGAGAATTTTCTCGCGGAGACCCATAAGCCATGAAGTTTACTATTCGCGCTTTGATCGTTTTGACTTTATTGGTCGCTTTGTCAGCGCGTGCATTTCTGCAGTGGCAGAGAATCGTCCGCGTCAAGGCAGATATCGTTTCGGTTACAACGGAAATCAATCGGTTGAACTTTGACGCCGAGTACGTGGATTCCCATACAAAGGTCTGTGAACTCGCGATCGCAAACAACCCACTGCCTTCGCCCTACTTCCTCGCTGCGAAACAGCGGCATGAAGAAACGGCTGTTACATCGCAGGGGAACGCAAAGTGAGCAAAGGTGCATCAACGAAACGTGTTGGGTTGATGTGGCTGATAGCGATCGCTGCCTGTATGGCTGTTGCTGTGTACGGTTTTATTCTAAGTGGGCAAGCGGTCAGGCTGGAACGAGAGCACGACACGCTTCAGGCTGAGTTACGAGATAAGCAACAACGCAATCAGCGGCTTGGTGAACTGGTGGCTCAGGCTCGTGCGATTCAAGTTCAGCAGTCGTCTGAGATGAATGAGCTAATACAACTGCAAAAGCGAATCACAACACGTGACCAGTTCCTGTTGACCAGCGGCGACAAGATCATCCGGCAACTTGCCGTTTATGCTCCCTCCAGTGAACGCAGAATGATCCTTTATGTACCTGCAGGCAACCATAGCTTGGTTTATGCCATCAAGGAGGTTTTGGGGACGCCCAGCGAGACTTACAGCGCGCTTGCGGAGTGGGGAAACGATCATCGTCAAATTCAAGGTACGACAGAGATTCCCTTGGTGGGAGAAACCGTCTATGAGTTGCGGACAGTTGTAAAGAAGGGGATGGACAGCTCAATAAGTATTCAACTGATCGGCCCCGGAGACAAAGCGGTACACGAAGACTCTTTTCCATTGAGTCGTTTGGCGTTCCAAGGCTTGAACAATTGGCAAAACGACTCGGAAATATTCGCGACTTATCCGAATGAGATCCGATCGGCTGGCGATGCCAAAACGCATGTCGATGCGAAAAAATCGGCTCCTGTAACGCCCCTGTTGACGTTCACACTCGATCACCTTGGGGGGAAAGATCAAAACAGCGAAGGGCGAGTGAAAATGCGATTCTGGATCGACTCCGATTCGCCGCCATGCATGTCGGACATCAGCGTCGCAGAAAGTTACGACTTTCTCTCCGGTAACTTGCGTCACGCTCCACAGCTCACGAAGAGCCAAGCCATTGACAAGACCTTCCAACCCTACGACGGCTCCGGTCGCTATTACTTTACAGACGGGTACTTCGGTGAGAGTAATAGGTTCGGCCCATGAGCAGAATCTCACGTAGCTGCGCCTCTCCGAGACGCGGGCTTTTCGCGTCCAGAGAAACGCAGCTATGTGTTGTTGCCGTAACACGCAAAATTTCTAAATATATAGAAATACCATTGACTGGTGATTGTTTCGTTCGCAAAATCTAGTTAACTAGAGAATGGTTTTGAAAGGGCGAGCTATGGCCAGACCAAATTCGGAATATCCAACGGAGTTGGAGCTGCAAATACTGAAAGTGCTGTGGGACGCCGAGCCGATGACGGTTCGGGATGTGCGAGACGCATTAGGTAACGGCGGACGCGATCTGGCGCATACCACTGTGATCACCATGCTGGGCACAATGGTCGATAAAGGGCAGATCGAAAAGCTCGATCCGACTCAAGGCAAGGCGTTTCGCTTTTCGCCGCTGCTGAAACGTGATGATGTTTCCCGAGGCATGCTCGGCGACTTGGTTGAGCGAGTCTTCGATGGCTCCGCCGAAGCGGTGATGCTGAGTCTATTTGATGTGAAGGAGCTCGACGAAGTTGAACTCGCTAGCCTTCGCAAATTGCTGAACAAGAAAATGCGGGAGGCGAAGTCATGAGTCGTTTCTCG
>Ga0114977_10002021_pt1 | contig 13163 bp, 12 predicted proteins | sample S_130805_MF_Meta_FD_87026 | JGI IMG/M metagenome (GOLD analysis project Ga0114977, IMG submission 87026) | Freshwater microbial communities from Lake Simoncouche, Canada to study carbon cycling - S_130805_MF_MetaG | ecosystem: Environmental > Aquatic > Freshwater > Lake | place: Lake...
GATTGATGACTGGCGCTGGGCGGGCGTCCCCTTCTACCTGCGCGCAGGGAAGCGACTCCCGAAGCGCGCAACGGAGATCGCGATCCAGTTCAAGGATGTGCCTCAGCGCCTCTTCTCACAGACTGGCGACGCTCCCGAGTCGAACATGCTCGTGATCCGGATTCAACCAGATGAAGGGATCTTGCTCCGCTTCGCCGCAAAGGTGCCAGGGCTTGGCACCGATGTTCGCCCCGTCAACATGGACTTCGCCTACGGTTCCGCCTTTTCTGTTGAGAGTCCAGACGCCTACGAGACGCTCATCCTTGACGCCCTCTTGGGTGACGCGTCGCTCTTCACACGCGCCGATGAAGTCGAAGCGGCTTGGCGCATCGTTGATCCGATCATGGAGTCCTGGCTCGTCGGTCCCGAGCCACAGCTCCCAAACTACGCTGCTGGCACCTGGGGGCCAGACGATGCGGATGCGCTGCTCACCCGTGAGGGGCGACGCTGGCGCAGGCTCTAACCCCGATGAGCCTCACCGCCACCGAACTCTCCGCGCTCCGCTGGAAGTCAACCGCCACCTCGGTTACTGAGGCCGACGCACTCCTCTCCCGAATCTGGAGCAGCACGGAGTCACGACAGCAGATCACCGCCGAGCTCATCAAGGACGCTGACGGCAAAACGCCGATCGCTGTGCGCACTGGCGTGATGAACCTTGTCGTAGTAGCGCCGGGTGCCGAGCGCGCGGTTGGCGCCGCGAGCGCGCTGAGCAGTCTGCCGCGCAATCCATCGCGCACCCTCTTCATCGTCCCGCGAGATCCGGAGGGGCCGCCAACCTTTCGCGCGCGTCTTGAGATCTTCTGTGCCGTAACCCCACGCGGTGACGGGACTTCTGCCTGCACCGAACTGCTCTGGATTGATGCGAGCGGCGAAGCTGGGCGCCACCTCTCCAGCATGGTGCCGCAACTCTCACTTCATGACCTCCCCACCCTTCTCTGGTGGGACCACACGATTGACCCCTCAAGCCAAGACCTAAAGGAGCTACTCCGCGGAGTCGATCGCGCCCTCTTCAATGGCTCTGATCAACGAGGTGCGGGTATCAACGTGGTGAGTGATCTCGTGAAGTTGGCGGCATCAATTGGCACTGCCCTCAGCGACTTCTCACTGATCCGCCAAGCACGATGGCGCGACGCAGTAGCGAGCGCTTTTGACGAACCTGAGGTTGCGCCATACCTCCACGCACTGACAGAGATCCGTGTGGCATATGCAGCGGGGAGCAACAGCAGTGCGCCAGTGAACATCGTTAAGCCTACCTATCACCTTGCATGGCTCACCTCCCGCCTCGGCGCAACGATCGTCACACCGCTCAACGAGAAGGGCGGTATGTGGAGTGGCGTGATCAGCGACGCGGGGCAGCGCATTGCGCTGACGCTTGAGCCGGTCGCACATGCCGGTCACTCTGGCACAACGCTCGCTCTGCACCTTACGGGTGAGCGACGCGGTAGCACGCTCGAGCTCACCGTCCGTGCAGACGGTGCAACAACGCAAGTGCAGGCAACGATCAACGGCACGCTCGTCACGGAGCGCACCTTCCGCGCAAAGCGCGCCACAGACGCCGAGCTGCTAAGTCAAGCCTTGGAGCTCGGTGAGGTTGATCCTCTCTCCCCGTCAATCTTGCGCACCTTCGTGCAGCTCGTCGGATGAGTGAACACTCAGAGCGACGGATCGTTGATGATGCTGCGGCGGCAGCAATCGCAACGGCCGAACTCGTCATCACTGCAGCGCAGCGCGCAGTAGACGAACGTGGAGTCTTTCACCTCTGCACGACGGGTGGGAGCACCCCCGCCGCACTCTATGCGGCACTTCGAGAGCCGGAGCGCGCGGCGCGCATGCCGTGGAGCGCAACCCACATCTGGTTCGGCGACGACCGTCATGTCCCCCGCACGAGCCCGCTCTCCAACCTCGCCTCTGTCGACGGAGTGCTTCTCGCTGAAGACCCACAAGGAGTGGCATCCCCGATGAGCAACGACCAAGTGCACCCGTGGCCAACCGGCGAGGGAGACCTAAACGCGGTGAGCGACTATCTTGCAGCCGCTCGCGGCGCAGCTATCCAGCACACCGCTGAAGGGTTCCCCCAGTTTGATCTCGTGCTGATCGGCATTGGTGGCGACTCCCACTGCCTCAGCGTCTTCCCTGGCTCCCCGCTCGCCTCCATCAACGCACCAGTTGCCGCACCGGTCCCCGCACCTACGCACATTGAGCCGCACGTGCCGCGGCTCTCCTTCTCGCTCGGTCTCCTCCCTGCCGCGCGCGCCGTATGCGCCACGGTCGTTGGGGTTGGTAAAAGCGCCGCCCTCGCGCGCATCTTCAAGGACCACGGGACGGTGAGCGAGGTTCCGGCCAAGGCTGCGCTCATCCCAACCGCCACCTGGATTATTGACCGCGCCGCAGCGGCTGATCTCTAGCAACTACGGAACAGTAATCCCCCACTTCGCTCCGAGCGCGCGAATCACACTCGTCCGTTCAGCGAAGGTCAGCGCGCGATCCCAAATCGCCACTTCCGAGAGTGAGGTGCGGAGGTAGCGCATCCCGGTTGATGAATAGATCACGCCGATATGTGTTGCACTGTCACCACTGTTGAAGCTGAATGAGTACTCAGCACCTCCATTGATGGAAGCGTAATCGGTACTAGCGCTGTTCATGCGAATCATGAGGATTGCGTTTGTATTGATTGAGCCGACGACTCCTGAGAGGGCGCCTACCCCTCCGCTGATCACACGTATCCGCTTTGAATCAACAACGAGTCCGGTTGCGCGGTCCATCCTGCCCAGAAGCGGGTGGTATCCCGTGTCACTCCCTCCCCGCACTACAAAGAACGCGGTGATTGCGTTAAGTGGAATCGGCTGTGCAAGGGCGAGCCCACTATCTTCAAAGATCAGCTGCCATCTCCCTGAAACCGCCGTTGCGTATGGTGCTATGCCAGACGGGAGGGCCGTGAGGTGCCGCGCGTATCCAGACTTATCAAACCAGAAGCGCACGCGCGAGGTGGCTCCAAGGGTTGCCGCCTCCGAACTGTCAGCCCAGAGCCGCAGCCCATTGCTGTTCACGTTTCCAAGCGTTGGCACCGTCCCCGCGCTCACAGAGAGGCTCAACGCGGCACTCCACTGCGCGGCAACGCTCGTCATCAAGATCATGGCTGAGAGCGCAACGTGGCGACCGCTCACGCTGGCCCCCAGAGCAGCGGTAGCGCGAGGCTCCCTCCCGTTGCAGCGGGCACACCAAGAAGTGTCACCTTTACTTCGCAGCGGAGGCCGTCCCGGGCTGCTGCTGCGCTCTGCTCCGTTAAAACCCCAGTTACCTGGTCACTCGCACTCCACTCCGCAGTGAAGCGGTCACTCGCCTCGGTCCATACGCCTCCTCCGAGACCTTGGCACCTCGTCGTGATTCGAAGCGCACGAGCAAGCGCTTGTGAGGCATCTCCAGCGCTACCCAACGAAGGGAGGCGCGTTGCGAACGCAACGGGGTCGACGCGGAGCGCATAGGTCGCGGCACACACCGAACCACTCACGCCGCATGCGGAGAGGGTGACACTCCAAAGTGCGTAACCACCGGGAAGGAGGCGCTCTTGGGCATCAGCACCAACAACGGAACGCGCACCTAGCTCTGCAACCGCTTCGCCAGTGCTCGCTAGTGAGATGCTGATTGGTAGCGACGCGGTGAAATGCGCTGCAGTCCGCATCGCGCGGAGCAGGTGGGATGTTGGAATCACCAGAGCAAGCTGGCCTAGCACTTCACTTCGCTGCACGGGGCGACTGTCGGCACTCAGGCTCGCGTCCCCCTGCAAGAAGAGTTGATCTCCTTCAATCGCACGCAGTCGATGAAGTAGGCGGCGCTCGCCATCACGCACTAAGAGGACGCTCCCAACACGTAGCTGATCGGTCGGCACGCTGATCGTGATCACGCTATCTCCAGCGCGAATGCTCGGCGCCATCGACTCTCCATCAACGATGGAGAGTCGTACGTTGAACAGCGCACAGACAGCGCCGATCATGATGGCGACGAGCATGGCGCGCACCACTACTCCGTTACGTTTCGCGCCTCAAAGATCAGGGTGATCCCAGCTGAGGAGTCTGCCCCGTTCGTTGCGCTCGCGGGAAGGCTAATGGTGAAGGTGTAGACGGCGCGTCTGGCGCTGAGTCCAGTCAGTGAACCACCGTTCTGCGACCGCCAGAGGGGCCCAATAGGCGAAGTGAAGGCGGTTGCCGTAGCGAGGCCCGCAAAGCTTCCCGAGTAGATGGTCTCTTGGGCCGCGCCGCCAATTGACCGTGTGATCTGGACTTCGAGTGCTCCGCCGAGCCCCGTGCTGTTAAGCGGCGCTCCGCTCGTATCAGCCCAGAGCGCGATCTCGGTGTACGCCGTTGGGAGTGTGACCGTTGATGCGTTGCTCACCGTCACGCTCTGGGTAAGCGTTGTTCCAGGACCGATCGCTGACAAGTCTGCACCACCAAAAGTGAGGCTGCTCACATCGCCTGCGCTGAGCTCTACTCGTCCGCTTTCAAGAAGCGCATCGACCGGTTGTGTTGCGGTGAAGGCGGCGCTGGTGCTGCTTACAGTTACGACAAGGGCAAGCGCCGCTCCACACGCGGCGCCCGCGAGTCGCCAGTGCCTCAGGCCATCCACGCCTCTGCTCATTTGTCACTCCTCTCGGCGATCTGGCGGTGGCGGAGCGGCTCAGCATCCTCACATGCGGCGGATATCGCCCACGTACGCCCCGCCCCCTCGCATCGGCTAGGATTCCGCGGATGGCTACTCAACGGATCCCATGGCTCCATGTGATTGCTGGCTGCATGAGCAGCGGCAAGACGGCCGAGGTCGTCCGCCTTCTCAGCAGGCGTGAAATTGCTGGGCAGAGTGTTCTTCTGATCACTCCCGCGCGAGACACCCGGGTCGCCCCTGGTGAGGTGGTGAGCCGCACCGGGACGCGCTTTCCGAGCGTTGTGGCGGCAGACGCGAACGCCATCCGGACAGAGGTGCTGAAGCGCAACCCAGACGCAGTAGCCATCGAAGAGGCGCAGTTCTTCGGGGCAGATCTTCCAGGCATCATTGAAGAGCTCGTTGCGGGACCTCGGACCGTGATCGTGAGCGGCCTCGATCAAGACTTTGCTGGGCGGCCGTTTGCAACGATCCCTGAGCTCCTTGCGCGCGCTGATGAGGTGACGAAGTTGACGGCGATCTGCGTGAACTGCGGCGCCGAAGCAACTCGGACCCAGCGCATGCGCAACGGGCAGCCAGCCAGCGTGAGTGATGAGTTGATCGTCATTGGCGGTATGGGTGGAGATGACACGTACGAAGCACGCTGTCGCGCCTGCCACGTCGTCCTCCCGTAGCACCATGCCCTCCTCGGGCGCACTCGATCCACGCATGGCAGAGGCGGCGGAGATTGCCGCGCGCACAACCCCAACACCCTTCTATCTGACAAGTGAGGCGAAGATCGCGACCGCTGCGAGCCACCTTGAGGCAGCCTTCCCAGATCCATGGGTGCGATCGTATTCACTCAAGGCAGATCCGCTTCCGGCGATCGTTCGTCTGCTTAACGATCGTGGCTGGGGGGCCAACTGCGTCTCACTCGGCGAAATCAGTGCAGCACGGAGTGCCGGTGTTCCAAACTCGCAGATCACCCTTGAAGGGATCGGCAAGGGTCCAGAAGAGTTTGATGCGGCCATTGCAGCCGCTGCTGACGGCGCACCGTTTCGTTGGGTTGCGATTGAGTCACTTGATGAGGCGCGTGCGCTCATCGCCGCAGTGCATGCACACAAGGCTCGGCTCTCCACACCGATTCGCGTGCTGCTCCGCCTGAATCCATCAATTGAGCCTGGGACGCATGCCGGCCTCGCCGTTGGACGTGGCAGTTCCAAGTTTGGATCAGATCTCGCAGAGCTCACCGCCGCGGCACGTCTGATCGCAGTGGATGGTGCGGGCATCGAGTTGATCGGTATTCACCTGCACGCTGGGTCGCAACTGCGCGATCTGAAGGAGTGGCAGACCGCCGTTGAGCGCTCACTCGCCGCCTACGCAGAACTCGTGCGCGAGGGGTTGATTCGTGAGGCAACGCACCAGGAGCGCGGCACGCTCTGTGTTGGAGGTGGCGAACCCGTGGCACTTTATGGAGGTGATGATCCTGCAGCGCAGGCGCGTGCATTTCGCACAGCGGCAGATGCCGCCTGGAACGGTGCGTCCGGCCCTGTTCCCCTAGTACGCGCAATTGAGCCTGGCCGAGCACTTGTTGCGGCTGGAACGTGCCTGGTTGCCCGCGTGCTCCATGTTCGCGAGCGCGTGGAGGTTGTCAGTGGTCCGCTCGCCCTCCAAGGTGCGTCCGAAAGCAGGTGCGAGCGACAGGTAATCCTAGACGCCGGTATGGGTGAGCTGATTCGCCCAGCGCTCTACGGCGCGCGACACCCTGTGCTGCCACTCTCACCACACGGTGAACCCACACGACTGAGCTCCGTGCACGGCCCGATCTGTGAGTCAACAGATGCGCTCGGCGCGCACGAGCTACCCGATGGAATCGCGCGTGGCGATCTGCTCGCAATCGCTGGGGCGGGGGCTTACGCCGATGCTATGTGGAGCCCGTATAACGGACGGCCGCGTCCTGCAAGAATGCTGCTCACTGGAACGAGCGTCACGACGATAAGACTGCGCATGAGTTGAGGTGATTCAGCCAACTTCAGCATGCCGTGGGTTAGGCCCCGCAGGTCACTCCTCGAACAAGGAAACCTGCAACGGAACCCAGTTTTCACCAGTAAGGTCGAGATTCTCTGGCAGATGGCTCTCTACCAGCTCAAGGATCTGCGGGTCTGTGATCTGTTCCACGGTGGGAGCACCAGTGATCACCCCAGTTGCAACTGCCTGTTCAATCGCCGACTGCAGTCTCACAACATCAATGCTAAGTGCACCTCCAGGCGCAGGCCAAAAGGTGGAGTTCAGCTCATTGATTGACCAAAGCAAACCAACACCGCGCCGATCTGAAATTACATAGGACTCTTCCAGAATCACTGCGCACGTCTGCGCATCATCTCTGCAAAATGCAGCCCCATCTGCGATCGCAATGACAGCCAGCGCGATTGCGATACGTGAATCTTCATCGTCCAACGCGGATCGAAGCACCCAGAGGCCAAGCCCAGGAGCCTTTGCCAGAGTGTCATCGTCAGTGCCTGCAACCACGATGGATGCGTCTGGTCCTAGCGGGACTCCAGTAACTGGATCAAGGAACTCCTGAAGACGCGCTGCCCCGTCGAATGAGGTCACGAGCGCAGAAGAGAAGGTTGAATCATAAAATCCGGTCGGATCGAACGCGAGTGTCGGCTCCTGAAACGAGAAGGCAACCGCACCTGGATCCACCCCAGCTTCATCAAGGTACTGAAGGAGTGGCGCCTCGTCGCCTGGCCGTCCTTGAACCAGTATGGAGCCGCTTGCAAGAGCGTCAATTGGGGCCTCCTTACTGGAAGGAGCTGCGAGCCTCAATCCAGCACTCCGTTGAAGCCCAGCAATCATCACGACGTCATATCCAGATTCACGAGCGACGAGTGCCGCTGCTGGTGTTGCAAGGAAGATGTCGGTGATTCCGATCTGTTCTGACACCGCGAACCCCTCTTCAATGCTGTACGCAGAGACGGTCTCAATACGTATCCCAGCGGCGTCTGCTACGCCCCGCCCAATCGCGGCGATCATTGACGACGCTAGTGCATCTGGTGCACCTGGCAGATGCACCTGTACGGTCATCTCCTTTGAGGGGGCTAAGTCACCCGCAATTGACGTTGCGCTCGGTGTTGGGCTCCCGCCAATCGCCGGACGGCAGGCCGCAACCACGAAGGCTGCGATGGCGAAACGCTTCGCCACGCTGAAACGATTCACCCAAACCGCCCTGCGATGTAGCGCTCTGTGAGCGGTAGCTTCGGTGCGGTGAAGATCTCGGTTGTCAGGCCAGTCTCAACGAGGTAGCCGGCACGTGAATCGTCCATGGCAAAAAATGCCGTGTGGTTTGACACGCGCGATGCCTGCTGCATGTTGTGAGTAACAATGATAATCGTGTAGTCAGCCGCTAATTCTCGGATCAACTCTTCAATCTTCAGCGTAGCCACGGGATCTAGAGCTGAACACGGCTCATCCATCAACAGCACTCGCGGTTGCACCGCCACTGCTCGCGCAATGCAGAGCCGCTGCTGCTGACCACCCGAGAGCGACGTTCCAGGCTGCTTGAGCTTATCTTTCACCTCATCCCAAAGCGCGGCGCGCCGTAGTGACGTTTCAACAACGCCGTCCAGTTCGGACTTTGGTGTGCGTCCCAGGAGTCGCATGCCCGCCGCGACATTCTCGTAAATTGACATTGTGGGAAACGGATTCGGTTTCTGGAAGACCATGCCAATGACCCTTCTCACTCGGACTGGATCCAGGTCACTTGAATACAGATCAACACCGTCTAGGTGGATTGAGCCCTTGACGCTCGCGCCAAGCAGCGTTTCATGCATTCGGTTGATTGAACGTAACAGCGTTGATTTGCCGCACCCTGATGGCCCAATCAAGGCTGTGACTGAGCGAGGGTGGATATCCATTGAGACGTTGTTCACTGCTCTAAACGTTCCATAGAACGCTTCGACACCTCGGAGTTCGACCGTTCCGGCGCTTGCCTCCGGGGCGCTTTGCTCTCGATGCTTTCCGCCTTCAGCACCTTGCGCCACGCGCCCTGGAACGGTTCCCTGTCCCCCATCAACTCGAATCACTTCCTCATCTCCTTTCATCTCTGCACCGTCACGCTACGCGACTATCAATCGTTCGCCATCGCACGGCAACATTCATCGCGAGCGCAACCGCCATGAGAACAAGGGCCGTGGCCCACGCCTGTCCAACCAGCTGGTCCTCTGCCGCTCCCGCATATCTATAGATCACAAGCGGCATCGCATTCATCGTGGTTCCGAACTCAAGAAAGTTAAGGGCGTTTGTCCCCTTCGCCGTGAAGATTAGAGGAGCCGTCTCCCCTAATGCTCGGCTCAACGCCAACACGAGCCCTGTAAGCACGCCAGGGAACGCCGTACGTAGCGTCACCAAGAGCGTGGTTCGCCAGACAGGGATGCCGAGTGCGAGTGAGGCTTCACGAATTGAGACAGGGACAAGGCGCATCACTTCCTGCGTCGTCCGCATCACGATTGGAAGGGTTAGCACCGCAAGTGCAAGCGATCCTGCCCAAGCTGAGAATCCAAGCACGGGCACAAGAAGTAGGTAGGCGAAAATTCCCGCAACAATGCTCGGAACACCCAAGAGGATGTCAATCAGTGTCTCGCCGATAGATACAACCCGCGAAGAAGCAAACTCACTCAAGTACACGCCACCCGCGATCCCAATCGGGGCAGTGATCAGCATCGCCAATCCAGACATTTGGATTGAGCCAATGATTGCATTGAAGATTCCTGGCTCGGGATCGAGGGGATTGTTGAAGAAGAACGCTGGGTTGAGCCATGGAAGCGCGCGCACAAACACGAACATGATGACTACAAACAGTGGAAGAACCGTCAAGAATGCAGAGGCCTCAAACACGCGACGCATGATCCAGTCAATCCTTGACCGGCGGACGGAACCTGAATCTGGCTTCAGCAGCTCATCGCGGATTGACTTCGAGGCTTCCGTCATGACACGGCCTTAATGACAGCAAACCTTCGAATCAACACGCGAACTAAGATGCTGATCACAAAGGTGAGAATGAACAGCGCCAGGCCAAGTGCCACGACAGCTGAGCGTTGAACATCAGTAGCTTCACCGATGGTGTTCGCAATCTTTGATGCGATGGTATTACCAGGCAGGAAGAGACTCGAGGGGATGCCTTCTGCGTTTCCAATAACCATCGTCACGGCAATAGTTTCGCCTAGTGCTCGACCGAGCGCAAGGAGAACCGCTCCAATAAGCCCGATGCGAGCCGTTGGCAGCACAACATCGCGGATGGACTCCCACTTTGTTGCCCCCATACCGACATAGCCTTCTCGAAGGGAGACGGGCACGGATCGCATGAACTCCCGGCTTACGGCAACAATCATTGGCAAGATCATGATGGCAAGCAAAAAGCCTGCGCGAAAAATACTATCTGCGGACGGCGAACCGGGCTCCTCGGAGAGCCAGGGGATAAACTGCCCGACTGTGGAAGCGATCCACCATTCAATTGAGTCGCGAAGCCTCAACGACAGATCTTTGACAGCCCAGAGGCCAAACACAACGGATGGGATTGCTGCAATAAGCTCCACGAGAAACGTTAATGGAATGGCAACTCGCTTCGGCGCATATTCAACCAGGTAAATTGCACCGAAGATCCCGATCGGAGCCGCAAACGCGACGGCAATCAAACTTGTCACAGCCGTTCCAAAAAGCGCAGCGGCGGCTCCATACACTTCTACCGTTGAACCGTCTGCCTGCTCTATCCCGGTGATCCACGCGGGAGTGCTCAAGAAGCTTAACGGAGTTTGGACTGCCCACAGGGGCATTGACGCGCTGACCAAGCTGCCAATCAAAGCAATCAGCAGGAGCCCCAACGTGATCACCGCGGCGCTCATCAGTCGAGTGAAGTATTTGTCCCCAGCGACGCGTGCACCACGAAGCGAATGAAGAGCCCTAACTTCCACGACTTCCTCCGTTCAAACCCTTCAATCGTGATGTATCGCCCTACGAACACGCTGGGGGTGAGCCGCTCGGCCCACCCCCGGCATGCGACGGAAGTACCCTAGCTTATGGCCAGAGTAGTTCCCCTTCAAACTTGATCTTCTTCAACTCCGCAATCGCCGTTGTAGCAGCGGCTGCAGGAAGTGGATTGTAGCCAGCGTAAAGTTCTGCACTCGTCTGGCCGGTTGTCAACGCCCAATTGAGGAACGCGATCATCCCTTGGACTTGCCCCTTCGTGAGGCCGTTTGCGTTTGTGTACTCGTGGTAGATCATCAACCACGAGTACCCAACGATTGGATACGAGTTCACACCGTTGGCAAAGACTGGCTGGATATAGCTGGTGCTTGGGTTGATTGGGTCTTCGCTCGATACAGCGCTATCTAGGGCTGACTTTACGGTTGCAGTGGTTGGCTTGAGGTAGACCACTTTTCCCGCGGAAAGTGTCTTTGCAGCTAGTGCCGCATCTAGGAGCTTGTAGCTTGAGACGTATGACGACTCGACGTACCCGATTGAGTTGGCAGTTGCCTTCACGTGGCCTGCAACTCCCGCGTTACCGCTCTGCCCAACAATGGCAGACGCCCCATTCGTTGTGCGAAGGTTTGAGAAGTAGGTTCCTGGCGCCGTAGTTACTGGATTGAGGGTACCGGCTGCGTCGTTCAGGTTAGCTTCGCCAGAAGAGAAGTTGCTGTGATAGCCACAATTCTTCTGGGCAGCCGTTGCCGACTTCGCCAAGTAGGAAGCGAAGATGTACGTGGTGCCTGATCCTTCTGATCGCCCAACCACCACGATGTTTGCATCGGGAAGGTTGGTGATCGTTGGATTGAGTGCCGTAATAGCTGCGTCATTCCACCTCTTAATGGTGCCCATGTAGATCCCACAGATCACTTCTCCATTGAGCTTGAGGGTGGCGGCGCCAGATGAGGCCTTCAGTCCCGCAAGATTATAGGCTAGAGAAACTGGACCGGTAATCGCTGGGATGACCGAATACTTGTTACCAATATCTGTGCCGGCGATAGAATTTCGGTTGGCTGTCGACAGCAGCGCGTCTGATCCAGAGAACATCTGGGTAGGCTTCCTTCGGTTAGCCCCGAAGAAGTTTGCAATACCAGTTGAGGAGCCAACGCCTGTGTACGACAGTACGAGGCTGTTCCCTGAATCGCTCGAGCTGAATTGCTTCGTCGAAGTTCCAGTAGTGACTGGGGTTGCCTCTTTATTCACAGCGGTGAACCTTGAGAACCACCTCGTGTACTGGTTGACAGGGAAGGTTGCGCCAGATCCTTCAATTCTGCCCGCTGCGTTTGCGTTAATCGTTGGTGCAGCCGCGTAGGCTACGCCACTGACGCTCATGGTGAGCGCGAGAGCGAGGGCGATGCTAATGCGAATGCTCTTTGCGAGACTCATCGTCACTCCTACCTGTTGGCGAGGCGCCCCTGGCTCGCCATGAATTGCGGGCGCGCGCTCATCTTGTGTGGAGCGTATGAACAGACTGCTATCGCCAGGTAAACGGCGCGTTAATTTTAGGTGCGGGAGCGAGGGGGCCTGGGTCGAATCGCCTCCCACTCGGCCACGAGGACGGCGCCGAGGATCGCAGCGCCGCCCAGGACCTGGATGGCGGTAAGGCGCTCGCCGAAGATGAGGCCCGCCGCCACGATGGTGAAGATTGGCTCCACGGTGCTGACCAGCGCGGCACGGGCGGCGCCGAGACGTTGGGCCCCCGCGTAGAAGGCGCCGATCGGCACGATGCCAGCGATGGTGGCGACGCCGAGGATTGGGAGGAGGGCGTCATCTGGGATTGGGAGTGGCAGCAAATCTCGCCCAGTTGCGAGGCGGAGGACGAACACGCCGAATGAGGTGCCGGCGAGACTGAGTGGCACCGCAGCGAGCGGCGGGATACCGCCACCGCGGCTCGCGCCTGTGCCGCTCTTTGATTCGCCGCCGAGTCGCGCCGCAAGGATGATGTAGCAGCTATAGATGATCGGCGATGCAACGCCAAGGACGAGTCCGATCAGCGCAGGCTCCTTCCCAGCCGAGATGCCACCCACGCCAAGCACCACGCCGCTCGTAGCTATGGCGAGCGCAATCCACGGACGGACGCCTGATGGCGCGTGCGCAAAGAAGATCGAGAGCACCGCGACGATTGCTGGGTACGCATATGTCATCAGACCCGCAAGTGACGCGTCAATCCAGGTGAGACTGGCGAAGTAGGTGGATGCGTTCGCAACGAAGAGCACTCCTAGCCCAAAGGCGGTGATGCCGCGTCGCAGCGTGATCAGCCGTAGTGCCGCACGACCAGCGGGGAGGAGGAGGACGATCGCCCAAAGGATGAGTGCGGCAAGAAGGTGGCGCCAGGCGAGGAGGTCGAGCCAGTCGAATCCGGTGGGGTAGATCCACTTTGCAAAGAGTGGTCCCGATCCGTAGCCGAACGCGGAGATCGCAACGAGGAGAATCCAGGGGAGCCGAGATCCGCGCATCTGCGCAGGATACGC
>Ga0114977_10002025_pt1 | contig 13146 bp, 9 predicted proteins | sample S_130805_MF_Meta_FD_87026 | JGI IMG/M metagenome (GOLD analysis project Ga0114977, IMG submission 87026) | Freshwater microbial communities from Lake Simoncouche, Canada to study carbon cycling - S_130805_MF_MetaG | ecosystem: Environmental > Aquatic > Freshwater > Lake | place: Lake...
CTGGCCATGCCCGAGGCAGACCGTGCGGCCCAGATCGCCAAGTGGACCAAGACGCTGACGGAGATCGATGCCAAGACGGGTAAGCCCAACTGGCATGTTGAGAACGGGGAATTGGTGAATGGTGGCAATGGCGCCTATGCCACGACTGAGAAGGATTACGGCGATTTCGAACTGCTTTTGGAGTACAAGACGGTTCCGTTGGCCGATTCGGGGATTTACCTGCGCGGCGTTCCTCAGGTGCAAATTTGGGATTACACCGAAAAAGCCAAGTTCAGCATTGGGGCAAACAAGGGGTCGGGCGGTCTTTGGAATAACTCGCCGGGCGCTCCCGGTAAGGATCCGTTGGTGCTGGCTGACAAGCCGTTTGGTCAGTGGAATTCCTTCCGCATCGTCATGGTCGGTTCGCGGGTGAGCATCTGGCTCAATGACAAACCGGTCGTCCAGCATGCGGTGATGGAAAATTACTACGATCGCAAGAAGCCCATCCCGGCCCATGGCCCCATCCAGTTGCAGACCCACGGCGGTGAGATCCGCTGGAAGAATGTGTTCATTCGCGAGATCGGCAGCACCGAGGCCAACAAGATCCTCGCCAGCCATGGACAGGAAGGTTTCCAGTCCATTTGGAACGGTAAGGACCTCACCGGTTGGAATGGTGCCGTGGCGGATTACGAAGTGGTGGATGGGTCCATCCGCTGCAAGAAGGGCAAGGGAGGGTGCCTATTCACTCAGGCTGAATACGCTAATTTTGCCTTCCGCGCCGAGGTTCAGGTGCCCAGCGCTGGCAACAATGGGTTTGCGATCCGCTATCCGGGTTCGGGTGATGCGGCCTATGTCGCCATGACCGAGTTGCAGGTGTTGGCCGAAGACTATGAAGCCAAGACCGGTTCCAAGCTCGATCCGCGTCAGGCTTACGGTGGCGCCTATGGTATGGCCCCGGCCCATCAAGGTTATCAACGCCCCAATGGTGAGTGGAATTTCCAGGAGACCTACGTGCAGGGCAGTCGTATTCGGACCGAACTCAACGGGTTCGTCATCTTGGACGCCGACTTGTCGACGATTACCAATTATATGGCCAACAGCCCGCACCCGGGCAAGACCCGCACTCAGGGTCACTTTGGTTTCGCCGGTCACAATGACCCGGTGTCCTTCCGCAATCTGAGCATCAAGCCGCTCTGAGCGGGTTATTCTGTTTTTTGTCCAATCTCAACACCGGAGAGTCAGAGTTCCACTCTGTCCTCCGGTGTTTGTATAGAGATTTTGCGTAACCGGCGGCAGACTGTGAGGGTCTTCGCCGTCGACGAGTCGTGATGGAGTTCCGTTAGTTCGCCCGCTCTTGTTTTGCCCATGAATCCGTTTTTGCGCCCTTCTGTCCTATGGACCCGCGCCGGCTTTGCTGGCTTTGCTGGCTTTGTGTCCGCGATCCCTTTTTCAAAGGTCCTTTTTCCGGCAATCCTGCTGCTGGTGACAGGCTGCGATCGCTTCAAAAAGCCTGCGCCCGTCGAGTTTAAGACTGAGGCGTCGGTGCGGACCAACATGGTTCAAAGTGTCAGCGCCAATGGGGGCATCGCTCCGATCCGACAAGTCCAAGTGGGTTCCCAGATCTCGGGCACCATCACCGAGATGAAGGTCGATTTTAACTCTGTCGTGAAGGAGGGCGACGTTCTGGCACGCATCGATCCGGCTACCTACGAGCGGAGTTTGGCCCGGGTTAAAGCCGATCTGGCCAATGCCGCTGCAGGCCTAGCCATGGCTGAGTTTAATTCCAAGCGGGCTAAGCAACTCTTCACCGCGAAGCTAATATCGGAGACTGAAAGCCAGCAGGCCGATGTGGCATTGTTGCAGGCCCAGGCTGGGGTCAAGACGCGCGAGGCCGCCGTCGAGAGCGCTCAGGTGGATCTGGATCGGACAACCATCTTTGCTCCAATTAGTGGCGTGGTGGTGACCCGGAATGTGGATGCCGGTCAGACCGTGGCCGCGAGCTTCAGTACCCCCACGTTGTTTCTGATCGCTCAGGATTTGTCCCAAATGCAAATTGAGTTGGCCGTTTCCGAGGCAGACATCGGCAATGTGCTGGAACAGCAGCGAGTGGAGTTCACCGTGGACGCGTTTCCGAATCGCAAGTTTGAGGGTCGAGTTCGGCAGGTGCGTTTCGCGCCGACCACCAACCAGAACGTGGTGACTTACACCACGGTGGTGGCGGTCAATAACAAGGACCTGCGGTTGCGGCCGGGCATGACGGCCACGGCCACCCTGATCACCTTGGAGAAAACGAATGTGGTCCGCATTCCGGCCTCAGCCACCCGGTTCTCCCCGCCGGCGGGGGTCACTGTTCTACCGGCCACCAACACGGTCTCCACCAACGACATCGTTCGGTCTTCCCGCCCTGCGGGTATGGAAGGTCTACCGACGCCTCCTTGGTCGACTGAAGGACGTCGGCCGACCGATGAGGAACGTAAAAAATACGAAGAGTCCCTCACGGCAGACCAGAAAGTGGCTTATCAGGCCGTTCGGGAGCGCATGCGGGCCATGATGGCCTCCGGCGGCGGCGGCGGCGGCGGCGGCGGTGGAATGGGTGGCGGCCCCGGTGGTGGCGGTGGAATGGGCGGAGGCTCCCCACGTCCGCGGCCCGTCGACGGACCCACGTTGAAGACCGTGTATGTCGTCAAGCCGGCCGATCCGGCGACGCCAGATGCCACGCCGGTCCTCCAAGCCATCACGGTTAAGGTGGGCATGACCGATGCTGCTAATGCCGAGATCCTAGAGGGACTCGAACCCGGGCAGGTGGTCGTGACTGCGCTCAAGTCTTCGATGGCCTCAGCCGCAGCGCCGGCAGGCAATCCCTTCGGTGGACCCTTTGGTGGGGCTCCGCGCCGCTGATCTCCGCCTTCTTCATCCAACCCTTCGAATCCATGCCCGCGGTCATCCAGCTCGAGGATTTTCACAAGACTTACCGCACCGGCGAGATCGAGGTGCGCGCGGTCCGTGGGGTCAACCTCATTGCCGAGCCCGGCGAGTTTGTCGCCATTATGGGTTCCTCAGGTTCCGGCAAGAGCACCCTGATGAATACCGTCGGCTGCCTCGACCGGCCGACTCAGGGAAAGTGCCTCATCGACGGTGTCGACATCGGTTCGCTGTCTCGCAACGAATTGGCCGACTTGCGCAATCGTAAGCTGGGGTTTGTGTTCCAGGGTTTTAATCTCCTAGCCCGGACGACTGCGCTGGAGAATGTGCAACTGCCCATGCTGTATGCTCGGCCCAGAATCGCCGTTTCGGAGCAGAACCGTCGGGCCGCCGCCGCGCTAGAACTCGTGGGGCTCGGCGAGCGCATGGACCATACTCCCAGCCGCTTGTCAGGAGGGCAGCAGCAGCGAGTGGCCATCGCGCGGGCGCTGGTCAATCGTCCGACTCTCCTCTTGGCCGATGAGCCCACGGGCAATCTCGATTCGCGCACGAGCATCGAGATTATGGGCATCTTCCAGAAGCTCAACGACGAGGGCATGACGGTGGTCATGGTGACCCACGAACTGGATATTGCCCATTATTGCAAACGCATCGTGGTCATGCGCGATGGTCTGGTGCGCAGCGATACACCGGTAACCGCCCGCCTCAACGCCCTCGACGAACTCCAGAAGCTGGAGGCCGAGCAAAAGGCCGTCCAACTCAATCCCTGACCCATGTTTGCCACCCTTCGCATCGCTCTGATGGCCATCCGGCGCAACGTGCTCCGGTCTTTCCTCACCATGTTGGGCATCATCGTGGGCATCGCCGCTGTCATCGTCGGTGTCAGTATGGGTACCGGAGCCAAGGCGGAGGTGGACAAGCGCATCGCCGGAATGGGGCAGAACCTCATCACCGTGATGTCGGGCAATATGACCCGAGGTGGCGTCCGAGGTGGTTTCGGCATGGCGCCCAACTTGTCGACCGAGGATTTTGATGCGATCCGCCGGGAGATTTCTCAGGTGACGGCCGTGAGTCCTGAGGCCCGGACCTCCGCCCAGGTGGCCTCTGGCAATCAGAACAGTTTTGTGCAGGTCTCCGGTGTCTCCGACGAATACATCGTTGCCCGTTCCTGGGTCCTCAAAAGCGGGGAGAACTTTACGGCCGCCGATGTGCGCAACGCTTCCAAGATCTGCCTGATCGGGGCGACCACGGCGAAGACCCTATTCGGCGAGGGCATCGATCCGGTGGGGCAGGCCGTGCGCATCAAGAACGCTCCCTTCACCATCGTGGGGTTATTGGAGGCCAAGGGTTCTGGCAGCTTTGGCCAGGATCAGGACGATGTCCTGCTCGTGCCTTATACCAGTGTGATGAAGCGGTTGTCGGGGGACACCAAGTTCCGGTCCGTCTTCGTGCAGGCGGAGTCGCCCGATGCGATTCCCTTGGTGCAGGAGCAACTCACCGAATTACTGCGCCGTCGGCACAAGATCAGCGACGGAAAGGATGATGACTTCATGGTCCGTAACCAGCAGGAGACGAGTGACTTCTTTAACGCAAACAACCGGATCATGACGGTGTTGATTGGCTTTTTTGCAGGCATCTCATTGGTCGTCGGAGGCATCGGCATTATGAACATCATGCTGGTCAGTGTCACCGAGCGCACCCGGGAGATCGGAATCCGCCTGGCGGTCGGGGCCCGCGGTCGGGATGTTCTGCTCCAATTCTTGGCCGAGGCCGTCCTCCTGAGTGTCTTGGGCGGTGGAGTGGGGATCGCCGTGGGTTACTGGTTGGCCCCCTTGCTGACCCAGTTGTTTCAGTTCCCGACGCTCATCTCTCAGTCTTCGGTGATCCTCGCCTTCACGGTGAGCGCCATCATCGGCATCGTCTTCGGATTCTTTCCCGCGTTGAAGGCGGCCAATCTCGATCCGATCGACGCTTTGCGCTACGAGTAGCCCGAATGAACCCTTCGGCAGCCTCTCTCCCCGCACTTAAGAGCGCTCTGCGAGAGGATCTCCGCAGGCTGTTTCGAGGGCTTGAGGCCGGACAGCGTGAGGAGTGGTCGCTCCGCATTCGGGAAAGATGTTTAGAGTTGCCCGAATGGTCCGATTGCCGGGTGGTGGGCCTTTATTATCCCAGAGCCGACGAACCCGATGTATGGCCCCTAGCTGAGCGGGCTTGGTCGGCCGGAAAATGCGTGGTTCTACCCACCTACGATGAATCATTGGCCGCGTATCAATGGTGCCGGATAGACAGTTCCGAGGATCTGATTCCGGGTCGGTTTGGAATTCCGGAGCCTCGGTCTCGGTGCCTTCGGATGGATGCCGTGCGACTGGACTTGGCGTTTGTTCCTGGGCTAGGATTCTCGACGGATGGGGGAAGGTTGGGAAGAGGGCGAGGTTTCTATGATCGGTTGCTGAAGTTCTTCCGCGGCCGGAGCTATGGAGTCGCCTTTGATTTTCAGATGCTTCCGCAAATTCCCCGAGAGGGTCACGACGTTGAACTGACGGGTGTGATCACTCCATCGGGTTGTCGGGTTATACCGTCGAGTGTTGCACTGAAACATGGTCACTGAATCCTGGATTTTCGCGGTCGGAGGCGTGCTGACCGGCACGGGGTTGGCCTATGTCATCTACCGCTTTCGCGAGCGGGCCTTGCGTGCCGAATTGTCGATCCGGGAGCGGGAACGGGCCGATCAATCTCGCAAGGAGACCGAGGCCCTCCGCGTCGAGGTGCGTCTGGCAGCTCAGCAAGATCTCAGTCGTTGGCGAGCCGATCAGGACCGGGATCTGGAATCTGAGCGTTCACGTCTGGGGGGTACAGAATCCCGCTTGGCCGAGCGGGAGGCGTCGGTAGGACGTCAGATGGAGCGATTGGTTACGCAGCAAGACGACGCACGCCTGAGGTCGGAGGCCCTCGATGTGACTCGAGCGCAATTGGACCAAGATCGTCTCGAGATCCGGCGGTTGTCTGAGGAGCGCAAGAGTCAATTGGAGTCGCTGTCTGGTCTCAGCGCCCTCGAGGCCCGAACGCTGTTGCTGAAGGAGGTCGAACAGGACTCTTCCCGTGACGCCGCCAACCTCAGTCGACACATCCTCGAAAACGCGAAGAACGGTGCCGAGCAGCAGGCTCGGCGCATTATCGCCACGGCCATCCAGCGCTACGCCGGTAAGCACACCTACGAGACCAGCACGGCCACCGTGGCCTTGCCGACCGAAGAAATGAAGGGTCGGATCATTGGCCGCGACGGGCGCAACATCCGTTCTTTCGAGAACGCCACGGGCATCACGGTGCTGGTGGATGACACGCCCAATGCGGTGGTGCTCTCCGGTTTTGATCCAGTCCGGCGCGAAGTGGCGCGGCAGTCCATGGAACGACTGATCCTCGACGGCCGCATCCACCCGACCCGTATCGAGGAGGTGGTCGCTGCAGTCACAGTTGAGATGGATGACTTTATCCTCCGCAAGGGCGAGGACGCGGTCTACAAGGCTGGCCAATCGGCGGTCCATCCGGAGGTGGCCAAAATGCTGGGTCGGTTGCATTTCCGGCACAGCTACTCTCAGAACGTCCTCGAGCATTCCCTGGAGGTGGCTCATCTCTGCGGTCTGATGGCTGCAGAACTGGGAGAGGACATCCAGGCAGCCAAGCGATCTGGCTTGCTTCACGACATCGGCAAGGCCATGTCCCATGAGATCGAGGGGCCGCACGCTAAGGTGGGAGCCGATTTCCTCAGGCGTTTCAATGAGTCTGGTGCGGTTGTGAACGGGGTCGCTTCGCATCACGAAGAAGTCCCGCATGAAAATGCACTGGGCATCCTCGTAGCGGCCGCCGATGCGATTAGTGCCACTCGCCCGGGTTCCCGAAGCGAAGGCATGACCACCTACCTCCAGCGCTTGGAGAACCTCGAGCGCATCGCCTTCGAGTTTCCTGGAGTGGAGCGGGCCTTCGCTATCCAGGCCGGTCGTGAACTGCGGGTGGTGGTGAAGCCGGAAGAAGTCGATGACCATTCCTCTTTGCGGATGGCGCGTGATCTGGCTCGCCGCATCGAGGAGGAATTGCTCTATCCCGGGCAAATTCGCATCACAGTGGTCCGTGAGACCCGCTGCGTTGAATACGCCAAGTAGGCGTGGATAACGCTCCGGCGGTTCTAGACGGAAAACATATTTGCAATCTAGGTGCCCTGTGATGGGGTCGCGCCATGATCCGAGCCCTCCGCGCTATCGGTCTTGCCTGCATGAGTGCCACCGTTTTTTCCCAGATCCCTGACAATCTTGTGGTCGAGGGAATCCCGCCGATTCCCATCGCATTGAAGCGCGATGCCTCCCGATACCTGGAGTTTCGAACTGCGGCCTTTGCCTCATGGCATCCCACCCGCCGGGAGATGCTCATCGGTACCCGGTTTTCCGATACCCTCCAACTGCATGCCGTCGCTCAGCCCGGTGGGGCTCGCCGCCAGTTGACCTTTTCGACGGAGCCAGTGGCCGGAGGGCAGTTCGAGCCCCGTCAGGGGCGCTTTATCGTCTTCAGTCAGGATGTCGGAGGAGGAGAATTCTACCAGTTGCACCGGCTCGATTTGGCGGAGGGTAAGACGACGTTGCTCACCGACGGCCGCAGCCGCAATGGCAACGCTCGCTTCTCCAAGGACGGCCGCTGGCTCTTTCACAATTCGACCCGCCGCAACGGCCGCGACACCGACGTCTGGCGGTTGGATCCTCTCCGGCCTGAATCGGCCGAGATGGTTTTCCAAGTTTCTGGCGGCGGTTGGGCGGTGCTCGATGTGCACGACGACGGATCCCGGGTGCTGCTGCAAAACCGGCGTTCCATTACTGACAGTGAATTGCACCTGCTGGATGTCGCCACGCGGACGCTCTCGAGGCTCACTCCCGCCAGTCAGCGGGTCGTCTCGTATGACTCCGCGCAATTTTCCCGAGACGGCCGGAGCGTGTTTGCGACGACGGACCTGGATTCGGAGTTTCTTCGCCTTGTCCGGATCGATGTAGCCAGCGGCGGCCTCACTCCTTTGGGGAGCAATACTCCAAAGTTGCCGGCCTGGGACGTCGAGGCGTTCGAGGTGTCTCCCGACGGTGAGCAACTGGCTTTTGTTTCCAATGAAAACGGGTCTAGTCGTTTATCGCTCCTGAAATTGAGCTCCGGGAAGGTCCGGGCCGTGTCCGGTATTCCGGCCGGGGTGATGACCGGTTTGGAGTGGCATGAGAATGGTCGAGATTTGGGTTTCAGCTTGGCTCACGCCCAGTCTCCCTCCGACGCCTACTCGGTGGACGTCAAAACCGGCCGCCTGACTCGCTGGACCGAGAGCGAGACCGGTGGGTTGCCGGCAACCGCATTCCGTGAGCCAGAGTTGATCACGATCCCGAGTTTCGACCGGTTGCAGGTCAGCGCGTTTGTCTATCGTCCGGATTCCTCGCGGTTCCCGGGGAAGCGGCCGGTGGTGGTGATTATCCACGGCGGCCCCGAATCCCAGTCGCGGCCCGGATTCATGGCCCGCTACAATTACTTCCTCAATGAGTTGGGCATCGCATTGGTCGTTCCCAATGTGCGCGGATCGGCCGGCTACGGAAAACGGTTCCTCACGCTAGATGACGGTTTCCTGCGTGAGGATTCAGTCAAGGACATCGGCGCGTTTCTTGATTGGATCGGGACCGATGCGGGGCTCGATCCGGCCCGCGTGTCGGTCATGGGGGGGAGCTATGGCGGCTACATGACGCTGGCCTCCTTGGTGCATTTCAGCGATCGACTGCGGTGCGGTGTGGACATCGTTGGGATCTCCAATTTCGTCACCTTCCTCACCAACACCCAGGAGTACCGTCGGGATTTGCGCCGCGTGGAGTACGGGGACGAGCGGGATCCCCAGATGCGTGCCCATCTCGAAAAGATCTCACCGCTCAATCAGGTCGATCGAATCCGCGTGCCCTTGATGGTTGTCCAGGGCAAGAACGATCCCAGAGTGCCACTGAGCGAAGCCGAGCAAATGGTCCAAGCGCTCCGAGCCAATGGCCGCACTTGCGCCTACTTGATGGCCCGGGATGAAGGGCATGGATTTGCCAAGAAACCGAACGCTGACTTCCAGTTCCTCAGCACGATTTTGTTTCTGCGGGAGCACCTCCTGAGCGGAGAGCCCCTTCGCTAGCACGCCCTAATGGAGGCTCAATCAGAGCCGACGTTGCGAATGGGTTTCAGCGGAGGAGGCTGTCGGCCCACTGCAAACGGAACCACGGGAACAGCACCTCTACGGCAACCAGGCTGAGGAACAGCGTGCTAATGGTGCCGTTGAGCTTGAAGAAGGCGATGTTTACAGAGCGGGTATCCCTACGGCGTGCCAGCAGGTGCTCGGCGAGCAGTAGGACACCGATGACCATGAGGCCCAGCCAGTAGGCCAGTCTGAAGGCCGCCAGCGCTCCGAAGATAGCCAACAAGATCCACAGCAGGAGGTGTGCAATGAAGGCAACGCCCAAGGCGTTTTTGGGCCCCCAGCGCACCACCAATGAGCGCAGTCCCTGAGTGCGGTCAAATTCGTAGTCTTGGGTGGCGTAGATGATGTCGAAGCCGAAGAGCCACAGGAGGACGGACAGTGCCAAGACCAACGGCACGAAGGCGCTGTGGCTCAGCTTGAGTTTGCCGTCGATCATCGGGAGAAACTCCACACCGCCCTTCACCGCCAACCAGGCTCCGACCGGGGCGATGGCGAGCGCGATGCCGAGCCAAACATGAGTGAAATCGGTGAAGCGCTTGGTCAGCGAGTAGAAGCAAATGAAGAAGAGAGCCACGGGCGACAGGGCAAAGCAGAGCGGGTTCAGCATCCAACTGGCCGCTACCAAGGCCGCGCCGCTGAGCAGGCAGAGGCTCACAGCACTGGTCATCGAGATGGCGCCAGCCGGCAGGTGTCGCCCTGCAGTGCGGGGATTCAGTGCGTCAAAGCGTCGGTCCACGATTCGGTTGAAGGCCATGGCACAGGTGCGTCCACTGACCATGGCGGCTAGGACTAGCAGGAAAATCCTCCAACCGGGCCACCCATGCTGATCGCGCGCGGCCAGCATCATGGAAGCCAAGGCGAAGGGCAGGGCGAACACCGTGTGACTGAACTTCACGAACGAGGCCCACTTAGAAAGCAGGGAAATCATGAGAGCGTTTGCTTGGGGGCCGGGCGGAGATAGAGCGGAGACATGGGGCAATGGCTTCGGACGTGGGGCATGGGGCTATTCGATTTCTTCCTGCCAACGCACGGTCAGGCGATGGGAGACACCCATGTGGTCGAGGACGCGGGCGACCACAGTGTCGGCGACGGCTTCGACCGTGGTGGGTCGATTGTAGTAGTGCGGGTTGGCGGGAATGAGCAGCACGCCAGCCTGAATGAGGAGTTCGAAGTTCTTCACGTGCACCAGCGAGATCGGGGTTTCACGCGGCACAAGGATGAGCTTGCGGCGTTCTTTGAGCATCACGTCGGCGCACCGCAGCATGGAATCGGAACTCAATCCGTGTGCGATGCGTCCGAGCGTTCCCATGCTGCAGGGAATGACAACCATGACATCCGGCGGATTGGATCCGCTGGCAAAGGGCAGGTTCATCGAACGGTGGCTGTGGACTTGAGCCCCATCCGGCAGTCGTAGGCCCCCAGGTTGCTCAGCCTCGATGACCTGCGGTGCATACTGGCTGAGCATGACATGGACCTCGTGTTGATGGGGATCTAGTTGGTCCAGCAAGCGCTGGGCATAGATTGTCCCGCTGGCTCCGGTGATGGCGATCAGCAGTCGCATGACCGAGACACCATGCCGCTAAAGTGCCGGAAGCCAAAGGAGAAGCCGCAGAAGGGGGCGAGCATACCTCAGTCTCGATGATATTTTTTGCAACCTGTCGCTTGAATCCACTCCGCTCGTTCCTAGAGTCCCTGTCTTGCGTCGTTGCCAAACATGAGCGAACCGAATTCCGACCCCGCTGCTACCACCACTCCGTGGGACATCCCCACGGCGCGTTCCCTCTACAATATTGACCGATGGGGGGCCGGTTATTTCGATGTGAACGAGGCCGGAAACGTAGTGGTCACTCCGCTGCGCGAAAAAGGGTCGTCCATTGAGATCGCGGACATCATCGAAGAGGCGCGCGAGCGAAAGTTGCAATTCCCGCTGCTCATCCGTTTCCAAGACATTCTTCGCGACCGGGTGGCCCACCTGAACAACGCCTTCCGGAATTCTATTACCGAATTTCAATTCAAGGGCAGCTACCGGGGAGTCTTCCCCATCAAGGTCAACCAACTGCGCGAGGTGGTTGAGGAAATTCTCGATGCGGGCAAGGCCTACAATTTTGGGCTCGAGGTGGGTTCGAAGCCCGAGTTGTACGCGGGCATGGCGCTGCAGGACCAGCCCGGAGGCCTCATCATCTGCAACGGCTACAAAGACCAGGCCTTCATTAAGCTGGCTCTCTCCGGCATCAAGCTAGGCAAGAAGGTCATCATGGTGGTGGAGAAGCTCGAGGAGCTTCGCCAGATCATCACCGTTTCTAAGCAGGTGGGTGTGGAGCCGTTGATCGGCATCCGTGCGCGTCTTCTCAGCAAGGGGTCGGGCAAGTGGGCCGAAAGCGGTGGCGAGAACGCTAAGTTTGGTCTGAGTACCTCGGAGCTGCTGGCTGCGGCCGAGTTGCTGCGCGCTGAAAATTTATCGAGCAGTTTCAAGCTGCTGCATTTCCACATCGGCTCTCAGGTTCCGGATATTCTGACCGTGAAGAAGGCCGTGCAGGAGGCGGCCCGTTTCTACGCCAAGCTCAAGAAGATGGGTTTCCCCATCGAGTTCATGGATGTCGGTGGAGGCTTGGGCGTGGATTACGATGGTTCTCGCAGTGCCTTCGACAGCTCGACCAATTACACACTGCAGGAATACACCAACGATATCGTTTATTATATCGCCGATGTCTGCAACGCGGAGGGGGTGGCGCATCCGGACATTGTTAGTGAATCCGGGCGCGCGTTGGTGGCCCACCACTCGGTGCTCGTGGTCGAGGTCTTCGGCTCGATCGACAAGACTCGTCAGGAGATCCAATTCCAATATGGGGCCGATGAGCACCGCTTGGTGAAGGAGATGCTCGAGATCCGGGACAACCTCGGAAAGGTCAACAAGCTGGAGTCCTTCCACGATGCGTTGGAACGCAAGGAGGACGCTCACCAGATGTTCACACTTGGGGTCTTGGAACTGCCGGAGAAGGCCAAGATTGAGACCCTCTATTGGGAAATTTCCAAGGAAGTCGTTCAGTCGTTCCGAGGGCAAAGTTACGTGCCCGAGGAGATTCAGCAACTGGAGGACAGTTTGGGAGACCAGTACCTCTGCAACTTTTCGGTCTTCCAGTCACTCCTAGACCACTGGGCCTTGGGCCAGTTGTTCCCGGTGATGCCGTTGCATCGACTGCTGGAGCGGCCGACGCGCGAGGGCACACTGGTGGACATCACTTGCGACTCGGATGGGTGCATCAACAAGTTTGTGGACCTTCGCGATGTCCGCGACACGCTGCCGCTGCATGAACTGCGGGAGACTCCGCAGGGTCAGGAGCCTTATTACTTGGGGTTCTTCCTCATGGGTGCCTACCAGGACATCATGGGCGATTTGCATAATTTGTTTGGTCGTGTGAACGAGGTGCATGTCTTCCTCGAGCCCGATGAGCCCTGCGGCTACTACATTGAAGAGGTGATCGAAGGGAACACCATCAGCCAGTGCCTCACTTCGGTGCAGTACGAAGAAGGGGAGCTCAAGCGCCAGATGAAGGCTCAGGTGGATGCGGCCATTAAGAGCGACAAGCTCAAGCCGACTGAAGGCATGCGCCTCCTTGATGAGTACGAGCGCGGGCTTAAGGAATACACTTACCTCGACATCCACCCGGCCGCCCCGGCGGGGAATGGTAACGGTTACGGGCGGTAGCTGCGCGGCATCGGGCCTCCGCTCGCTGAGTAGGCTCTGGGAAGGATCGGCTTTCGCGCTTTGCGCGAGGGGTGTGTGGTGATCGCCTCCAAGGCTCGCTCCGGCCTGACACCGCTCCGCTGCGGGTTTTGGTGGGCGGGGCTTCGCGGTATCAGGCCTCTGCTCGCTGAGTAGACTCTGGGGAGGATGAGCTTTCGCGCTTTGCGCGAGGGGTGGTGGTGATCGCCTCCAAGGCTCGCTCCGGCCTGACACCGCTCCGCTCGGGCTTTGGCGGGGCTCCGCGGCCTCAGGCCTC
>Ga0114977_10002027_pt1 | contig 13140 bp, 14 predicted proteins | sample S_130805_MF_Meta_FD_87026 | JGI IMG/M metagenome (GOLD analysis project Ga0114977, IMG submission 87026) | Freshwater microbial communities from Lake Simoncouche, Canada to study carbon cycling - S_130805_MF_MetaG | ecosystem: Environmental > Aquatic > Freshwater > Lake | place: Lake...
CCTGATTTGCAAAACACCGTGATCTATTTTCAAGGCCAGCGCATTCGATTTGATGCGCAGTCTTTGGTCTTGAATGAAGCCCCAGGGCCTTTTTGAGACTAAATCGCTTCGAAGCCGATCACTCGGGTGATGAACTGGTTGAACAAGTTCATTGGGCACTCTTAAGGAAAGCGCGCCCCTCAGCCAATCGGCGAGCGGTACGAAAGATGCGCGCCAGCGTGACTTCTGGACCTGATGCAGTTGCTTGCACGCGTGATTCCACGGCAATCGTTCCCGAGGGATGCCCGATTTCGATGAGATCACGTTCGCGGGCTCGCGCCGACAGCATTCGGTTCGCAACCGATCCTTCGATGCGGCAAGCCGCACCTGTGCACGAAGTCACGGTCACGGGCATCGCTTGGTGGGTGGTGCCCGTCGCAAACGAGCGGCACACCAGATCAATCGAGCTGGCCTCCACCATGCTTCCGGTCGTGAACGTCGGGTAACTTGTGCTTTGGCTTACTGCAACGAGAAATGGGGAGGCCGGTGCTTTGCGAGAATCCCAGTAGTCGCGCAAACCCACTCTGTAGGCGACCGCTTGGCGTATGGCGTTGATGCGAGCCACGAGTTGCTGGTTGCCGTCGATCTCCATCGGTGCTTCGGTGCCTTGCATTCCGAGACTGGCGGCCGCGACAAATATAACCAGGTTCGCGCAGTCAATCACCGAGACTTCTAAGCTGCCATATCCTGGCACGTCCAGCACGCTCAGGTGCTCGCCAAAGGGCAATAGATTGCCGGTTGCAGCGCCTGCTGAGTGACTAAAATCCAGTCCAATCGGAGAGCCGGTGCCCGGAACGCCGCCGATCGCGAGATCGCCCTTGACCAGCGGCACGCCTGCCTTCACGCGCACGTCTGCGAAGATCATCTTGTTCGTGTTCAGGTTGTGGATGCGCACGCGGGTGTTTCCCTCCACCGGCTCGACCAGGCGTTCTTGGATGGCATACATCGCTACAGCAGAACTTAAATTACCGCAGTTGGGCTGATAGTCGACCTCGGCAGCGGTGATGCCCACTTGGCCGAAGAGATAAGTTAAATCGCTGTCCGGCCGCACAGGTTTTCCGATAATGGCCACCTTGCTGGTCAGCTTGTCCGAGCCGCCCAGGCCGTCGATTTGTCGTTTATCGGGGCTGCCCATCAGGTCCAGAATCATGGCTGTGAGATCGCCACGGTCGCGCGGCACATCCTCCTCGCGCAGGAAGATGCCCTTGCTGGTGCCACCTCGCATGAGAGTGAAGGGAATCGATTCGAGATGGGGCATTGCGTGCTTTCGTCGTGGCGACTACGCCGTGAATGAAAAGTAAATTTAAGCGATGCCGCTGCGCTTTGGCCGTCTTGCTAGTAAGAACTTCAATGAAGTGAATTCACCGATCCACGGGCTCGCCCGGTTTGGGACGAGGCAAGAGCGGTGTGGGCTTGTCCCACGGCGCGACCGGGTGCACGATGCGTACCAAAAAATCGATGAAAAGGCGCATGCGCTGCGAGAGATTGCGGTTGGGCAGGTAGACTGCGGACACCGGTGTGCTCGGCGCTACGAAGTCTGTCAGCAGCATTTTCAGCTTGTTCGAGCGCACTGCCTCGGCTGCGTACATGTTGCTCAGCATCACAATGCCAAGGCCCGCCATTGCGGCTTCAAGCAGCGATTCTGCGCTGTTCATATTGACCCGCCCGGATACTTGCATATTGAATGTGCGGCCGTTGCGCGCGAATGTCCACTCACGATAGCGACTCATCTGCGGGCCCATGTAAGCCAAGCAATGGTGCTTGACGAGGTCCTCTGGCTCGCGCGGCTCCCCGTGGCGCGAGATGTACTCGGGCGAAGCGCAGGCAATGAATTGCAGCTCGCACAGGCGCTTGGCCACCAGCCGCGCGTCGCCCAGCGAGCCACGCACGATGGCGATGTCCACTGGCTCATAAGCAAGGTCCACCACACGATCGGTCAGTTCGGCTTCGATGGTGATGTCGGGGTAGTGCATGGCAAACGATGTGAGCGCCGGAGCCACCACGTGCCGTCCGAACCCTACGGGCATGGCCAGACGCACTTTGCCCTTGAGGCTGCCCGTGGTCTGGCGCAGTGCGTCCTCGGCGTCATGGATCGCGGCCAGCACTTCCTTACAACGCTCGAAGAAACTGGCCCCTTCGCTTGTCAGGTGTACGGCGCGCGTGGTGCGGTTGAACAGCCGAACGCCCAGGTCAGTTTCGAAACGCGTGATGATCTTGCTCACAGCCGAACTGGTGATGCTCAGCACGTTGGCGGCCTCGGTAAAGTTGCGCGCTTCTGCAACCTTGACGAATACAAGAATGTGGTTGAGGTCCTTCATGCCGATATGCCGGGATGCTGAACCTTCTCCGCCGATGACCATGGCCGCTTCGCCTTTAGTTGGAATGCGTCGGCACGGCAATGGCCTTGGCTGCTGCGTTGCGTTGCTGAATTTTGCTGTTCACAAGTTCACCATACGCAAGCGCCTGACGCCAGTCCGTGATATTGGCCGGAATTTGGTCAAGGGCCTGCTTGGACGCTGCGAGGGCTGCGTGGTTGTATTGCGCAACTTGCTGCGCGATGCGTTGCGCGGTGGGCAAAAGGTCTGCTTTGGAGACGCACTCGTTGATGAGACCCCACTCCAGCGCGGTGCGCGCCGGTAAGCGGTTGCCAGTTAGCACCATCCATGAAATTCGCTTGCGCGTCAGTCCCGACAGTTGCGTGGCCGGTCCGGCCATGCCCGGATAGGTGCTAAAGGTGATCTCGGGCATGCCGAATTCGGCAGTGTCCACGGCAATCGCCAGGTCGCACACGTTCATCAGTGTCGCGCCTCCGCCCAGGGCAATGCCGTTGACGGCGGCAATGAAGATCGCCGGGTGCTCGCGGATCGCGATATTGACGTTGGCCCATTCGGCCGAGCCACCCTGCTCGCCGCACGCGAGATCTTCAGCGCGCTCCTTGAGATCGACACCTGCGCAAAAGGAGTTGCCCTCTCCGGTCAGCACGACCGCAGCGAAACGGCCTCGTGCGAATTCAAATGCCGATAGCAAGCCCTGGCGACAAGCGCGGTTCATGGCATTGCGCTTAGCTTCTCGCTCGATCGAGATCACGGCATAGGAGCCCTTTGGCGTGAGGACGATGTCGGCCCAGCGCTGAACGTCAAGCTCGCTGCTCATGCCGCGTTATCCCACACGAACACCGGCACCGTCACTTCTCCTCGGCGCTCGAATTCCAGCTGAACGCGCCGACCGATGCGGATTTCTTCGTTCGGTGCGACAACATTGGACAGCAACACAGGGCCTTCATCAAGGCGGATCATGGTGACGTTGTATGGCATCCGATCGGAGAATCCAGGAAAATATTTCTGGTGGAACACGACCCAGGAGAGCACTTCGCCCTTGCCTGAGCTTTCAGTCCAGTCCCAACCCGCCGTAGGCTCGAAGGGGCTGACCGGTGAAGGAGGGTACCAAGCTTGGCCGGTCTTGCGGCAGCGCTGGAATGTCAGGTGGCCTTCGGCACAGGCGTCCCAGAACGGCTTGTTCCAGGGGTCGATTGCTGGTTGCGGCATATTGGCGGCCATGGGTTTAGTCCCTCCGGAAAATGATAGATGTTGAGATGTTGGTCGCGCAGCCGTATTGGATTGCGCGCGCATTGGGAATTTGCCTCGCGCCACAATTGTTGCGCAGTTGCCGTGTGGCCTCGGCGATCAATCCCCAGCCTTGCATGTAGCTGTTGGACAAGTGACCCCCGTCCGTGTTGGTAGGCCAGCGGCCGCGGCCCAGCTCCAAGCTGCCGTTGGCAACGAACGCGGCGGCCGTGCCCTGTTCGCAAAAACCAAGGCCCTCTAACGTGAAGAGCACGGTCGGCGTGAAGTTGTCATAGATCATCAAGCCGTCGATCTCCTCACGTGAAATTCCGGCGCGTTCGTAGACTTCAGAGGCCACCTTTTGCAAGACGGGGTGCCAGTAGTCGAGCCGGGGCTCGGCGCGGTCGAAGACATCGTGCCGAGCATAGCCAGAAACGTAGACCGGCGGACGGCGCATGTCTTTGGCGCGCTCAGTAGAGGTGAGAATCAAGGCCACGCCGCCATCGTTGATTTGGCAGTAGTCGAGCAGGTGAAGCGGCTCGCAGATGGGGCGAGCGTTCTGGTGATCTTCGAAAGTGATGGGCTTTTGCATCACTGCTGCTGGATTGAGCAGCGCGTGTTTGCGAAAGGCCATGGCCACGTCGGCCAGCGGTTCGGTACCGACGCCGAATTGATTCATGTAGGCGCGATACATCATGGCGTGCGTCGCACCAGGCGAGGTCATTCCCCAGGGATTCCACTGCCAGCCTTCACCACCGCCGTAGTTCATTTTGTTGGAGCGACCGTTGTTGCCATAAACGATAGCCACCGTGTCGGCTACGCCCGTGACGATTGCCTCGGTCGCTTGCATGACTGAGACGGCAGAGAATCGGCCTGCCATGTGCACCGGCAAACAATAGCGCGGATTGATACCCGTCATCAAAGCGAACTGCTCATAGGAAGGGATGCGGCAGACCAGCAGACCGTCGATGTCACGGTGGGACAGTCCAGCATCGTCCAATGCCGCGAGCAACGCCTGCGCACCCAGGCCATAGCTATCGGTCTCAGGGAAGTTTCCATTGGGGGTCGTACCGACGCCGGCAATGCAGACCTTGTCGCGAAGATTCCAAGAATTCATGCTCTCTCTTTCAATTTCGCCTAGGGGCGGTCAGTAAAGTCACGCGTCAGACCCACACATAATAAGCGCGGCCGCATCTCGCGCGTCGTGCGGGTCATGTTCGTTGGGAATGACGGTCGATTTTAGCTTTGGTGGTGCGGCACCCCGTTCCGCCAGAACGCCCAACTCTGATGAACTGATTTCATCAATCGCTGCAACCCGGACCAGCATTTTGCCGATGTTTGCGCCGCGAAAAAGAGCTATGAAGGCCTCGGGGGCGCGCTCCAATCCTTCCACCACGGTGTCTTCCTGCGTCACTGTGAAGGGGCTCGGCATAGACAACGCCTGGCATCATTTGGCGCGCTGTGAAGGATCCATCGGCAGGTGCACCACTTGTACCAACAGTTGCCCTTTCCCGACACTCGCAACCGGTTCTTGCACTCGCTCAAAATGATCCGGGGTGACGGCGCCGGTCACGGGTTTGACAAATCGAATGCAGGTGTTCATGGGCTGATGCGTCATCTTGTCGATGATGTCGTGCACGCAACGGGCGATCAATGAACCGCGCGTCAGAACAGGGATGACGTGACATCCCAAAGCGTGTCATGAATTGGCTTCATGTGAGTTTGGAGCGCCAAGCAGTCAATGCACATGACCGCGCCGAAAAAATACTCTACATTACAGTCTGCTTAGGAAAAAATCTTGAAATCGTACTCTCTTACCCACGCCTTTGCTGCTACGTTCTTGATGCTGTTAGGCGGACTCGCCGCCACAGAGGTTGTGCATGCGCAGTCCGAAGCCGCGAGCGCCTATCCGTCGCGTCATATCACGATGATCCTGCCCTACTCGGCCGGCGGAAGCGGCGACAAGTTCGGTCGCATTCTAGGGCGTGCGATGGAAAAGCGACTCGGCCAACCCGTTGTCATTGAATTCAAACCTGGCGGGGGCACCAACATTGGCACGGACTTTGTGGTCCACGCTAAGCCTGACGGTTACACGCTGCTCCTGGCAGGAACGCCGTTGACCATCAACCCTTTTCTGTACAAGAAACTGCCGTTCTCTATCGACGACCTCGCGCCGATCTCGATAGTTTCCATCTCGCCGTACCTCTTGGTCGTGGGCTCTTCCGTTCCAGCAAAAACGCTGCCCGAGTTCATCGCTTACGCTAAGAAGAATCCTGATAAGGTGAGCTATGCTTCGGCAGGTATCGGCAGCGGGGCGCACATGGGCGGCGCGTTGCTCAATTTGGTAGCCGGACTCAATATGAGCCACGTGCCGTACAAAAGCTCCTCGCAAGGCCTCACGGACATCATCGGCGGCAGCGTGCAGATGACACTAACCCCCCTCGTTGTAGGCACGCCGATGGTGGAGTCGGGCAGACTGCGTGCGCTGGCGGTCACGTCGCTGAAACGCTCCAAGTCACTCCCCAATACCCCCACCATAGCGGAGCAAGGTTATCCGCGTTATGAGGTCCTGGGATGGTACGGCATCATGGCGCCCAAGGCCACGCCACCGGACATTTTGCGCAAGCTCAATGAAGTCATCGTGGCCTCACTGCAAGAGCCCGATGTGGTTAAGGCATTGGAGGTCGACGGCATCGAACTGAAACCCGGCAGCCCGGAAGAGTTCGCTGCTTTCATCAAACGCACAGCTGCTGATTCAGCCGCCTTCGTGAAGGCGACAGGCGCCACCGCTGAATGAGCGGCGTTAGCGTTTCTACCGCGCTGCAGGGCGTGTGGGTCTGCGAGAGAATCGGGCCTGGCTCGCAACCCACCGGACAAGTTGCTGTGGCTTTCGCAGGAATGCTCGCAGCGAGCTTTGGTGCTCGCGTGCTGCGCGAAACTTTGCCCCAAGGCGACCCGCTGACAAAATTCCCACCTTACCTCCCCAATGGCGACAGCGCGCTCCACCGTTTTCTCATGCCTGGCAAGGAGGTGGCTACCGGGGCAACGCCATGGCCTGTTGGGGGATGGTTGCTCACCGATGACGAGGATGCCTTCAATGCGTGGCCGAACGAACAAAAGGTTCTCGTGCGGTCTAACTTCACCGATCCCGAGCGCGCGCGCAGCGATCTGACCGTCATGGCCGCTGCCGGGTTGCTCGACATTCTCGGCGAGATGGGTCGTGCGCCGCTGCCTTTCCCTGGCTACCAGGTGGCCTATGCCACAGGCATGGCTGCTTTTGTGGGGCTGCTGGCCAACATTTACACCCAAGTTGATGGGCGTGAGCCGCAGAGTACGCAAGCAGCCTCACTGGAAGTGGCAAGCTGGTTGAACTGGAAAAACCGCATTCCCGCAGTCAGCGGGGGGCGGCAGACCGGCCTAGACCGGCCTGAGGAATGGCGTGCTGTGCGCTGCCGTGACGGATGGGTGGTCGTCATTTACCGCGACCGCGACATCGCAAACATTGCGCGCTTGGTGGACGATCCGAGCTTGTTGCAACCGCGGTTCGCGACCGTCTCGCAGCGCATCCTCCACCTGGACGAGTTCTACGTCATCGTTGGTGCCAACTTTGCAAATCGCACCAAAGACGAAATCCTCGAAGCGGTCAAGCCCCTTAACCTCCAGTTCGCTGCTGTGCTCTCTCCAAACGAGGTCTTCACGGACAAGCAGATGGTTCATCGACAATTTTTCCCATCGCAAAACGGCAGTCCTCGCCTGCCTGTTCAGTGGAGGAACGCAGCATGAGCTTCACATCGCTGCGCGGCGTGCGCGTGCTTGATCTGGGCATCGTCACGGCAGGCGCAAGTACGTCGGCAATGCTTGCTGACCTCGGAGCCGAAGTGATCAAGGTGGAAGGCCCATCGTACACCGATCCTTTTCGCGAGTGGACGGGTATTGAGCATGGCACGCAGTGGTGGGACGCCAGCGCGCAGTTCCAGGCGACCAACCGCAACAAACGCAGCCTCTGCCTAGAGCTCAAGTCCGCGCGAGGGCGCAGCTTGTTTCTCGAACTGGCCGCGCAGTGCGACCTTGTGCTGGAGAACTTTCGCGCAGGCGTGCTGGACCGGTTGCATATCGGTTACGCCGAGCTGCGTGCTGTGAATCCGTCGGTGATTCTCGCGTCCATCTCGAGTCAAGGACAAGACGGACCGGAGCGCGAGAACAGCTCCTTCGGCTCAACCTTGGAAGCGTCCAGCGGACTCGCGTCTTTGATGAAGTATCCCGGCGAGGTGCCCCAGATCACCGGCAGGGGCATGAATTATCCCGACCAGGTGGCATCGCTTTTTTCGGCCAGTGCCATCCTCGCCGCCCTCATTGAGCGAAAGCGCACCGGCCAAGGCACTTGGCTTGATCTGTCGCAGCGCGAGCTGACCTCGTTCTTGATCGGCGAGGCGTTGGTCGCAGCTGCCGCGGGCGTGTCCACCGACCCTTACGTTACAACGCCACCTGGAGCGGTCGAAGGTGTCTTCATGTCGCGCGACGCGCGCTGGGTGGCAGTCACCATAGGGGCTGGCGGATTGACGCAAGATGTGGAAGGCCTTGGCCGCAAGCCTGATTCTGTCGCGCTAGAGAGTTGGATGGCCGCACGCGATGGTGGCGCGGGGGCGCAAATTCTTCGCACAGCAGGGGCTGCCTCGGAGGTTGCGTGGGCCGCCCATGCAGCACTGGACCCACACGCCCTTGTTCCGCAAGATGCCTACCCAGAAGACAGCCTAGGTCGGCAAGTCAAGGGACTCCCGCTTCGCATCAACGGCAAGCCGTGCCCAGGTTTTCGCGCTGCATCGCTACTGGGCGAGGATAACGAGGGTGTGATGCGGCGTTTGCTCGGCTTGTCAGACTCTGAGTTGGAAGTGTTGGCTTCCCAAAGCGTACTCACGAAACGTCCTTTGAAAGCGGGTTAGTCGCTTGCGCGGCGGCGCAGACGCTTTGCAGGATACCGAATTTCGTGCGTCAACCTGGCGATCATGCGCCTGGCATCCATGCTCAGGTTGGCCAGGCCCGGTCCCCCGAACTCGATATTTTTGTTCGGGTGATCACCCCAGCACTTGGCGATGTACAAGAATACGTCTTTCGCAGACACGCCAGCGCGCAACCTGCCGGGCAGCTCATATCGGAGGGTCTGGCCAACTTGGAACCAGGCCTCACCTTTGGTGATAGCCAAGTGCATGTCGGGGATGCCCACGCCGCGAGCTGCGCAGTTGAACGCGCCACCGGCGCATGCGTGCGAATCACCGTTGACGAGCACGGTGCCGGGCAGGGCGTAACCATGGTCAACGCTGATGACATGGCTGCGGCCTGCCGCACGCGCGAGGATTTTTCGACGATGTTCAAAGGGTCATCTCAGGACATCGCGAAGCAGCGCATCGATTGCATCGGGTGCCTCGTAGGCGACCCAGTGGCCTGCGCCGGGCACCACGTGGAAGCGGCTTTCGGGTGAGGTGCGCGAGAAAAATTCTTGACGTTCAGCCAAGTGTGGCCCGGCCACAGCGTCACGGCCACCGTAGATGATGTGCAGCCTGTCACCCGGTAATTGTGGAAGCACACGGGCCAGCGCATCAGGTGGCGTGATGGCCCAACTTTTGAGTCGCGCGCGCAGACCGTTTTCATGCTGAATGGACACAGCCATCTCGTCGATGTGCTTCGAATCAGCGATCATGAGCCGGCTCAGGTTACGTCTGTGGATCGCACGAATCATGGTTGGATCGGTTTGACTGCGCCATTTTTCCAACTTGATGCTCACGCGCGGTAGCCCTAGCGCACCAGGGCCAACGAGAACAACGCGCCCTACGCGCTCTGCGGCAACAACTGCAGCTTGCGATGAAACCAATGCACCGAATGAAAAACCGACGATATCGATTTTGACTTCGTGCGGTACAAGCGCCTGCATGCCCTCGGCCAGCCCGAAGCCGAGCGCTGCTTGTGAGGAGGTAAGCATGTCCGAGGAATCGCCAAAGCCCGGTAAGTCGGGCGCGTAAACAGTATGTCGCTCAGCCAATGCAGGGATGTTGCGGAACCAATGGCGCCAAGATCCTGCGCCGCCATGAACGAGGACGAGGGGTGGCCCATTGCCCCAGCGGCGCCAAGCCATGGCACCCCCATGGAGCGGCGTCGCAAGCCGGATGCTGCTTTGCTCGAGTTGCGAAAGACTCGCGAGGTCGCTGGGCAAGGTGGCCTGCGCAGATTCGATTTCCTTGTTGTCGTTCATGGTGCGCCTGTGGTGCGCCTCGCGACTGATCATCGGCAGCGCTGTTCAGCGCGCTTGGGCGATGAACTTGGTGTTGAGGTAGGCATCCAAGCCTTCGATGCCGCCCTCCTGGCCGTAGCCGCTGTCGCGAATGCCGCCGAACGGTGCTTCGGCCATGGACACGCCCAGGGTGTTCACGCCCACCATGCCGGCTTGGACTTCTTCTTCCATGCGCTGGGCTGTGGCGAGCGAATTCGTGAAGATGTAGGCGGAGAGACCGACGTCGACGCCGTTGGCCATCTTGACCGCTTCCTCCGCTGTGCGAAACGCCACGACCGGCACCAAGGGGCCAAAGGTTTCTTCTCGCATCAGGGCTGCATCGTGCGGCACATCTCGCAACACTGTAGGCGCATGGAAGTGGCCGCGTGTGCCGATGCGATGACCGCCCGTCACCACCTTGGCGCCGCCTTTGACCGCGTTTTCAACGAAGGCCGATACGGCTTGCAGGCGTCGCTTGCTGGTGAGCGGACCCATGTCCACATCCGACTCCATGCCATTGCCGACCTTGAGCTTTGCGCTTGCTTGCGCCATCAACGAAACGAATTTTTCGTAGACCCCTTCTTGGACAAAGAAGCGGCTGGGGCAGCTGCAGACCTGACCCGAAGTGCGGAATTTGACTGGCATGAGTTTGGCGATGGTTGATTCGATGTCCGCATCATCGAAAACGATCACGGGTGCGTGCCCGCCCAACTCGAGCGTCATGCGCTTGGGGCCAGCCAGCGCAGCCAGTGAGGCAAGCTGCCGGCCCACAGGGACGGACCCGGTAAAAGAAATCTTGCGAATTTGGGGCGCTGCGATGAGGCGCGAGGAGATCTGTGCGGGCTTGCCGTACACCACGTTCAGGACGCCGTTGGGCAACCCGCATTCCTGCAAAATGCGCGCGAGCATGGCGGGTGCAGTGGGAGTTTCTTCGGCGGGCTTGAGCACGACCGAGCAACCGGCAGCCAGCGCTGCCGCGACCTTGCGTGTGGCTGTCATCAGAGGCCAGTTCCAAGGCGAGAGGGCCAGCACTGGGCCGACGGGTTCGCGAACCACCAACTGGCGTACGCCCTCCATGCGTGCAGGGATCACACGCCCATAACTGCGCCGGGCTTCTTCAGCGAACCAATCGAAGTAGTCGGACGCCCAATTGACTTCGCTGATGGCTTCCTTCAATGTTTTGCCGTTTTCGCGCGTGATGGCCTCAGCAATCGGGGTGGCTCGCTCACGCATGAGTTGCGCACATTTTCGCAGCAGATTACCGCGCCCCAGAGCGCTGACACGGCTCCAGATGGCGAAGCCGCGCGCGGCAGCTTCGGCGGCGGCGTCGAGATCATCATCCTGGGCGACACAGAATTTGCCAACGATCTCCTCGGTCGCTGGATTCACGATCGCAAGCGTCTGACCATTGCTGGCATTTTTCCATTGGCCATCGATTAAAAGTTGAAGGGGCTGCATGTCGACCTTGATAGTGTTGGTTATGACTCAAGGACTATAGGTTTACGACTGGTCTGGATTGCTGCTCTTGTGTCCGTACAACCATGACGCCGGTTCATCGTTGAGATGGAAAATAGCCGGTTGGTTATTCCGCCTTGATGCGTGCCGACTTCACGATGGCCGCATTGACCTCGAGCTCCGAGCGAATGAAACTGGCGAACTGTTCAGGAGAATTGCCGGCCGCATCGATGCCTTGTTCCTGAAAGCTGCGTTTGACTTCAGGCGTGTTGAGGGCTTTCTTGACCGCGTCATTCAATCGAGCGATGACGGCTTTGGGTGTGCCAGCAGGAGCCATGAGACCGTACCAACTGGACCGATCAAACTTGCCCAGCCCCGTCTCTTCCACCGTTGGTACTGAAGGAAGAAATGATGTTCGCCGCGCGGTTGTGACTGCCAGCGGTCTGAGCTTGCCGGCCTGAATCAAGGGCAGGGCCGAGGTGGTCGCCGGAAAGCTGATCTGCACTTCGCCTGACAGAGTGGCCGCCGCCGCTTGGGCGCCGCCCTTGTATGGGATATGGGTGATCGTCGTGTTGGACAACTGAGCGAATAGTTCACCGGCCAAATGCGGCGATGTGCCGATGCCGGAAGAGGCGAAATTCAACTTGCCGGGTTGGGCCTTGGCGAGCATGACAAGTTCAGCCACGTTGTTGGCCGAAACGGAGGGGTGCACCACCAAGACAAAGGGGGAAATGCCAACCAACGCGACGGGTGCAAGATCCGCTTGCACATCGTAGGGAAGATTGTTGCGTAGCGCAGGCTGTACCAGTTCGCCTGCCGTCATCATCAGCAGGAAGTACCCATCTGCCGAAGCTTTGGCAACTGCAGCCACGGCAATTGCGCCGCTGGCGCCGACGCGGTTTTCAATCACGATCGGTTGGCCAAGGTCCTCAGACATTTTTTGCCCGATCACCCGGGCGGTAATGTCTGCGCCGCCTCCGGGCGCATAGCCGACGATGATCCGCAAGGGCCGCGCTGGAAAATTCGAGGTCGTTGTCTGGGCCTGAGCATTCAGGGTGAGTGCCGATAGGATGATGCCGGCCAGTTGTCGCATGGAGTTCATATCACTGCCTATTTTGTGGAGTGGTTCAGTCGATGTACGCGCTGGCCTTGCCGACAACGAGTTTCTCGCCGGACTGGTTCTCGAGCCAGACCTCGCAGTCAACATGGGTACGGCCATCCACCACCGAGCTTTCACCCGCTTGCCCATGCGTAGTGACCACATCGTTGGCTTTAGCAGATTTGACAAAGCTCATCGAAATTTCGCCCCCTTCGATGTAGCCCCGCCCAAAAGTTTCAGTCAGCATTTCGTTGAGGTAGCCAGCCAACTGCCCACCTTGCACGATGGCGCCGCCCAGGCCCAGTTGCCGAGCATCTGCGTCATTGCCGTGAATTCCACTCTTACCAGAGTAGCGCATCATCTTCTCGCCAGTGATTTTTCGGGTCAGTTTGGGAAAATTCATGATTGTCACTTTGTCTTTATGCAGCCGCTGCAGGCGCTTGCGAAACGTATTGCGTGCGCATGTCCAAGACCAAGGGGTTGCCCGCCTCGTCTACAAACAGGGCTTCAAAAGTCACGAAACGCTTGCCGCGTTTTTCGTACTTGTCGGTGAGCCGGCCAATTGCGCTGACGGTCATTCCCGGTTTGATTGGGGCGTAAAACTTGTATGCCTGTCGCGCTCGCATGTTGCGGCCAACGACGCGCCCGGCATACTCCTGAAAGAGCACATCCATACCCAGTTTAGGGAGCATGTCGGGTGGGGCGATTCGTCCCCCGTAAGG
>Ga0114977_10002030_pt1 | contig 13123 bp, 20 predicted proteins | sample S_130805_MF_Meta_FD_87026 | JGI IMG/M metagenome (GOLD analysis project Ga0114977, IMG submission 87026) | Freshwater microbial communities from Lake Simoncouche, Canada to study carbon cycling - S_130805_MF_MetaG | ecosystem: Environmental > Aquatic > Freshwater > Lake | place: Lake...
ACACCCTTTTGCGGGGAGGAATTGATAAACTTTAAAACTAAAATAAAATGACAAACGAACAAATCAAAGACAAACTATTGACAGCAGGAGTAAGCAACTTGAAACAATTTGGCTACCCCGAAGCGAACAAAGAAAACATACTAGCCGATGTAATATATGCAGGGTTCTTTAAAAGTATGTTGAATGATAACAAGGGACAAGCGGGTAAACAAGTTGATACGGTGATTGATGAACTACTTAGTGCGGTGGCGGGTGTTTAAATTTGCGTATAACGCTCCGCAGATTTGCGATGGGCGGGATTTAATAACTAAAAATTTGATATGAAAACAGAATTTAATAAAAACAAAAAACTTTCAACGGAGCAGGAAACCCCGCCTATTGCAAATGTGCTGTTATGCGAGGTTGTTTTCACTAAGGATATGTTCATTAAAGCTATCCACGAAATTGAAAAACAATATAATCACGACCGTAAATGTTCGGATGCGTTTAAAGTTCTTTTGCCTAATGATTATACGAGTAATTACGATAACCATTGGTTGCAAAATCAACTTATCGAAATACTACAAATTGCAATGAATGACAATCATAAAGATAGTTGGATTGAATACTATTTATGGGAACTTGATTTTGGTCGTAAATGGAAAAAGGATAGCGTAAAAGTGAAAGGCAAAAACTTTAAACTTCAAAACGCTTATGATTTGTGGGACTTGCTCAATCTCGCATAACTACTAGATTTACGCAACAAGTACTAAAGTCAAATGAATGTAATTCAAACTAATCACCCCTTGAAATGGAGGTTGAAAAATTACCACAACTACTGTTGTTCAGAAGATATAATATTATTCAATACAAAAACAGGAAAACGCAAGAAACAATGTTATAATGGAGGAATGATAGGATATTGGATTGACAGAAAGTTTATCTCTTTGCAAAAATTACGAACAGAAATAGAATTAATACCTAAAATTAAATTACCTTTTTAATGGAAGAACTAGACGGAATATTATCTTGGTTTCTTAATGAAACTAACGGTAAAGCACATAAAGAAATTATAGCCACTAAGGTTGAATGTAAGAATAAAATAATTGCCTTTTTTCAGCCCGAAATTAAGCCTACAAACGAACATAGAATACCTATTGATAATTACCTATTCGAGTGGTCTAAGTTAGTAGGAATTGAGTATAGAACACTATTTGGTGATTCCAGAAAAAGAGATGTCATAAAGTACCGACAAATGATACAAGCCTTTCTTTGGGATGAATGTCTATTTAGTTGTTCGTATATTGGACTATCAACCAATAGAGACCATGCCACCGTAATACACACTAGAAAGCAGGTTATGGATTGGATTGAAACGGATAAGGTTTATGCTAATGAATATTACCACTACATCTACAAACTTAAAGAGGCAATGAATATTTTAACTGATAACGATAAACCTATTGACCTGATGATAAAACCTATCTTTGTAGGTAAGTATAACAAGCTTAGGAAAGCTGAAACGATAGCGGATAAGTCTGCTATTAAGAAGTATCACTTTGTAAACAATAGGGACTTTAACCACAGTCACAATCGAACAACACACGAGGAACAGAAATTTAATTAACTAAAAACTTAATAAATGAACCGCCCACTCGACCAAATAATAACATTTGCTTTAATGAAATTAGCTAGTGAACATTCTACCTATTTAATTAAAGAACTAAAGCAAAAGCCGAAACATCAATTTAACGTCACTATATCGCACCTAGATAACTTTATTAAAGAGGTTGAACAACAACTATCACCAACAGATTTAGAACAGATAGAAGCGATTAATGATGCTTTTCACGAATTAATTAAAGAAGTAAAACAACAGATAAATGAACCTAATAAAATCACTCAAAAAACAACGGATTAAATACTCGATTGGAATTTACGAAAAAGATAATTGTAAACTTTTCGATTCAGTTGATAAACTTGACCTTTACCAAGCGTTATTATTACTCCAAGACTTTCTTGTCATTGATTCTAAAGCTAACGTGTATAGTGTTATGTACAAAATTAATGTTCAAAACTAATTGTTTAAATTCCGATAAAATCTGCAATCGTATGAGTTTTATTCGTACTTTTGTGTGTGAATTGTTATAAACAGCGACCAATGATTCAGTTAATTTTTATTAATCATATTGCACCGAAAGATTTAGACTTTCCTCCGTCGCTGTTGGCAGTTCACTAAGTCCGTAGGTGCATCTTATTTTATATTTATGAACGATTCATACATAAAAATACTCCGAAAATTAAAAGATTGGGAGTGGTACAAAAAACCTAATATGGTGCATTTTTTTATTCATTTACTACTTACCGCAAACTTTGTAAAAGGTAAATTTCAAGGTGTGGATGTTGAAAGAGGGCAGCTAGTAACAGGAATTAAGAAACTCAATGCTGATACTGGTATTAGCGAACAATCAATTCGCACTTGCATAAAAAGGCTAAAATTAACAGGCGAAATAACAACCAAATCAACAAACGAATTTACAGTTATAACCATTGTAAAATATAATGATTACCAACAATACGAAAAAAAATTAACAATCAAACAAACAACCAAATCAACAAACGGAGAACAAACGGCTAACATTCCATCAACTACAATAGAAGAAGGGAAAGAAGAAGAACGAAGAAGAAATATATATAGAGAATTTTCGCATTTGTCAATTTCAAATGACGATAATAAAAAACTTTTAGATTCAGGGTATACTCAACAGCAATTAGATTCTGTTTACAATAACATAGAAAATTACAGAAAGAATAAAAATTATTCAAGTTTATATTTAACTTCGATTAATTGGCTTAAAAAAGAGTACGGTGTTAAAAGTGAAGAAACGGTAAAGCCCAAAGAAGATACACGAGATTTTGATAGTTTTTATGCAAGAAAGAGAAATTAAATTAACAGAGGAACAGTTTGTAGATTCTGTTGAAAACTATCTTAAAAAGCATTTTAACACTCAAAGAGAGGTGTGGAGTAAATGTAGGAATGGAAGGATAGATTTAGTTTTAAACTTACCTAATACAGATATTTTCTTTGGAATTGAATGTAAGCTTCCAGATAAAAAATGTGGAGAGAAAATGGGGGAATTTCTAAAACAAGCCGTTAGGTATTCGGGATATGAATTTGAAGTGCAACCAAACATCTTTAAAAAGATTCCTATTGCTATTTGCCCTGCACTTTCTTACAATTATTTTATTCTTAACGAGGTTGAAACATTAAGTGAAGATGGTAAAACATGGCACAAAGATAGACACGAACAATATAACGAACACCATTCGTTTAACGGATTTGTTGGTAGTTTTAGCATTGGCGAATTAAGGAAAGGTAAAAATGACTTAGGAGATTTTTTATTTTTATCGTGGTCAAATAAGCCAGTTTGGAGTGAAGAAAAAAAGAAAATTTGGGATGAATCACTAAAAAAGTATAATGGAATAAAAATAAGAGGGATTCACGAAAAATGGTACAAACTTTTAATGGAGAAAATAGCATGATAACAGTATTCTCTAATTTTAGCAATACCAAAAAGCCAAAATACTATCCTATTGATACTGTTTTAGACACAATTAAAAAATGTACTATACAGAAACAGATTGATGAAATACGTTCCGAAAAAGATGAAAAGAAAAAGAAGGAACTTAAAAAGATGCTTCCTTGTATTTTATTTTCGGGTAAATTTACAGAACGTAACGATAAATCAATTACAGAGCATTCAGGGTTTGTAGTTTTAGATTGGGATAAATTACAAGATGCAAAAGCTAAAAAAGAAGAAATATCTTTATTGCCTTATGTTTATTCTTGCTTTATTTCCCCCAGTGGAGATGGAGTTAAAGCAGTTATTAAAATACCTTCCGACATTTCAAAGCATAGGGGGTATTATAAGGGGTTAATGCAAATATTCCCCGATTTGGATGCAACAAGTATAAATGAAAGTAGGATATGCTACGCATCAGCAGACAATGAAATTTATATAAATACAATAGCAACTACATTTGATACTTACATTAAAGTTTTAGATGCTAAAATTAATAATTCAGTAGAAATAAAGGAAGTAAAGTTTAATGATTACGGAAGAGCAAATAGAGCCTTAAACTTAATAAGAAATGCGGTTGATGGGCAAAAACACGCAGAACTATTAAAAGCGTCTAAATTAATGGGGGGATATATTGCAGGGGGATTAATTTCAGAAGATGAAGCAATAAGATTACTAGAATCGGAAATACAAAATAAAAACATTGATGATTTTGATGGGGCGAAACTTACAATAAGGAATGGAATTAAGTATGGAAAGTCAACACCAATAGAAGAAGAAACAACACTTGTTCAACAAGTAAAAAACATAAAAACTCCAAAAGTTGAGATAGTTGACGTTGAATATTTAGCACCCAAAAATGATATAGATGATTACCTAAACAAGTGGAGAAGTGGAACATTTGAATTAGGATTAACAACAGGGATACCAAGTTTAGATAAATACTTCTTATTTAAAAGAGGGAATTTTAATGTTATAAATGGATTTGATAATGTAGGGAAGTCAACTGGATTATGGTATTTATGTATGCTATCTTCTATATTTCATAATTGGAAATGGATAATATACAGCAACGAAAATAAAGCAGGAACAGTAGTAAAAAGATTAATAGAATTTTATTACGGAATACCAATAACAGATATTTCTGATACCCAATATATAAAAGGAAGATTATTTGTAGATACGCATTTTAAAATAATTAGTAATGATTTTCTTTTTACTTACAAGGATATTCTAAAAATAGCTGATATGCTTTCGGAGGTTGAAAAGTTTGATGGGTTACTTATTGACCCTTACAACTCACTTTCATTTGATTATTCTAGATTAGGGAAGATTAGTACCCACGAATATCATTATGAATCAGCATCCGAAATGCAGAAATATGCTAAAAAGAATGATATATGTGTTTATCTTAATTGCCATGTTATATCGAGTGCTTTAAGAGAAGAAAAAGCACCTAAAAAAGCAGATACAGAGGGAGGTGGTAAATTTAGCAATAAAGCAGATGATTTCTTAACTTTCCACAGGGAAATACATTCAGAAACCGATTGGAATAAAATGGAAATCTATGTTAGGAAAATTAAGGAGTTAGAAACAGGTGGAAGTTATACAGTAAAAAACGACCCTTATATTTTAGAAATGAAAAGAAATGGATGTAGTTATATGGATAAATTTCAGTATGACCCAATAGAAGTATATTGGAAGAACAACGGCAAACAAACCGAACTACCTATATCCGAAAAGAGCGCAATAACTCCTAATATAAATTTCAATGAAGAACGAAAGCCATTAGTAGAGAAGAATTGGGAAGAAGAAGTTGATGAATTTAATAAGGGTTACTAGCAGACAACATGAATTTACAACGAAAATTAAATCAATAACAATAAACAGACGAAAATAATCAAAAGAATAAATAAAATGACTGAAACAAAAGTGAGTGATTTTCGTTGAATGGAATGTATTTGTTGAATTGCAATTACAAGATGACGAAAGGACATTAAAGGTATTTGTTAAAAACAGGAAAGATAAAAATAAGTAACATTTTCCATTGCCAATTCAAAAAAAGGTATTACCTTTGTGCCGAAATAACAGCTAGTGGTGGGCTAAGATTTTACCGAAAGGTACGACCCCTGATGATGCCACCACGTTTGAAGGGGTTTGTTATTTTACATAAAAGGTTGGAAACGAGACACACAATGATAGTTCAAATCAAACAGAACGCCAACTTTTTTAAACATTACGTTCTTTATAAGGAAAGGTCGGGAGTAAACTATTAAATGGTGACTGAAATCAACCCGACCTTTTTTAGTTTAACTCCTAAATTAGCGCAACAACAAATATGAACTATACAGAATTTTTAGAGAGTAAACAACATTCGGTAATGAACTACGGGATAGAACCTTCTTTTATACCTGATACAATGTTTGACTTTCAAAAGCATGTTGCAAACTATGCAATTAAAAAAGGGCGTTGTGCTGTATTCCTTGACACTGGATTAGGCAAAACAATTATTGAATTGACCATTGCAAAAAATTACATTCAGCACACGAATAAACCTGTGCTTATTATTTGCCCTTTGGCTGTGGCTTTTCAGTTTATTAAAGAAGCGGAAAAGTTTGGAATAGATGATATTTCCTATTCAAAGGATGGCAACTATAAAACGAAAATTGTAGTGTGCAATTATGAAAGGTTGGAACATTTTAATTCACATGATTTTGATTGTGTGATACTGGATGAAAGTTCTATTCTGAAAAACTTTGAAGGTACAACAAGGCAACAGTGCACGAACTTTTTACGCAAGGTCAAATACAGATATTTATTTACTGCAACACCAAGCCCGAATGACTATTTAGAACTCGGCACAAGTTCAGAGGCATTAGGTTACATGGGTTATGCAGATATGATTTCCCGATTTTTCAAAAAGAATAATAACGCTGTTGATGTAAAAAGAGCTGGTGATGAAATGTATTTGAAACCACACGCTGAAAGAAACTTTTGGCAATGGATTTCTTCATGGAGTGTTTCAATGCGTAAACCTTCCGATTTAGGATTTAGCGACACATTACACATACTTCCCGAACTGCAAGAGTTTGAAACCATTGTAAACAACTTGAACCCGCTTTCAATAAATGGGCAAACGCAAATGTTCAATTTCCCTGCACAAAACTTTTTTGAAATTAAAGCAGAAGTGAGGGCAACAATACATGAACGCTGCGAAGCTGCGGTAAGCAAAGCGAGTGAACATGATATTTCAGTTTATTGGGTGAACTTAAATGATGAAGCAGATTTAATTTCTAAACTGGACAAAAATACTATTGAGGTAAAAGGTAAAATGAATATTGATGAAAAGGAAGAAATTTTACTTTCATTTTCCAAAGGCGAAATAAAAAAACTGATTACCAAAACTTCAATCACTGCCTTTGGATTGAACTGGCAACACTGCAACCACACAACCTACTTCCCGACTTATTCTTACGAACAATACTACCAAGCAATAAGAAGGTTTTGGAGGTTCGGACAAAAAAGAAATGTGATTGTAGATTTAATTTTATCGGATGGTCAAACCCGAATAATGGAAAGTTTGATGGTTAAAAAAGACAAAGCAATTCAGATGTTTGAAAACCTGACTACTCAAACCAATTCAGATTTTAAGATTGTAAAAAAAGAGTTCAACAAACAAATTCAATTACCAACTTTCATAAACTAAAACACATGATTAAAGAACAAGTTATCAAAGAAAACTATGCACTGTATAATTCAGATTGCATGTATGTATTACCTACTTTGCCTGATGCAAGTATTGACTTAGCAATTTACAGCCCTCCGTTTGCAGGGTTGTATAATTATTCCAGTTCCGAAAATGATTTTTCAAACTGCGAAAGCAAAGAACAATTTTTGGAGCAATACGATTTTCTGATTGCAGAAATGTCAAGGGTTACAAAAGCAGGTAGAATAAATGCTGTGCATTGCACCGATATACACGACAATAAAAGTTTCTTGTGGGATTTTCCACACGAAATAATTAAGTTGCATGAGAAACATGGTTTTCATTATCGCAACCGAATTACAATTTGGAAAGAACCTTTGAAAGTGCGAATGAGAACAATGGTTCAATCACTCATGCACAAATTTATCGTTGAGGACACCACACGCTGCTTTACGGCAATGCCTGACTATGTATTGATATTTACTAAGGACGGAGAAAACGAAGTGCCTGTAACGCACCCTTTCGGGCTGAATGAATATTTTGGCGAAGTTCCTTTTTTACCTGCACACATTGAAACCTACGGCAACTATGCTGACTTCCGTAAAAAGTGGTTGGGTTACGATGGTGAACCTTCCGCAAATAAAATGTCGCATTTGATTTGGCAACGATACGCAAGTAGTGTTTGGGATGATATTAGAATTGATAATGTTTTGCCATTCAAAGATGGAAGGGATGAAGATGATGAAAAGCATGTTCACCCTCTGCAACTTGATGTAATTGATAGGTTGGTGGAACTTTACAGCAACCCGAATGAATTAGTATTTACTCCATTCATGGGTGTTGGTTCGGAAGTTTACAGCCCCGTTTCAATGGGTAGAAAAGCAATCGGGATTGAACTAAAAGATAGTTACTTTAAGCAAGCAATACTAAACATGAATGATGCACCGAAACGATTTAAGAAAGTAGTTAATCAGGAACTAACCTTTTAATTTTTTGAAAAAGAATATGGGAACGTGGGCAAAAATTATTGTTTTCTTTTTTTCGTTCAAGTTACCGATACATTCGCTACGAAGCACGGCAATTTTGCATAACTCCTAGATTAGCGCAACAACAAATAGGAACTTAATTTAAAAGACAATGACACACGAAGAAAAAATTAACTACATGAAAATAGCTGCTGGAATAGTAGGCTATGGTTTTGACACAAAAGGCTTAGATATGCTTGTTTCACTTTAGTAAGTAGGGCAAGAAATAGTAAATCTTTGCTTTATCACGGAATTGCAAGTGTGTTATCAAATGGAATTTGGTTGCTTGTTATTCGTCAAGTTGTAACCAATTTTGATAAGCCAATTATGATGTGGGCATATTTAATCGGTTCTGTTATTGGTTCATTAGGAATGCACCACATAGCAATGAAATATTTTGAAAAAAAGTAATTATGAAGAAGAATTTATTAGTATCATTTTCGGGAGGCGAAACATCTGGCTTTATGGCTCAATGGATTAAAAAACATTTAGAGGACAGTTATGATAGAGTAGTTTATGTATTTGCCAATACAGGACTTGAAAATCAGCAGACTTTGGAATTTGTAGAACAATGCGATAACTATTGGAAATTAAATGTGCAATGGGTTGAAGCATCTGTAAATTTTGGCGAAAGAAAAGGAACTGGTTATTGGCTAACCGACTTTGATAATGCAAGAAGAAAAGGAGAGACATTTGAAGCTATTATACAAAAGTATGGAATACCTAACCAAGCCTTTCCACATTGCACAAGAGAATTAAAACAAGCACCAATTAAATCATTTGCAAGAGATTGGTTTGATGGCGAAAAATACGATACCGCAATAGGTATAAGAATTGATGAAGCAGATAGAATGAACGCAAAGGCAAAAGAAATGCGGTTTATTTATCCATTGATTAAACAAGATATGATACCTGCAACAAAGCCAATGATTAACTTCTTTTGGAAGCAAATGCACTTTAGATTAGAGTTGAAAGGTTATCAAGGAAATTGCACTACTTGTTGGAAAAAAGCAGATAAAAAGCTATTTCAGATATACAAAGAAAATCCGAAAGCATTTGACTTTATGGATAAAATGGAACGCAAATATCCAAGAATAGGCAATGAGTTTGACAAAGATTTGACTGCAAAGGATAGAACTTTTTTTAGAGGAAATAGAAGTGCAACCGATATAATGTGTCAAGCAGAAAATTGGAAAGGAATAATTAAAAATGATGCTGATGAATATTCATATCAAATTGACTTACTCGGTGGTGATAGCTGTGAGGTCTTTTCGGAGTGCGGTTCGTAGTATCTCGCATAACGGTTGAGGCTATGAGCAGTTGCCTTGTAAATACTGCTCAATTAACCACAAATGCTGATAGGCAATTGCTTATAGCCTTTGTTATAAACAGGTTGTTATGAATATTCGTAAAATGAAAAAAGCAATTAATAAACTTGATTGCAAGATATTTAAGCGTGAAGCATTAAAAAGTTTAAAGCTAATAAAGACTTGGAGTAGAATAGAACATCAAAATTCAAAATCGAATATGATGATTTTAACTAAAAACTTTTGGAGAAACGGCAAGTTCATTAACAATGGAGAGTGGTAGCTTCAACTTGTTTATAACTACTAGATTGGCGCAACAAGTACTAGAGTTAAATGATTGGTATTTATACCAATCACCCTTTGAAATGAATGGCATTATTTTATAAGTAACATTAACAATTAAAACAGATAAAATGAAAAATAAAAACTTCGCAATACTAGCAATAGTCCTAGTAGGAGTAACCGCAATAGTTACTTTCTATTTATCGCACCAACCAAAAGTTGAAACGGTTGATAGCTCGATTTCTTTACGTCAATCAATCCGTTCACTCGAAAACTCGTTTAATTCGATTTTAAAGAGCCATGTTAAGGTTGATAGTATATTGCAACATCAAAACAAAGATATTGCAACCTCGATTAAAAAAGATGGCAAAAAGATAGGTAATAACGTTACCTTAGTACAATCAGTTCCAAAAAGTAAGAAACAAGCGTTTTATGATTCACTAAGTAATTATAGTAATTAAGATGGTAAAGTGTATTTGCATAGACGATAGCAATAAGCCGAAAGAAATTCCTAAAAGATTGTGGGTTGAAAAAGGTAAGGAGTACCACATAACACATATTTACTTCCACAATATGCAATTCATTAGCGGTTGTGAATTAAAGGAAAAAAGATTGACAAAATATTGTTACCCATTCGAGAGTTATAAATTAAGTAGATTTGGCTTTACTCACGAAGCGTTAAAACAGTTAATCGAGTTAATGAAGGCTTGTTCTGAACTAAACGAAATTGACATAAAAGAAATGATTTTACAAGAATTTACATTCATAAAAAACTAAACAATGCGACAACTCGCAATACTACTTCTACTCACCACTTCACTTCACGCCCAAGATACGGTAAAACTATCTACAATCTTTGCAGATAAAATGGCGGTATCATTCCTTAATTACCCGATACTAGAACACCAAGTGTCCGAGTATAAACAATTCATTCACAACGATTCGATTTTATACGGAAATATACGCAAAGATTTAGAGATGTGTAAAACGCTAAATAACGATTATAAAACATTAACGCAACGAGATAGTGTAGATGTATTAAATCTCAATAAAAGTGTCGCAAAACTCATAAAAAGACGTAATTTATGGCGAACATTAAGTGGTGTATTTGGGTTGGTATCTATTGGGGAGGCAGGGTTGATTTATTTGATGAAGTAACGTTCCGCAGGTTGGCGATGTTGATTTATCAAACGTAAAATTTAAAATAATGAGTTGGAATCATAGAATATTAGCACACGAAAACAACAGAGAAGTCTATTTTCAGTTGCACGAAGTTTATTATAAAGATGAAGTCCCTGATGGTTATACGGCTAATCCAATAACAGTTGGAAGTGAAACTTTGAAAGGAATAAAATGGACTTTAAATAAGATGCAAGAAGCAGTTAAGAAACCTGTTCTATGGGCTGGGGAAAAGTTCCCAAATGAGTGCAAAGTAAAATACACTTGTGATTTATGTGGGCGAAATACTTTTGATGCACCAAGTCCGCATAAATGTCGTGGTGGTTTTCGTAAACGTGGATTATCGTGGTCGTTAAATTGCCACTAGCGTATTGCGTATAAGAGCCGTTTTTCAATGGCTTACAATACCATGTTAGCTTTAGTAAAAATTACGAAACTATAAACTTAAAAAAATGGAATACACAAAAGAACAAATGATAGAATTTGCAAATGCAGTAGCTTATAATCACGATTACAAAGGTGAAGGCAAATGGACAAAAAAAGAATGGGATGATGAGCCATTGATAGATGTACGAGAATACACTACCGATGACCTGCTAACCATTTTTTTGAAACATAGTGCGTAGGGTTTTTGAGTGTTGGCACGTTGCTTACACAGAATTAAATTAGAATTACAAACTTAAAAATATAGTAAAATGGAAAATAAGAAGAACGAAAAGCAATGTGCTATACACGCAGCCGTTATCGGTAGTTCATTGACTTGGATTGAAAAAGACCAAATTGCTGGTAAATGTCTTAATAAATTTTTAAAAGACGAACCAAATACATCACCTTTATACGGTATTAGCAGTAAGTTATTAAGGCAATTGATAGTCGAAGGTATTGATGCTGGTTTGAATTACCGCTAACGTATGGTGCTATGCTCTCGTTGCGGTTGATTAAGCACAAATGTTAAATCGAAGAAATGAACAAAAATTAAAATAAAAAAAGGGATGGTAAAAACTGTTTTATATAAAGGAGATTGCTTGATTGAAAGCGACAAAATTGAAAGTGGAAGTGTTGATTTAATATTAACAGATTTGCCTTATGGAACTGTAAAGGGACTTGGAGAAAATATACCAAAATATGATAGACTTAATAAAGCTGAATGGGATGTAGTAATACCAACTAAAAAAATAATGGAAGTTGCTAACAGAATACTTCGTAAAAACGGCAAAATGATATTGTTTTCTCAGCAACCATTTACAACGGAACTGATAAATAACGCAATCCCAAACATTCCATTTAGCTATACTATGTTTTGGGATAAAGAGCATTTCGCAAATTGCTTACTTGCAAATAAGGCTTGTGTTAACTATATGGAAGAAATGCTATTGTTTAGCAAAAACCACCAAAAACACGATTTTGAAGGTGTGCATCCATTAAGACCATATTTTAAAATAGTTATGGATTTTGTAGGGCTGAACATTAAGCAAATAAATACAAAATTAGGACACAGGAAAGCCGAGCATAGTTTTTACATTGATAGCACACAATTTTCACTTTGCACCGAAAAAACATACTTAGAATTGATTGATGTGTTTGAAATTGATAAAATAAAAGGGTTTAAGCCATTTGCAGAATTAAAGCTAATAGATACAGAATATAGAACAGAATTATTAAAGCAAATGAATGAACAATGCCCAAGCACACTTAACTTATGGGAAGGTTATAAATACAAAAGCAATATACTGAAATACAAAAAGGATTACAACGGTTATCACCCAACGCAAAAGCCTGTTTTATTGTTGGAAGATTTAATAAAAACATTCAGTAACGAAAACGATTTGGTAGTTGATTTGACTATGGGAAGCGGAAGTACTGGCGTAGCTTGTAGGAATACAAAAAGAGATTTTATAGGAATTGAAATGAATGAGCAATATTTTGAAATAGCACAAAACAGAATAAATGGAACGGATTTTAAACCTAACAACTTTGAAAAAGTTGAAGAGCGTGGGCTTTTTTTATTTTAATTTTTGAACCGAAATGTTAATACGAAGCACGAATGTAGCAATGGAGCATAAC
>Ga0114977_10002031_pt1 | contig 13120 bp, 14 predicted proteins | sample S_130805_MF_Meta_FD_87026 | JGI IMG/M metagenome (GOLD analysis project Ga0114977, IMG submission 87026) | Freshwater microbial communities from Lake Simoncouche, Canada to study carbon cycling - S_130805_MF_MetaG | ecosystem: Environmental > Aquatic > Freshwater > Lake | place: Lake...
GATATCGGGAAAACCTCCCGCATGTAAGCACTGAACATGTCGCAGAACGCGACCGCATACCGCGGCAGCGGCCTACGCCTGTCCCAATAGATCGCCGCGCGCTCACGTAGCGGATCGCCCCGATAAGTGAGCGCGGCAACCTGTAGTTGGTAGCGATCAGTTCGCAGGACGGAAGGGATGATGGCGACACCATGCCCGCTCTCGGCCATTGCAAGCAGCGTGTGCGGTGTTCGGCTCTCATAAGCAATAGTCGGCTGAATGCCGGCCAAGCGGCAGGCGGCGTCCAAATAGCGGCGGAAGACATACTCGGTGCCGAGCACCAGTAGTGGATGCGGCGCAAGCTGGGTGATCTCGATGTCGCGGCCACTATCAATTCCGATCGATGGATCAAAGGCTGCCAGAAGTTCGATCGCCTCCAGCGGATAGCAGGCGAAGCGCGCATCGTCGGGCGGCACTGCGCCCATCAGATTTTGCCCAAGGTGGACTTCACCGCTTTCGATCTGCGCGGCGGTGGCCGCCCAGCCCATCACTTCTGTCAGCTTCACCTTCACCTTCGGGAATCGCTGCGCGTAGCGTAACAAAAAAGCGGCAAGCGCGCCCTCGATCATCTGCGGGGATGACGCAAGCTTCAGAACGCCTGAATCCCCATCTTGCAATTGTCGCGCATGCTCCCCGATTGCCATCGCGCAGTTCAGGAGCGCCCGGCAGTCTGTCAGCAGTTGCTCGCCTTCCCCCGTCAGCAGCAGGCGGCGGCCGACGCGATCAAAAAGTTTGATCCCAAGCTCTCGCTCGAGCTCTCCGATCTGTCGGGACAGCGCCGGTTGTGCGATGCGCAGGTGTTCCGCCGCGCGGGAGACCGTGCCCAGTTCGGCAATGGTAACGAATGTCCTGGCGTGGCGCAGATCCATCAGTGCTGTTTATGCCGAACCGGCATTGGTTACCAGAAGAAACTTGTATTGGACCGCATGAGCCTTTGATCGCCATACCACCCCCAGAAAGCGAAACGCCGCCGCCGCTGGAGGGCCAGGTGATCCCATCCTCGACATTCCCTGCCACCGATGGCGATGCCTATGAGCAGCAGATGGGCCGCTGGAGCAGGCGGCTTGCCGAGCCCTTCCTCGATTTTGTTGACCTCGACGACGGCGGGCATATTCTTGACCTTGGTTGCGGCACCGGTAGCCTCACGCGTGCTCTAGCAGGTCGTTTTGCCGCCGGACGGATTGTAGGACTGGATGCGTCAGGCGCTTACATTGATCACGCCTGTCGCCACATCAGTGACCCGCGCATCGAATTCCACCTGGGCGATGCCTGCGCGATGCCCTTCCCTGACGCCAGCTTCGACCATGTTCTCTCGATGCTTGTGCTCCACTTCGTGCCGAACACGGCGGGTGCGGTGGGGGAGATACGTCGCGTCGCGCGACCTGGTGCAGTGGTTGCTGCTGCTACATGGGACTTGCGCGGTGGGTTCGTCGCCCAGCGCGTATTCCTCGACACGGCCGCGATGCTTGATGCGAAGGCCAATGAGCTGCGCGCCCTGAATTTCACACGGCCCACCACGCGCCCCGGCGCATTAGCTGCCGCTTGGCGCGAAGCCGGGTTCCTGAACATTCGCGAAGCCATGCTGACGATCCGCATGGAATACTCGGATTTTGATGACTACTGGGGCCCGTTGGTCGGCGGGCAGGGACCGGCGGCCGCGTACGTGGCAGGGCTCGACGCACCCACCGTTGCGCGGCTGCAGGAGCACGTCCGTCGCGCCTACCTGGACGGTGAGCCGGATGGTCCCCGCTCCTACGCAGCGACCGCTTGGGCGGTGAAGGGTGTCGTCCCCGGCGCGCCACAACAAGGCAGCATGGCCTGAGGCGCCGCATGACGCGCGAAGCCGGATCCCGCTGAGTGTACCGATCAACAAAACCCTATCAGCACGGCGAAGCCTCCATGAAAGCCATTACGCGTCGTTCCACCATCGCCCTTGGTCTGGGGCTCGCGGGCGGGTCCCTGCGTTCCGCACTGGCGCAGGAGGCGCTCTACCCAAGCCGCTCAGTACGTCTGCTGGTAGGCTTCGCGCCCGGCGGCCCGCTCGATTTTGTTGCCCGCGGCGTGGCGGAGCGGCTCACCCAGCGGCTCGGGCAAAGCTTTGTCGTCGAAAACCGGGCCGGGGCGACGGGGAACATCGCCGCCGAGGCAGTGGCCCGTGCCGCACCCCCACGGGATGGGCACCTGCTGCTCATGGGCAATGTGCAGAACCTCGCGGTCAACGCCGCGCTACAGCGCGACTTGCCCTTCGATCCAGCACGCGATCTGCAGCCCGTGGCGCAAATCGCGACAGTCCCTTACGTCTTTGTCGTCCCAGCCGACCTGCCCATAAGATCAATTGCCGAACTCATCACCTTGGCGCGGCAGCAACCTGGCCGGCTCAACGCCGGCACGCCTGGTGTCGGTTCACTGCAGCACCTTGCCTTGGAACTGCTCAAAGCACGTGCCGGCGGGTTGGACATCACCCATGTCCCCTTCCGCGGTGGCTCAGAGGTTGCGCGCGAACTGCTTGGCGGTCGGCTGCAGATCGGCATTGATACTCTGGTGAGCTTCGGCCCAGGTATCGAGGCTGGCCGCATCCGCCCGCTTGCGACCCTGCATGCGCAACGCCTTCCAGGCCGCCCCGAATTGCCAACCGTCGCGGAGACGGCGGGTCTGGGGGGGATGGAGGCGTCGGGGTGGATAGGCATCGCAGCGCCGTCCGGCATACCGCAACCGGCCTTGGCGCGGCTCGAGGCAGCCGCCAGCTGGGCGATGCGCGAGACGGACCTGCCCGCACGCCTGGAAGCGCAAGGGCTGTTGGCGCGCTTTGCTGGTGGCGAAGTCTTCAGCGCCCTGGTTGCGAGCGAGCGTGAAAAATGGGCGCGTGTCGTTCGCGAAGCTGGGATCACGTTGGGCTGAGCGCAGGTTCTCAAATGTGTGCACTTGGCTTGAAAATGCTTGATTTCTGGTCGCATTTTCCGAGTCGCCAAGTGTAGCCACTTGGCTTGAAAATGCTCCGGCCCCTCAATTTTCCTTATAGCGATAGCCGATGCCGTAAAGGGTTTCGATCTGATCGAAATCCCCATCCGTATAGCGAAACTTCTTGCGGATGCGCTTCACATGGCTGTCAATCGTGCGGTCATCCACATAGATATTCTCGCCATAAGCGGCATCAATAAGCTGGTCGCGGTTCTTCACCATGCCAGGGCGCAGCGCGAGCGCCTTGACCAGCAGGAATTCCGTGACGGTCAATTGCACCTGTTTGCCCTTCCACAGGCAGGTGTGCTTCGTCTCATCCAGCATCAGATCGCCGCGCCCCAGCACGCCGCCGGGCGGGGCGCCTGAACCTTCCGCCCGCGCGCCCTCATTACGGCGCAGCAGGGCGCGGATGCGTTCCAGCAACAGCCGCTGCGAAAAGGGCTTGGTGATGTAGTCATCGGCGCCGAGGCGCAGCCCCATCAGCTCATCCACTTCCTCATCCTTGGAGGTAAGGAAGACCACCGGCATATTGCTGCGTTGGCGGAGCCGCTGGAGCAATTCCATGCCATCCATGCGCGGCATCTTGATGTCCAGCACCGCCAGATCGGCCGGCTTGGCGAGCAGGCCCTGCAGCGCGCTTTCCCCATCCGTATAGGTGCGCACCTGGTAGCCTTCCTGTTCCAAGGTCATGGACACGGAAGTGAGGATATTGCGGTCATCATCCACAAGGGCGATGGTTTGGGGCATTGCTGTGCTACTCCGACGCGGCGGAAGATCCGCTATCCACGACAAGTATCAACATGCGAGCCAATTGTGGCAATAGAGCAGCGTTCATTTGCGTAACCGCTCAGCGGTTCCGCAAATGGACATAAGCTGCTCTATATTTTACATTTTGCAGAGCAAGAAACTCGATTTGATGCAATCATCAAATCGAATATTGCTCTGCGCCGGGCCGGAGAAGGGCGATGGAACAGTATGATGCCATATTGGAAGCGCGGCGGCTGATCCGCGCGGGGCGGGCGGCGAGCCTCGCGACCGGCCAGGCCGGCCAGCCCTTCGCGAGCCTGGTGACACCGGCCAGCGCGCCGGATCTTTCGCCGCTGATGCTGCTATCCTCGCTGTCCGAACATACGCGCCATTTGCAGGCCGATCCGCGCTGCGCCCTGCTGATCACCGGCACGCCGACCGGCCCCAATCCGCAAACCGCGCCGCGCGTGACCGTGACCGGCATCGCCGAGCTTGTGCCAGCGGATCAGGTCGCGGCACTCAAGGCGCGCTGGCTTGCGGTCCATCCCTATGCTGCGCTTTACGCGGATTTCGGCGATTTCGCGCTCTGGCGCGTGACCATCGGCGGCGCGCTACTCGTGGGGGGCTTTGCCCGGGCGGTCCGGCTCAAGGCCAGCGCGCTGCTGCCCGATGAAGCCGCAGTCGCGGCCGTGGCAGCGGCGGAAGCCGAGATCATCGCCCATGTTAATGAAGACCACCCCGATGCCGTGGCCGCGATTGCGACCGGGCTGTTGGGCGGTGCCCACGGGCCCTGGCGGTTGGTGACGGTGGACCCCGATGGCTGCGATATTTCGGATGGCGAGGCATCCCGCCGTCTTGCCTTCCCCGCCCCATTGGGCGATGCGGATGCCGTGCGTATGGCGCTGATTCGCGCAGCGCGGGAGGGGCGGGCGGCCCTGGCCGGGGAAGCCTCTGCCAGTCCCTGACCCTGCCGCAATTCTGCCGCGACCAGCCCCGATAGGGATTGCAAGCCGACTGAGCGGCGCTATGGATAGTTGGTTGGAGGGGTGTCCATTAAATGAACAATGAAGCTATTGCCCTGGCGGGTACTGGCGTGACCGGGGTTGAATCCATTCACGCGAATCTCACCCCGCCCGCGCTTATTGCGCAGGCTCTACGCCGTAATGAAGGCCGGCTTTCCGCCGACGGCGCCTTTATTGCCGTGACCGGCACCCATACCGGCCGTTCCGTGCAGGATAAGTTCGTGGTGGAAGACCCCGATGTCCGCGCCGATATCTGGTGGGGCAAGGTCAATCAGCCCATGGCGCCGGAACGCTTTTCTGACCTTGCTGCCCGTGTGCGCGGTTGGCTTGGTGCGAAGCCCGAACTTTTCACCCAGGACCTTTATGCCGGGGCCGATCCCGCGCATCGCGTGCGTGTGCGGCTGGTCACCACCAATGCCTGGCATGCGCTGTTCGCGCGCAATATGTTCATCCGCCCGGCGCCAGCGGAATTGGCGGGCTTCCAGCCCGATTTTACCATTCTGCATGCGCCGGAATTCCAGGCGGACCCGGCGCGCGATGGCTGCCGGTCTGAAACCGTAATCGCGCTTTCCTTCGCGGCGAAAACCATTGTGATCGCCGGCACATCCTATGCTGGGGAAATCAAGAAAAGCATTTTCACCGTCATGAATTGGCTGCTGCCCGCTAAGGGCGTGCTGCCCATGCATTGCAGCGCCAATATTGGCGATAAGGGCGATGTCGCGCTGTTCTTCGGGCTTTCCGGTACGGGCAAGACCACGCTGTCATCTGACCCGGAACGCAATTTGATCGGCGATGATGAACATGGCTGGTCTGATGCCGGCGTCTTCAATTTCGAAGGCGGCTGCTATGCCAAAGTGATCAAACTCAGCCGCGAAGCGGAGCCGCAAATCTGGGATGCGTCGCATCGCTTCGGCACCGTTTTGGAAAATGTGATCGCCGATGAAGCGGGCCGGCTTGACCTGAATGATGGCAAGCTCACAGAAAACACCCGTTCCTGCTATCCGCTGCCCTATATTCCGAACATTGTCGAAAGCGGTGCCGCCGGCCTGCCGCGCAATGTGGTGATGCTGACCGCGGATGCCTTTGGCGTGCTGCCACCGATTGCCAAGCTTTCCCCGGCGCAGGCCATGTATCACTTCCTGTCGGGCTATACCGCGCGGGTTGCGGGTACGGAAAAGGGCATGGGCAAGGAGCCTCAGGCAACTTTCTCCACCTGCTTCGGCGCGCCCTTCCTGCCGCGTCGGCCGGAAGTCTATGGCCGGATGCTGGCGGATTTGATGGCGCGCCATGGCGCGGATTGCTGGCTGGTGAATACCGGCTGGACCGGCGGCGCTTACGGCACCGGCAACCGCATGCCCATCGGTGTCACGCGCGCCCTGTTGCGTGCGGCGCTTGATGGCAGCCTGGCCCGCGTTGAATTCCAGCGCGATCCCTTCTTTGGCTTGATGGTGCCAAAGGCGCTGAATGGCGTGCCGAGTGAAATGCTCAACCCGCGCGACACCTGGGCGGATAAGGCCGCCTATGACCGCACGGCACGCGATTTGGTGGCTCGGTTTGAAGCGAATTTCGCCACCTATGCCGATGCAGTGGGTGAGGATGTGAAGGCAGCGGCCATTCGCGCCGCGGCATGAGCGGCGGATTTGATTGGCTGAAGCCGGCCGCGGCCGAGGCCGGCAAGCGCAATGTGCTGGGCGGGCCTTTGCTGCCTTGCTCAGTGGCGCCGCTGACCGGGTTTTTTCGAGACGGCTGCTGCAATACCGGGCCCGAGGATATCGGGCTGCATGTGGTCTGCGCCGAAGTCAGCGCCGAATTTCTGAACTTCAGCAAGGCGGCGGGGAATGATCTTTCCACACCGCGCCCGGAATATGGCTTTGTCGGGCTGTCGCCGGGTGATCGCTGGTGTCTTTGCGCCGCGCGCTGGGAAGAAGCGCGCCGCGCGGGCTTCGCACCGCCCGTGCTGCTGGAAGCAACGCATGAGGCGGCGCTTCAGATTTGCACGCTGGAGGATTTGATTTCCCATGCCGTGGACGCGCCAACGTGACTCCGACGCGATTTTTCCTGGTGCGGCATGCGCTGGTGGAACCCTCAGCCCGCGCGGTGCTTTATGGTAGCATGGATGTGGCGCTGTGTGACCTCGCCCTTCAGGAAGAAGCGGCTTCCTATCGCTGGCTGGCGCATCGGCTTCCGCATCCGGCGCGCTGGTTTGTCACCAACCTGTCCCGCACACGCGCCACCGCGGCGGCGGTTTTTGCGGCGGGCTATCCAGAAGCAGATTTGGAAGCAGAACCCGATTTCGCCGAACAGCATCTCGGTGATTGGCAAGGCATTCCGCATGAGGCCCTGCCCGCGCTGCTGACCCGACCCGCGCATCCCTTTTGGCCCCATGCCGGGGAAGAACACCCGCCAGGCGGGGAGAGTTTTCGCGAGGTGCAAGCCCGCGTAGCCGGGGTGCTGGAACGCCTGGCAACGCTTTTGGAAGGCCAGGATATTGTGATTGTGGCCCATGGCGGGTCCATCCGCGCTGCTTTGTCCCATGCCATGGGGCTTTCGCCCGATCAGGCCCTGGTCTTCAGCATCAAGAATTTGTCCCTGACGCGGATTGAAAAACACGGGCTCGATTGGCGCGTGGCATCCGTTAATGAGGAACCCTGGACCCCGCCGCCGGCCGAGGCTTGACCCGGGGCCCTTAAGAAACCCTTCCCCAGACGCGCATCCTTGGTGTAGAATCTGCCGAAACAACGGGTTGGAAAATGTTTTTCATGCGCCCTTTCATGCTTTTCAGCGCCTTACTCCTTGCCTTGTTTGGCTTTTCCGGCAGCGCCCGCGCCCAGGCCGAAGAACAGGCTTTGGTGGACCGCGCCACACTCACGCTCCAGGAAATGATGGGATCGGCGGATAATACCGGTGATGCGCGGGCGATGCTCCGCAATGCCAAGGCGGTCTTGATCTGCCCGCGGGTCTTCCGCGCCGGCTTCATTGTGGGTGGTGAGTTTGGCGATTGCGTCCTTTCCGCCCGTGATGGCGGCGGTTCCTGGTCCTCCCCCGCCTTTTACAGCCTGGTGGGTGGCAGTTTCGGGTTTCAGGCCGGCTTACAGGATGCCCAAGTGGTCTCATTGATCATGACCCAGAAGGGGCTGAGTGCCATTCTGGACAGCCAGTTCAAATTCGGTGCTGAAGCAGGGCTCGCTTTCGCGACGCTTGGGCGCAGCATTCAAGGCGCGACCACGGCGGCGGTGGGGGCGGATATTGTCACCCTTGGCAGAACCCGCGGGCTTTTCGCTGGCGTCACGCTGGATGGTGCGTTGCTTTCCGTCGATAGCGGCAGGATGCGCGCTTATTTCGGGCGTGAAGTGTCGGCGCGGCAGGTGGTGGTGGCGATGGAGGTGCATAACCCCGGCAGCGATCCGCTGCGTGGCGCGCTGATGCGCCTGGGCGCGCCCGCAAGTGGTGGTGGTGGTGGCAACTCTGCCGCGCCGGCGCCATCGGGTGGGACCACATCCGGCAGTGCAGCGCCGGGCCGTGTGCAGACGGAGAACCTGGCGCCGCCGCCGGCAAATCGGCGTTGAGGGGCTTACCCATCATCTGAATTGCGCCGTGTCTGACAAGGCGCCTTTTTGGAAGAGCAAATCCCTGGCCGAGATGTCTCGGGCGGAATGGGAAAGCCTATGCGATGGGTGCGGGCGCTGCTGTCTGCATAAGCTGCGCGATGAGGAAACCGATGCGCTGGCCTATACGGAAGTGGCGTGCCGGTTGTTGGACCTGCATAGCTGCCAATGCTCCGATTACGCCGGGCGCAAGAAGCGCGTGCCGGATTGCGTGAAACTCACGCCGAAGAAGCTTGCGGCCATTGATTGGCTGCCGCCGAGTTGCGCTTACCGGATGGTGGCCGAGGGGCGGGATTTGGCCTGGTGGCACCCGCTGGTTTCGGGTGACCCGGAGAGCGTGCATCGCGCGGGGGTTTCCGTGCGCGGGCGCGCGATTGATGAACGCGGGGCGGGGGCGCTGGAAGACCATGTGGTGCTCTGGCCTGGGATGATGCCGCGGAAGGTGAAGAATGACACTTGAGCCTGCGCGTCTGATGCGCTGATCATCGCGGGATGGAGACCACACCGCCCGAGGATAAGTCTTTGGCGACGACCATTTGGTCGCTCCTTCTTTGGCTTGGCCTTTTCCTCGTGACCCATGTCTTCGCCAGTGGCCTCAGCAGAGAGTTTCTGAAAACTATCCTTGGCCTTGATGCTGTCGCGGCAGGCAATATCGCCATACTCTGCGGCGCTATCGCTTCCTATGCTCTTTTATTCGTTGTTGCCAGGCGCGATGCCAGACTGTTTCCCGCCGCAAAGAAGGATAATGGTCTTGGCATTGCTGCGAAGGCTCTGCTGATCTTTGGGGCCGTTTTGCTGCCCTTCGGCGTAATTGGTCTGCGGAAGCTTCTTTTCGGGATTGATCCACAACTGGGACCAAGCCCGATAGCCTTGGCGCAGCAATTCCAAGGCTATCTCCTTGTCGTCTTCTGGGTGTCATTCCTTTTGTCATTCCTTCTCGCTCTTATTGTGCCGGTGATCATTGCGCCAATCGTTGAAGAAATTTTCTTTCGGCAATGGCTTTGGCGTCGACTGGAGGAACGCGGCCTTTGGCTCACCCTGGGTATAACGGGTGCAGCCTTCCTGCTGATTCATTTGCGTGGCCCGGTTGGTATGCTCTCGCTCCTGCCCCTTACCCTGCTCGTGAGCTTTGCGCGGGCCAAGACAGGCAGCCCAAGGTTTGGCATGTGGCTGCATGGGATCAACAACTTCATTGCCGTTGCTGGCGCGGAGATGCTTCTTCAACTACTTCAGTGATTGACGTTGCGCGCTATCCGCGCGACGAAGGCGCCCTAAGCTTTTCGAAGGATGCCCCCGATGAAAGACGCGATTTATGGCGGCGTGAATGCCGCCGTGCTGACGGCGATGAAGCCTGATCTGACCCCCGATCTGGATCGTATGGCAGCGCATGCCAAATGGTTGCTGGCCAATGGCTGCACCGGGCTTGGCGTTTTGGGCACGACAGGTGAGGCGAATTCCTTCGGCCTGCATGAACGCAAGGCCATTCTTGAAGGGCTGATTGCGCGCGGCATTCCGGCGGCGCGCATGATGCCAGGCACGGGCTGCGCCAGCCTGATGGATAGCGTGGAATTGACCAAGCATGCGCGCGATGCCGGCTGCCCCGGCGTGCTGATGCTGCCGCCCTTCTACTACAAGGGTCCGTCCGATGATGGGTTGTTCGCCTTCTTTTCGGAAGCGCTGAACCGCATCGGTGGCGGCGTGAAAGTGTATCTCTATCACTTCCCGCAGCAATCGGCGGTGCCCTTCAGCCTTGCGCTGCTGGAACGTCTGATCAAGGCTTTCCCAGGCACCATCAAAGGTGTGAAGGATTCCTCCGGCGATTACGCCAATATGCAGGCGATGGTGCAGGCCTTCGCCAAGGATGGGTTTGAGGTTTATTCCGGCAGCGATGAATTCCTGCAACGGATCCTGGCTGAAGGTGGCGCGGGCTGCATCACCGCCGCATCCAACGGCAATTCGCATTGGGGCGGCATTGTCTATGCCAAGCGCACAGGCGCTGAGGCTGATGCGGCGCAGGCCGTGTTGAACGCGACCCGCAAGGCCGCGACATCCGTGCCGCTGATCCCAGGCCTGCGTGAAATCATTGCACGCAGCAAGGGCGATGCCGGCTGGCGTACCATTCGCCCGCCGCATCTGCCGCTGAATGCCGCGCAAGCCGAAGCAGTTTGGGCGGCCTGGGGTGCGGCGGGTGCGCTGCCTCTGCCGGGGCTTTCGCCCGCCAAGGCAGCGGAATAGAGCCGTGAAGGAACCGCTGCGCTGCCGTCCGCCGGCAGTGGCGACTGTTCAGCTTGATGACGCCAATGTGCGGGTCACGCGCTGGGATTTTGAACCCGGCGCGGAAACCGGCTGGCATCGCCACGGCATGGCTTATGTGGTGGTGCCGGTGACGGGGGGCAGTCTTCTTCTGGAATTGCCGGGTGGTGAGACCGCAACAGCCTCATTAACTGCCGGCGTGGCTTATGCGCGCGCCGCCGGTGTTGAGCATAATGTGGTGAATGCCGGCAGCGCGCCGCTTTCCTTCGTGGAAACGGAACTCAAGCACCTGATTGGGTGATTTTCTTACCGGGCAGCGTCACCATCGCAAGCCCGATGAACACCAAAGCCGCGGCGGGGATCGTCAGCCAGCCCGGCACCTCGCCAAAAATCGCAAAACCCCAGATCAGCCCGGTGATGGTGACGATATAGCCCACCTGCGATGTCACCACGCCGCCTTGTGTGGAGAGTGATCGGAAATAGATCAAATAAGCCAGCGCGAGCAGCACGCCTTGGGTTATGGTGATCGGCAGCCCCGCTAAATCTACGGCACGGATCTGCCCGGCCAAAAACGCAATCACCGCCATCATCAGCGCCGCCGCAGCGCAAGTGCCCGCCGCCAGCGCCAAGGGCGCCGCCCCGCGTGGCGCGAGCTTGACGCCGGCGATATTGGCAACCGCATACCAAACCGGCGTGCAGGCGGCGAGCAATGCCCAGGGCAGCGCCTCCGGGTCCGGCAGCGCAGCGCCTGGCGCCATGGCAAGGCCAATACCCACCAGCCCCAAGATACTGCCGCCAATGCGTCGCCAGGATACTTTTTCCATCCGGAGCAGCATGGCGCCGACCACCGTCAGCATGGGCGAAAGTGGAATCAGCAGTGAAAAGAACCCTGCCGGTATGTGCTGCAAACTTGTGAAGCCAAACAGGTTGGATAGCACCAGCCCGGTCAGGCCCGATACGCCGTAATGGATCAGATAGGGCCGCCTCAGCGCCGGGATTTCGCGCCGCGCGAAACACACCGCGAGCAAGGTAATGGTGCTGAAGCCCGATGCGCCAAGCGCGATCATCAAAGGCGGCCAGCCCATGCCACCCAATGTCTTCACGAAAATAGGCGTGGCACCCCAAATGGTGCCAAGCAGCAACAGTGGCAAAATGGCGCTGAGGGCGAAACGCATGCGAACACTCGCGCCCGAAAGGCCGCATGTGTCAAGCAGTTGAAAATTGCCTGGGCTTGACGGCATGGTGCGGCAATGTCCCTGCCCGATTCGGAAATGGTGCCGCTTCGCCCTGGCTTGCTGGGTCCGCCGGAGTTATGCCCGGTGCGGTGGCGGCGTTCAGAACGTGCGCGTTCGGTCAGTTTGCGCATTGATCCACGCGCAGGCGATGTGGTGGTGACACTACCAATGCGCGCAAGCCGTCGCGCGGGGCTGGAGCTTCTCACCGCACATGCCGCCTGGGTGCTGAAGCGCATCAAGGCCCTGGCGCCGAGCATATCTTTGGCGCATGGCGCGGCAGTGCCTTTGGGCGGTCTGCCGCATCCCGTGCTGCATGATCCATCACGGCGTGGCGGCGCTTTTGTGGAAAATGGCGCCATCATCGTGACTGGTGCGGCGGAATTCCTGCCCCGACGCTTGCGCGATTTTCTGCGCAGTGAGGCAAAGCGGCGCATCATTCCCCTGGCCGCGATCCATGCTGATAAGCTTGGTGTCGCCATCAAGGCCATTCGCGTGAAGGATACGCAAAGCCGCTGGGGGTCTTGCGCGCCGGATGGCACGCTCGCCTTTTCCTGGCGGCTGGTCATGGCGCCGGATGCGGTGCTGGATTATGTGGTAGCGCATGAGGTCGCGCATCTGCGTGAACTTAACCATTCTCCGCGCTTCTGGGCGCATGTGAAGGCGCTGGCGCCGCATCGGGAAGAAGCGGAGGCTTGGCTGCGCGAAGAAGGCCCAGCATTGATGCGTGTTGGCTGATAAGCAGAAGGATTGAGGGTTGCCATGAAAGCCGTTGGATACCGGAAATGCCTGCCGATTGATCAGGCGGATGCGCTGATCGATCTGGACATCGCGGCCCCCGCCGCACCAACCGGGCGCGATATGTTGGTGGAAATCCACGCCGTGTCGGTGAACCCCGTTGATACCAAGGTGCGTCGGCGCGATGACCCAGGTGAGGCGCCGCGTATCCTTGGCTTTGATGGCGCAGGCGTGGTGCGCGCCGTCGGACCCGATTGCACCCTGTTTCGCCCAGGCGATGAGGTGTTTTACGCCGGCGTGATCAATCGTTCCGGTACCAATGCTGAATTGCTCCTAATGTTATTGAACTGTGACGGGCGGAAGCCACGGAACCTGACCTTTCCTGAAGCCGCTGCGGTACCTGTGACCGCGATTACGGCTTGGGAAGGCTTGTTTGATCGCCTTGGCGTGCAGCAAGGTGGCGGGCAGGGGCAGGTTTTGCTGGTGATTGCTGGCGCAGGCGGTGTGGGGTCCATGGTGATTCAGA
>Ga0114977_10002032_pt1 | contig 13116 bp, 15 predicted proteins | sample S_130805_MF_Meta_FD_87026 | JGI IMG/M metagenome (GOLD analysis project Ga0114977, IMG submission 87026) | Freshwater microbial communities from Lake Simoncouche, Canada to study carbon cycling - S_130805_MF_MetaG | ecosystem: Environmental > Aquatic > Freshwater > Lake | place: Lake...
ATGATCGGCCTCGCCTTCGGCACAATGGCGGTAACCACCGCGATCCTCGAACCAATAGTCGGCCGCGTGAGCGACACGTGGGGACGCCGTCCGCCGCTGATGGTCCTGATGCTGCTTACTGCGATCGCGATGTCGATGCTGATATCGATCCACGAGCGAGTGGCACTGGTTGCGCTGATCGCCATCGCAGGTTCAGTCTTCTCGGTGGTGGATGGTCCCGGATTCGCGCTCGTCGGCGACGGGGTCGAGTCGCTCGGCGGCAACGACACGACCACCACTTTCCTAGTGAACTTGTCCTGGGGACCTTCCGCCGCGTTCGGCGCAGTCCTCGCGGGGGTCTGCCACGACGTGGCTGGCGCAGCACTGTCCTTCGGTGTCCTGGCGGCCGTGACGGCATTCTCCGCGGGTCTGGTCTACCGCTATCTCTGAGTCGGACCGGCTACGAAGTGCGACTGACGGTAGGCCCGGATCATTGCGGCGCCACCGCGGGACTGCGCGGGTCGATCAGGATCTTGGCGTGCCGATCCGGGTCACCCAATGCCTCGAATGCCGTCGCGACCCCGCCGAGTCCCACCTTGCCGGTGAGCAGTGGCGAGGCGTCGACCTCGCCGTCGGCCAGCATGTGGAGGGTGTCATAGAACTCCAGCGGGGTGTAGCCGAAGACGAACCGCATGTCGATCTCTTTGCTCAACGCCATCGTCGGCCGCATCTGGTCGGTACCCATGCAGACTCCGACAACAATCACCCGGGAGTTCAGCGGTGCGGCGGCCAGCACCCCGTCGATCATCCCCGGCACGCCAACGCATTCGAAGATCACCGGCCGCTTCGGGCCGGCCGCGCCGGAAGCATCCGCCGCGCGGTAGACGTGCGGCCACCCGGGCACGCGCCGAAGCTTGCGCATGGTGTCCAGCGCCAGACCGTAAAGGTCGGGGATGTTGGTCAGGAAACCCTTCGACGCCGTCATGTCGTACGGGGAGTCCACCGTCGGGTCGACGACAACGTCCGCGCCGCATCGAGTTGCCAGCGCACGGCGCGCGGGTGAAAGGTCACTGGCGACGACGGTGCCAACGCCACGGGCCTTGAGGTGGCAGATCACCATCAGGCCGACGGGTCCGCAGCCCACCACAATCGCGGTGTCGCCCTTCTTGATGTCGCTGCGTCGCACCGCGTGCAGTGCTACCGCCATCGGCTCGGTCATTGCCGCCATATCGACGGACAGGCCGTTAGGCACCGAAAAGGTGATCGACGCCTCGACCAGAACCTGCTCGGCATAGGCACCCGGTGCCAACGGGGACAGCCCGGTCAATTGCACCCCGCCGTGGGCGCGGACAAGTGGAAAGGACACCACCGTCATGCCTTCTCTGAGCGCCTTGGGCACCTTCGCGCCGCGCTCGGCGATCACCCCGGCGAACTCGTGTCCCATGACCGTCGGGGTATCACCGCGCATGAAGTCTCGATAGCCGATCTCGACCATCACATCGGTTAGTTCGTCAGCGTGATCCTTGGCGTGCAGGTCCGATCCGCAGATGCCGCAGGCGTGCACGTCGAGAACCAGTTGCCCTTCGGCGGGACGCGGGTCCGGCAGATCGACCACGGAGAGGTTGCCGTGCTCACAACTGACTGCTCTCACGAACGCGGCTTCTCGCCCACGCAGTGCCAGTTGAGCGTCAACAGTTCCTCCTCCTCGGCCCGGATGTAGGACATGCTGTTCGCATTCATGCGCTGCATCAACGCATTGGTCTTCTTGGGAACGACATGCAGCTTCGCCAGGACCTTGAATGCCGCCTCATATTTGTCGAAGAGGGCGACTTCTTTCTTGATCAACTCCACCGCGGGCCGGCCGACTGAGGACACCAACTCGAAACCGGTGGCGCGGTAGACGTCTTCCCAGTATTTGTAATACCAGAAGCCTCCGAACACCGTCAGTTCGCGGGTGTGCTGAATCAGCGTCCGCTGATGCTCATCGGCCCGGTCGTAGGTATCAAGGGCGGCAACGTCATTAATGACGAATCTGCCGCCCGGCTTCAGGATCCGGAAGACCTCGGAGAACGTGTAGGCGTGGTCGCTGACATAGGTCATCGGCTGAATCGCATACACGGCGTCAAAGGATGCGTCGTCGAACTCCAGGGCCCTGTTGAAGTCGCCCACCGCGAAATTGTCCCTCGGCAGGTTGGGGTTGCGCCAGGCCTTCTCAATCTGTGAAGGATCCAGGTTGACGCCGTAGGGGGTGGCCCCGGTCAGCTCAGCGATGTGCTCGGCAATGGCACCGCACCCGCAGCCCAGTTCAAGCACCTTCTCGCCCGGACGCAGCTTCAGGTCGTCGGCAACTATCCGCTCGAAAAGGATTTGGTTCTCCAGCACCGACTGCTCGGGGTCGATCGTCGGCGGCATGTACATCTTCTCGACTGAGCCGAGTGTGCACAACAGGTGGATGACCTTGTACAGCTCGGTCAGCTCGTTGCTGCTGCCCTGGGGATATCCGCGCAGCGGCACGCCCTGCTCGTAGTCGGCTTTGGTGTTCTCGGGTGAGTCGACGAACAGTTCGCCGTACGACCGCATGTAGGCGGCGTAGTCCTCATCGCTGATGGTCAGCAGGCCACGCAGGGCACCGAGCCGATCAAGCAGGGTCGTCGGTTTATGGGCCGTCGGTTTATGGGCCGTCGGTTTATGGGCCACAGTGCCTCCCAGCGGTTGCGGCGAAAACTTCCAGCCAGGTACCGAACCTACCCCCGCGTCCGGCCCGGTGATCAGCGAATGGTGCCGCGGCCGGGGATCAGCGGGAGATCAAGGGCGGTAACCCATCCCGGCGGTAGGTCGTTGACCGCCGGCACAGCGTTGAGCGCGCGCAGTCCGGTCGCCAGACAACCGGCGGTGGCAGCGTCACGGCCGGAGCCGTCAGTGAACCGAAACGCGGTCTCCTGGAAGATGCTGGGTGTGCCTTCGATGTCGACGCGGTACACGTCGTCCTTGTCACCCGAGGGCCAATCCGGTGCGGCGTCGCGGCCGATCCGATTGACGTGTTCGAGTTGGATGCGGGTCTCACCGCGGTAGACCCCGTTAATGGTGAACCGCACCGCCGCGACGTTGCCGGCACCGATCACGCCCTTGACCGTCGTCCGCTCGGTCGGAGTCACCCACTTGTCCCAGGTGGTGGTGATCTCGTCGAGTTCGATACCGGCGGCGTGGGCGATCATCGGAACTGTGGCGCCCCAGGCGAACACCAGGATGTCGCGGTTCTCCAGCAGGGGTGTGAACTCCGGTTCGCGGCCGATGCCCATCTCAAACTCATAGTCGCCCTCGTAGTTGGTGTAGTCGAGCAACTCCGATGCGCGGATCAGGCGCACCTCGGAGCACAGACCCATCAATGTCATCGGAAAAAGATCGTTGGCGAAGCCGGGGTCGATACCGGTGGTGAAGCACGACGCCCCGCCCACCTCACAGGCTTGCGTAATGGGGTCGATCCAGTTCGGCGGGTTCAGGTGCATCGTCGGCCACACCCAGGGTGTCATCGCGGTGGAGCAGACGTCGATCCCGGCCCGAAGGAACCGCCCGATCACCTCGATGTTGGCGTCGGCCTTGGCGGCCGTCGGTCCGTAATGGACCAACGCGTCTGGCCGCAGGGCGATTAGCGCGTCGATGTCATCAGTGGCTATGACGCCGACAGGCGGCAGACCGCAGATCGCACCGGCGTCGAGGCCCACCTTGGCCGGGTTGCTGACGCCGACGCCGACGAGTTCGAACTCCGGGTGGCTGAGCACCTCGGGGATGATCATCTTGCCGACGAAACCGGTTCCCCACACCACAACACGTTTAGCCATTGTCAGTGAATCTCCTTGGTACGCAGAGCATATAGACGTTCAGCGTAGGCCAGGTCATCGCGCCACAACCGGTTGGCCACGAGGCGCATCAGTGGCTGGATCAGCGGAGCGGCCCGCAGCGAATACCCAAATCCCACCCGATCGGACTGCGCGATGACCGCCTCGATCACGGCGGTACGGGCTTTGCCGTCGGGGCCGGGGCCGATCGGGGTGGCGTGGGTCTCCACGACGCTGCCCGCCGCGTCGCCGTCGACGATTCGCATCACGATGGTGCGCGGCTCGGGCGCGGTGAACTCGGCGACCACCGGCATGCCCAGCCGCCCCATCCGGAAGGTGACCGCCACCGCAAAGGCGTCGGCGGCATCGTCGGCATCCACCGGGGGCGCACTGAGCACTTCCAATTGAGCGAACGAGTACGGGTGAAACCAAGCACCGTGCCACGGGTCGAGACGGTTGGAGATGACGTCGCGGGGCTCGCAGACGCCCTCGAGTCGGGTGACAGCCGCCAGCTTGGGACCCGTCGGCCGCACCGGGATGACCGGCGCGTCCGTCGGCTCCTCGCCGCCGATCCGATCCAGGCGCACCCACACCAGCACACCGTCATCGTGCGCCGGCAACGGCTTCCAGCCGAACTCCCGGCCACCGTCGAGTCGCAGCCCGTGCCAGGGGCAGATCAATCCGCCGCACTCGATCTTCCCGGTCGTGAGGTCCGCGCCGAGATGCGGACACGTGGCAGGCCCCGCCCGCAGCACCTGCTGTCGATCGCGCCACGCCACGATCTCGGTGCCGGCGACCTTTGTTCCGAATGGACGGTCGGCGCGCACATCGGTGCTGGCGCCGAAGACATACCAGTTCCCGCTCGGCCGGCGCAGTGCGCGGCGCAGCGCGGCATCGATGATCGCCGGCTGCGCATCCCGATAGGTGGGCTTCTGGGTGGCCCAGTCAAGCTGTGGAAGGACTTGCACGGGAGAGTCTTTCGGTATGCGGTCGGCAAGACGTGACCACAGACTCATCTCAGCGCGCCACCTTTCTCAGCCAGTCGACGCAACACCGGTGAGCGTCCCCGCACAGGAACGGTATACAACGTATGCCCGTTAACACCCCAGCCCGACAGCAGCCGGTTCGCCGCCGACCATCCGGTGGTGGCGGCACGTTCCATCAATGCTACCGGGAAGTCGATGCGGATCCCGTCGCCGGCGAGCATTAACCCGGGTACCGGAGTGTCCACCGTCGGCCGGCTTGCGTGCGAACCGGGGGAGAACAGCGGACAGTCCTGCCGATACAAAATGCGCTCCGTCACGATGCCGGCCCGGGCGGTCTCCGGATAGATCTGGTGCAGCCGGGCCAGCATCTCGTCCCGCAGGCCCTCGGACGGCGCACAATCGGCGGGGACCGAGTATGAATGCACCTCGACCACCGAGCCTCCATTCGCGCGGGCCCAGTCGGCGGCCTGACGCTCGTAGTTACTGACCACGCTGATGTTGTCGATGGGTTCCAGTCCCCCGGTGCCCAGGAAGTCCGGCCGGCCGGCATCCACCGGCCGGTCCAGCCACAGCCGCTGCACCACGAACGGTGGCGCGAGTTCCATCCCAGCCACCCGTTGCCGCCACTGGGCGTCTCCCAATTCGGTTGAGGCGCCGACGATCTGCTGTAGACCGCCGACGTCGGTCGCAAGCACCACGCCGTCGGCGTCGATGGTGGTGCCGTCATCGCACCGCACCCGGAACTTCCTGGACCCCTCCAGGTTGACCGACGATACCGGCGTCCCGGTGCGAAACGTCACCCCAATGCCACGCAGGTACTCCCCCAGCGGGTTCCACAGTGCAGTGTCGAAGTTCGACTCGGCGACATCGAAGACTAAGCCCTCATTGGATCCCAGGAAGTAGATGTGAAACATCGCCGCCAACTCCGCAGCCGACAGCCGCTCAGGCCGGGCGAAGAAGCTGCGGGCGAAGACCTCGAATGCCAAATGTCGCGCGGCGACGGGAAAGTTGATGTCGGTCAGGAAGGTTTCCGCGTCGAGGTCGTCGAGCCGACCGTAAATTCCCGGTACGGTCACCGCGGCCAGTGGGGCGGCTGCTTTGGCGTTGATCCGCACCAGATCCCGGATCCGGAAGGTCGGACTGCGCATGGCGAACACCAATGCGTTCCACGGCGGGGACTGGGGCAGTCCGCGGAAGGTGTCGCGGCGGCCCTGCCCATCGATGAGCGGATAGTCCTCGACCGCCCGCAATCGCGACAGTTTCGGGTCGCTGCGTTGCAGTAGTGCCCGCAGGTTGTAGTACTGCCGGAAGAAGGCGTGGAACCCGCGGTTATTGGTGGTCGCGGTTCCGTCGTCGAGGTGTTCGGTCCACCCGGCGACACGCCCACCGAGGTCTGCGTGGCGTTCCAGGACGTCGACGGTGACGCCGCGTTCGGCTAGACCGGCGGCCGCGGCCAGGCCGGCGATCCCCGCGCCGACCACCACGGCGTGCGGTATCTCCGGTAGGTCGGCGGCGCCCGGCAGGCCGCGCGGTGCGGGGTGGGCTACGCGGTGCGGATCCTTCATCGTGTCGGATCCCCGGAGGCATCAACCGAAGCGTGCGCCGGCGCATCCGCCAGGAAGGTGTGCACGATGTTGCGCTGCCAGCCGCCCATCGTCTCGCTGTGGACGCCCGTGAATCCTGTTGCGGTCAAACGTCGTTTGAAGTGCAGGGCGCCGTCGAAGGTGTTCACACTGCGCCACAGGTGGCGGTAGAGCGCGCTGTCGCGGGTCTGTCGCCAACCGAGCGGGATGATTATGCCCCAGCAGACGGCGTTCCAGATGGCCTTCGCGGGCACTGAATCGCGCACCGAGTATTCGTGCACCGCCAAGGTGGCACCCGGGCGGAGCAGCTGGGCGAATCGCCGCAGTTGCGCGTCCGGGTCGGCCAGATTGCGCAGCAGGTAGGCCGCCAGGATTCCGTCGAACGGCCCGTGCACGCCGACGTCGGCCAGTGCCTCGATCGGGGTGTGCACGAAGCGAACCGAGTCCGGCCACGACTTGGCCGCGGCCTGCTCAAGCATGCCGGCGGAAGCGTCGACGGCGATGATCTCCGCGTGCGGGGCGGCCTCGAGCAGTGCGGCGGTCGACGCGCCGGTTCCGCAACCCGCGTCGAGCAGGCGCAGGCCGCGTCCGCCGTTGGGGATCCGCAACCGGCGAGCCGAGATCCGCAGGTGGTCGTGATAGCCGGGATTGGCGCCGACCAGACGGTCGTAGGCACTGGCACCGATGTCGAAGGCGCCCGGAACTTCGGCCTTGGGCAAACCCTGGTTGCTGACGCTGCTCAACGGCTTTCCTTCTGATCGGGTCGTTGTCTGACCCACAACAGCAGTACCGCGGTCACCAGCGCCCAGCCGAAGAGAAAATCCTCGACCGGGATATCCCAGGGAAACCGCAGACCCGATGTGTGGGCCTCGTTGTAGATGACGATCGGTGCGGACAGCTTGGTCAACCAGCCGTCGACCAGAACCTGAAATCCAAACACGATCACCATCGATATCCAGTAGGCGCGCGTGCGGAAAAGCCCGGTACGCAGTACGGACCATTCCAGCACACACACCCCGACGACCGAAATGATCGCCGGCAGTGTGTACCCCAGACCGATCACCGCCGACTCCGCGCGGCCATTGTGGCCCGCGACCGACCGAGAATGCCGAGCACGGAACTGACAGCCGAATAGGTCAGCAGACCGCACAGCGGGATGACGATGAAGAACAGCAATTCTTCGAGCGGCATGAACGGCATCTCGATGCCGCTGACGAAACGTGGGTTGTAGTGCCAGACGTCGAGTGCGATCGCAACCGCATCCCACACCAGGAATACCAGCAGCACCGGGGTCAGGGCACGCAGCAGGCGCCGTGGCTGACGGTAGACGCCGCGACCAAACGCCTCCAACGGCAGCGTGATCAGAATGCATCCAACGAGGATGAGCAGGTATTGCCACCGGTCCATCAGGCCGCGCCCTGGGACAGTCCGCCTCTCGAGGTTACGGCGGCCCGCCGCGCTCGCCTGGCCCGCACCAGTCCGCCGCTGAACACCGCAATCCTGCGGCCCATGCCCACCGACGCCCGCTCGCTGAACACCGCGAAGTCGATGTCCTCGATATTGTCGAGAATCTCGGAGTACAGCGTGAACGCCGTCGTCACGCACGGCCGCGACTGCGGCGCGAGCAGCGCGATGCCCTTGTGTGCCACCCGATAGATAGCCCGGGTGGTCTCATGCTGCGCGGCCAGGGCCGCCCGTACGCGGGGGTCGGTGCGACTGTTGTCGTGACACCACATCAGCAACTCGCGGTCCACTCCGAAGGCCGCGAGTTCATCGGCGGGAAGGTAGATGCGATTACGGTCGAGGTCCTCGTTGATATCACGCAGGAAATTCGTCAGCTGGAACGCCTGGCCGAGGGCTTCGGCGTAGGGCTCGGCGTCACACAGCGGTCCGACGGTGCCGAGGATGGGCAACATTTGCAGCCCGATCACCTCAGCCGAGCCGCGCATGTAGTGGTTGATCGCCGGGCGGTCGGGATAGTCGGTGACTGTCAGGTCCATCCGCATCGACGTCAGGAAGTCGTCGAACAGATTCAGTGGAATGCGATAGGTGCGAGCCGTATGCAGGACGGCAGGCAGCACCGGCTCACTGGCGTCGTCGGCGCCATTGAAGAACTTCGACGCCAACTCCTCCAATCGCGTTTCCCGTTGCGCGACGGTCGCATTCGACGTCAGATCATCGAGAATGTCGTCGGCGTAGCGGGCGAAGCCGTATAGAGCATGCACGGCCGGTCGCTGCGACGGGGCCAGCAGTCTGGTGGCCAGGAAGTAGGTGCGGCCGTGTTGGGCGTTGAGCGCACGGCAGTACCGGTAGGACTCCCGCAACCGTTCGTCGTCAATCCCGGCGGCGTGCAATTCGGTGTTGATCATGCCCCAACCTGTTTCGGTGAACTGATGATCGTTGCCGGTGACCTGTCTCCGACGGGGCCGGTGATCCGTTCGGCTGCCAACTGACCGGACAGCAGTGCTGTCGGTACGCCGACGCCCGGAACCGTGCACGACCCGGCCAGTACGACGTTGTCGATACCACGCACCAGGTTGGCCGGCCGGAACGGCCCGGTCTGGGCGAAGGTATGCGCCAACGCGAATGGCGAGCCCGCCAACATGCCCTGGCGCGCCCAGTCGGCCGGGGTCACGACGTCGAGCACGTCGGCGTCCTGATCCAGGCCCGGTAGCAGGCGCTCGGCTGCGGTTGCCAGCATCTGCCGGGCGTAGGTATCGCCCTCGACGGCCCAATTCACCTTGCCCACTTCAAGATTCGGGCATGGTGCCAGTACGAATAGTAGGTCGCGCCCGGGAGGTGCGAGCGTCCGGTCACCTGCGGTGGGCATGGTCACCAACAGAGACGGGTCGCTCATCAGCACACCCTCATCGATGATCTCGTCGAAGGTCTTCGACCAGTTGGCTCCGAAGCTGATGTTGTGGTGCTGCAGCGCACCTCCGACAGACGGCACCCCGACGTGCATGACGACGCACGACGGGGACGGCCGGAACTTGATCGGCCGACGGGGCGTGCGATTGAGTAACTGGTAGGTCAGCGGCAGTTCGGTGGTGAGAACCACGGCATCGCAAGCGATCCGGTCGCCGGAGTCGGTGCACACCGCCGTCACCCGTGAACCGGAACGCTCCAGACGCGTCACGGTGGATCCGTAGCGGAACACCACGCCGGCGTCGGCGGCCGCGGCGGCCAGCCCCTCGGGCACCGCGCGCATACCGCCGCGGGGGAAGTACACCCCGTTATGGTGTCCATGTAGGCGATCACCGCATAGGCGGCCAGCGCCTGCTGCGGCGGCACGCCGGCATAGAGGGCCTGGAAGGTGAAGATCCGCTGTAGCCGCTCGTCGCTGATGAAACGGCTCACCATCTTCTCCCAGCCGCGGAATCCGCCGATGGCGGCCAGCCGGGCCAGTTGCGGTGTCAGCAGCGACAACGGTGACGAGAAATTGGACCCGATGAAACCGTCGATCTCCAGCTTGTATAGCTCGGTCAGCCAATCCCGCAGCCGCAGGTATCCGGCGGCCTGTTCCGGGCCGGCGAACTCCTCGATAGCGGCCGTCATGGCCGCGATGTCGGAGTGCACGTCGAGGGTACTGCCGTCGGCGAATGAGGCTCGATAGGCGGGATCGGACGGCATGATTTCGACGTAGTCACTCATCGACGCCCCGACGGCGTTGAACGCATTTTCGATGATGTCGGGCATGGTCAGAACGGTTGCGCCGGTGTCGATCCGGTAGCCGCGGATATCGGCCTGGCCCATCCGCCCGCCCGGGTATCCGTAGCGCTCGACGACAGTGACCGAGCGTCCACGCCCGGCCAACTGAAGGGCAGCCGACAGCCCGGACAGTCCGGCACCCACAACGACCACATGGTCGGTTTTCCCGGGGACAGTGCGCATCAATGACTCCTCTTGATCAGGTCACTCGTTGGGTGCAGACCGAGGCCATATCGGCCAGCGCCGATTGGACCCAGTCGTCGATCCGAGGGTCGCGGAGATGCTCGGCGGCCTCGGCCACTCGTTCGGCGATCAGCTCTTCGATCCAGTCCGCGGCACCGGTTGCCACAATCAGGTTCCGCCAGTGAGCGATCTCGGACTCGGTGAGTTCCTCGGTGGTCATCAGCTCGGCGAACTGCCGGCCGATGGCGGCGTCAGCCATCCGCTGGGCCGCGACCACAACGCTGGTGGCCTTGCGCTCGGCGAGGTCGCCGCCGGCCGGCTTGCCGGTCACCTCCGGCGAGCCGAAAACACCCAGGAGGTCGTCGCGCAACTGGAACGCCTCGCCCAGCGCATGTCCGTAGCCGCCGAGTGCGTCGATCAGGTCACCGCGACCGGCCATCGCAGCGCCGATCTCCAGCGGACGCCGAACCGTGTAGTTTCCGGATTTGCGGCGCGCAATGTCGAGCACGTCATCCAGATCCGGCATGGCTTCGGCGTCGTTGGCGACGTCGGCGATCTGGCCGATCGCAAGTTCGACCCGCATCGCGTCATAGTGCGGCCAGGCCCGCGACAGCGCGTTCTGCGGTACTCCGCTGTCGCGCATCATCTGCTCGGCCCACACCAGGCACAGATCGGAGAGCAGGGTTGCCAGCGACGCCCCGAACCGGTCCCGCGATCCTGACAACCCACGGTCACGATGCCATTGGGCGAACTGGATATGGGCGGCCGGACGGCCCCGGCGCACCGGGGAGTCATCCATCACGTCATCCTGCAGCAGGGCGAACGCCTGCAGAAACTCCAGTCCGGCGCAGGCGCGCAGTGCCGCGCCATCAGGACCGGCTCCGCACAGCCACCCCAGGTACATGAATGTCGACCGTAGGCATTTGCCACCGTCGACGAATTGGGTCAGGACGTCAGCGGCAATATCGACGCCGGTGTGCGCAAGTTGCGGCACGCACTCGGACTCGACGAATTGAGAAACCTGGCCCAGGACCGTTTGCCGTACGCCATTGCGCCAGATCTCAAACTCCGCGCCGCCCGGCGAACCCAACGATCCCGCTGACCCAGCGGTCAGGGCGATCCTCGGCGACGAGGTATCGATCGATCGCACCGGCCGCTCCCTGTCTCATGTCCGCACCCCGTAGGCGCCCCTGCAGTCTAATTCAAGACGACACCGGCCCGCGGCGCTCGTCACGCACCACATGGTCATGGTCGCGTAATGATTCGGTTACCCGATCTGGCTGCGGTTTTGGTGCTTTTCATCGGAAGTTGTCGCGGCCGGGGCGGCGATGGGATGGGATGGTTGGATGGCCGCTGTGAACTCCGTCGCCGTGGCCGCCTCGAGCTGGACTGCTGGCAGCGCCGCCATTGCGGGATCGCGAAGGACCGCCGGCAGCGCAGCGGTAGCCGGATCCATCGGCACGGCCGGCAGCGCCGCGGTAGCCGGATCCATCGCCACCGCCGGCAGCGCCGCGGTAGCCGGATCCATCGGCACGGCCGGCAGCGCCGCGGTAGCCGGGAGTTTGCTGACCGTGCTCTGCGTTCTCCTGCGCGGATGCGTGGCATGTATCGGCTGCGTCGCTTGCCGGCGCTGTGTGGGCTGTGTGGCATGCGCGAGGTGCCGCGACTGCGTCGGTTGCGTCGGGTGCTACAACTGCTCAGGACTACGCAACGCCGTCGGACTGCGGGACGTGCACGCATAACCGACGGTGAAAACCCCCGACCGGAAGGCTCGAAGATGGCGCAACTGAGCGGAAAAGTCGCCCTCGTCACCGGAGCGTCGTCCGGGCTGGGCGCGGCGGTCGCGCGATTATTCGCCGAACGCGGGGCCACGGTATTCGGGATCGCCCGCGACACCGGGCGGATGGCCACGGTGTTCGAGACGGTGCCCGGCGGCGCCTATGCATCAGTCGACATCACCGATCCGCAGGCTTGCAGGGATGCCGTCGAACAGTGCGTTCACCGTTTCGGTCGGCTCGACATCCTGGTCAACGCGGCCGGCTTTCACCAGATGCGGCATACCTCGGAAGTCACCGATGACGACTGGGCCTACGACCTCGCGGCCAACCTCAACGGCCCGTTCTACCTGTGCCGCGCGGCGCTGCCACACCTGCTGGGCGTCGGCGGCAATATCGTCAACGTTGCGTCGGTGGCTGGCGTCGAGGGCGAGGTCTACTCGGCCGGATACTGCGCGGCCAAGCACGGCCTGGTGGGGCTCACCCGGGCACTCGCGGTGGAGTTCACCAGGGAGCGACTGCGGGTCAATGTGGTGTGCCCCGGCGGCATGCTGACGCCGCAGGTCACTGATTTCACCGCCCCGGACAACGCCGACTACAAGCTGATCATGCGGATCGCCGCGCCCCGCGGCCTGATGGAGCCAAGGGATGTGGCCACCGTGATCGCATTTCTGGCCAGCGACGACGCCGCCGCAATCCACGGCGCGGTGTACCCGATCGACAACGGCAAGCTGGCCGGGTGAGCTAACCCGAGAAGTGCCGCCGGATGCCGGCGAGCATCTCGGTGTGGGCCGCGACGGCCTGGCGAACCGTCACCGCCAGCAGACCCGGAGGCGCGCTGATCCGGATCCGTTCGGTCAACCGGGTGCCGCCCGACTCCGGATCGAAAGTCACGATCGAGTCCAGTCGCACGCCGGGAAACTGCCGCGCCCGTGCCGTCACTGCGCCACGGGTGGGCACCGCAGAGTCGCGGTGTAGGTGATGGGAAGAGTCAGAAAACCAAGCGGGACAAGGTCTTTGACGGAATATGTCTGTTCGTAGCCGTCATCGAGGATCTGATGGG
>Ga0114977_10002034_pt1 | contig 13114 bp, 8 predicted proteins | sample S_130805_MF_Meta_FD_87026 | JGI IMG/M metagenome (GOLD analysis project Ga0114977, IMG submission 87026) | Freshwater microbial communities from Lake Simoncouche, Canada to study carbon cycling - S_130805_MF_MetaG | ecosystem: Environmental > Aquatic > Freshwater > Lake | place: Lake...
CGTATGCTTCAAGAATCTGTTGATTCATTGTTTGATAACTCTCGTAAATCTAATGCTGTTAAAACCGATAGTAATCGCCCTTTAAAATCATTATCCGACTCCTTAAAAGGAAAACAAGGTCGTTTCCGTCAAAACTTACTTGGTAAGCGTGTTGACTATTCTGCACGTTCGGTAATTGTTGTAGGGCCTGAATTAAAATTACACGAATGTGGATTACCTAAAGAAATGGCTGCTGAATTATTCAAACCATTTATCATTCGTAAAATGATTGAAAGAGGTATTGTTAAAACAGTAAAATCTGCTAAAAAAATTGTAGATAAAAAAGAACCAATTGTTTGGGATATTTTAGAAAATGTATTAAAAGGACATCCGGTGATGTTAAACCGTGCTCCAACTCTACACAGATTAGGTATTCAAGCGTTTCAGCCAAAGTTAATTGAAGGTAAAGCCATTCAATTACACCCTTTGGTTTGTTCAGCCTTTAATGCCGATTTTGATGGTGATCAAATGGCGGTTCACGTTCCATTAGGACATGCCGCAATTTTAGAAGCTCAAATATTAATGCTAGCTTCTCATAACATTTTAAATCCTTCAAATGGTGCACCAGTTGCCGTTCCATCTCAAGACATGGTTTTAGGCTTATACTATTTAACCAAATCAAAAAAGAATTTACCAAACGATGCGGTTAAAGGTGAAGGCCGTGTATTTTACAGTGCTGATGAAGTAGTTATTGCTTTAAACGAAAAAAGCGTAGATATGCACGCTCAAATTAAAGTAAAAATCACAAATGCTTTAGAAGGAACTGAATTAGTTACCAAGTTAATAGATTCAACTGTTGGACGTGTTATCTTTAATATAGTTGTGCCTCATGAAGTAGGATATATTAATGAACTATTAACCAAAAAATCTCTTCGTGATATTATTGGTATGGTTGTTAAGAAAACTGGTATGGCAAAAACAGCTAAATTCTTAGATGATATTAAAGAATTAGGATTTCGTACTGCATTTAAAGGTGGTTTATCTTTTAATTTAGGCGACATTCAAACTCCAGATGAAAAATTAAAAATAATTGCCGAAGCTCAAGTTCAAGTTGATGAAGTAATAAGCAATTATAACATGGGCTTTATTACCAATAACGAAAGATATAATCAGGTAATTGACATTTGGACTCATACCAATTCAAAAGTTACTAAGAAAGTATTAGATAATTTAAGTACCGACCGCCAAGGATTTAATCCAGTATATATGATGCTTGATTCTGGTGCTCGTGGAAGTAAAGAACAAATTAAACAATTAAGTGGTATGCGTGGTTTAATGGCTAAGCCTCAAAAAGCTGGCGATACCAACACCTCAATTATCGAAAATCCAGTATTATCAAATTTCCGTGAAGGATTATCGATATTAGAATATTTTATTTCAACTCACGGTGCTCGTAAAGGTTTAGCCGATACGGCATTAAAAACAGCCGATGCTGGTTACTTAACCCGTCGTTTAGTTGACGTTGCTCAGGATGTAATTATTAATGAAATGGATTGCGGAACCCTTCGTGGATTAAGCATGAGTGCTTTAAAAAATAATGATGATGTTGTTGAAACATTATATGACCGATTATTAGGCAGAACAGCTGTTAATGATGTTTTCAATCCATCAACAGGAGACTTAATTGTTTCAGGTGGAGAAGTAATTACTGAAGATTTATGTGAATTAATCGAAAAATCTCCCATTGAAACTGTAGAGATTCGTTCTGTATTAACCTGCGAAAGTCGCTCTGGTGTTTGTGCAAAATGCTATGGCCGAAACCTATCTAATGGGCGTTTGGTTCAATTAGGCGAGGCTGTTGGTGTTATTGCAGCTCAATCAATTGGAGAACCAGGAACTCAATTAACATTACGTACATTTCACGTGGGTGGAACCGCATCAAATACTGCAGCATCAAGTGCATTGATTGCTAAACATACTGGTATACTAGAAATTGATGAATTAAGAACTGTTGAACGCTTAAATGCTGATGGTGTTAAATCAAATATCGTTATCGGACGATCTACCGAAATGAGAATTATTGATTCAAACACCGGAATTACATTAACCACAGGAAATGTTCCTTATGGTTCTAGTTTATATGTAAAACCAGGTAATAAAGTAAAAAAAGGTGAATTAGTTTGCGATTGGGATCCATATAACGCAGTTATTGTTTCTGAATTTGGAGGAACTGTTGAATTTGAACACATCAAAGAAAATGTAACCTACCGCGAAGAAAGTGATGAACAAACTGGTTTCCGCGAAAAAGTAATTATCGAAAGTAGAGATAAAACAATGAGTCCATTAATTAGAATCATTGGAAAAAAAGGGGAAGCGCTTAAAACATACAATATACCTGTAACTGCTCACATTATTGTTAATGAAGCATCAAAGATTGAACCTGGTCAAATTTTAGTAAAGATACCTCGTGTAACTGGAAAAACAGGTGATATTACAGGTGGATTACCTCGTGTAACAGAATTATTTGAAGCACGTAACCCAAGTAATCCAGCTGTTGTTTCTGAAATTGATGGCATCGTTTCATTTGGAAAAATTAAACGTGGTAATCGTGAAGTAATAGTTGACGCTAAAACAGGTGAACAACGAAGATATTTGGTTAACTTAAGTAAACACATCTTAGTTCAAGAAAACGACTTTGTAAAAGCTGGTGATGCTTTATCTGATGGTGCTGTAAGCCCAGGAGATATTTTATCAATTAAAGGCCCAACTTCTGTTCAAGAATATCTTGTAAATGAGATTCAAGAGGTTTACCGTTTACAAGGTCAAAAATTAAATGATAAACATTTTGAAACTATTGTTCGTCAAATGATGCGTAAAGTTGAAATTGTTGATGCAGGTGACACAATCTTTTTAGAGCTTCAGTTAATTAACAAAAACGACTTTATGATTGAAAACGATAATGTTTTTGGAAAAAAAGTGGTTATTGAACCTGGAGATAGTTCTGAACTAAAACGTGGTCAAATTATTACTGCCCGCAAATTACGTGACGAAAACTCACTATTAAAACGCAGAGATAAAAAAACAGTTGAATCAAGAGATGCCGTTCCTGCAACAGCAAATCCAATTCTTCAAGGTATCACTCGTGCTTCATTACAAACAAACAGTTGGATATCTGCAGCATCATTCCAGGAAACAACAAAAGTTTTAAATGAAGCTGCTGTTAATGGCAAAGTTGATACATTGTTAGGATTAAAAGAAAACGTAATTGTTGGTCATTTAATCCCTGCTGGCACTGGTCTTCGTCAATACGAAAAATTAGTTGTTGGTTCTAAAGAAGAATATGAAAGATTAATGGCTAGTAAAGAAGAAGTTTCTGAAGAAGTTTAATTAATATTAAAAAATAAAAAACCTCGTTTAAAACGAGGTTTTTTTTTGGTTAAAATATTTTTTTTTTAAGACTTAATTAACTTCATAAAAGTTTTAAATATAATTTTTAAATCTGTCAACAAACTCATTTCATTAATATACTTTTTATTTATTTCAAGCTTAATAGGCATAATTTCGTTAATATAGGTTTGCTCTGGATTGACTGAATTAGCCAAAATTTCATTTTCATTATAATACATTATTGAAGCAAGATCTGTAATTCCAGGTTTAACGTCTAAAATAGATTTTTGCTCGGAGTTATAAAGATTTACATACTTCCTAACTTCTGGTCTCGGGCCCACTAAACTCATAGTGCCATTTAAAACATTTATCAATTGTGGAAGCTCATCTAATTTATTTTTTCTTAAATAATACCCAAGCTTAGTAATTCTTTCATCATTATTACCTACTGTCAATAGCCCTTTGTTATCTGAGTTTAAAAACATTGTTCTAAACTTATATAACTTAAAATCTTTATTGTTTTTCCCTACTCTTAGTTGAACAAAAAAAACACCGCCTTTTGATGTTATAAAAATAAAAAAAGAAATAAAAATAAAAAATGGGAATAAACAAATTAAACCAATCAATGAAAAAAGAATATCTATGCCACGCTTTATCATACTAATTTTGGATAATAAAATAGATTAAATGTTAATCTAACTATTTAATTTTAAATTTAAATATGGCAATCAATTGAAAATAATACACAAAATAATTCATCTCAATTTATAAATTAAAGGCTACAAAATAGTATTAACAGCATTTTTCACAGCATTAATAACAGTATTTTGTTGCTCTGGTGATAAATCATAAAAAACAGGTAATGAAATTTCTCGACTAAAATTATTATAAGTAACAGGATAATTAAGTAAATCATAACCCAAACTTTTATAAAAACTTGTAGCAGGAACTGGAATAAAATGAACATTTACACTCACATCCGCATTAAAAATTTCTTGAATAATTAAATCTCTTTGTTGCTCAGTAATCCCTTTAATACGTAATGGATATAAATGATAACAACTAGTTTTGTTTTTCGTTTCAATCAATGGCAATTCAAAACGATTGTCCATCTCAAAAGCTTTTTGATAATTATAAATAATTGACTTTCTTTTTATTAGGGTGTCGTTGTCATAACGTTCTAATTCTACTAATCCAATAGCGGCAGAAATATCTGTCATATTGCATTTATATCCTGCTTCAACAATATCGTATTTCCAATTACCTTTTTGAGTTTTGGCTAAAGCATCCTTATTTTGCCCGTGCAAAGTAGAAATACATAATTTGGAATAAACATCAGCATTATTAAAAGGCAATGGCAGATTAAGAGCTACAGCTCCTCCTTCGGCAGTGGTTAAATTTTTAACAGCATGAAAAGAAAAAACACTTACATCTGTTAAACTCCCAGCCTTTGATTGATTATAACTAGCCCCAAAAGAATGAGCCGAATCACTCAATATTAAAATTCGCCCCAACATTTTTTGATTTTCACAATTTGCAATAAAAATAGAACTGTATTTTTTGGCAAGAGAATTGATTTCTAAATAATCACAAGGAAAGCCAGCAAAATCAACAGGCATAATCACTTTAGTTTTAGAAGAAATTACTTTTTCAATTTCTAGATGATTAATATTAAAATCATTTGCACAAACATCGACAAAAACCGGGGTTGCGCCACAATGAACTATAACATTAGCCGTAGCAGAATAAGTATATGCTGGTAAAATAACTTCATCACCAGGACCAACACCAAACCAGCGTAACATAATTTCTAAACCAGCGGTAGCAGAGTTTAAACATAAAGTGTTTTGAATACCACAATATTCACTTATTTTTTTTTCAAATAATTTTGTTTTATGTCCTGTTGTAATCCAACCGCTTTTTAAAACGGCTACTACTTCATCACAAATTTTATCATCTACTCTTGGTGGCGAAAATGGAATCATATTTTTAGTAATTATATTATATTAATTTGTGTGGCACCATACCCATATTCCTTATAGGATGCGTCATGATATGTTAGTCCGTTAGTTGTTTTCAAAATAGAAATAATTTCTTGTTTTAGTCTTCCATTGCCAACGCCATGGATAAAAATTATTTTTTTAAATTTTTTAGCTATTGCCATATCTAGTTCCTTTTCAAAACATTCTAATTGTATATTCAACATTTCAAAATTACTTAATCCATTTGTTTTATCAATTAATTCATTAATGTGCAAATCAACCTCTTTTTCGAGTGTTTTTAAATATTCTTTATTAGATTTAGATGTTTTTGATAAGGTGTTAAACTCTTTTATTCCCTTAAGTCCTTCAATGTCAATAAGGCTTAAATCTTGCTCTATCTTTGTAATATCTACAAAATTATCTTTAAGTAAAAAGGCATAAACGGGATATTTAAATTGATCGTGTTTAATAGTTTTTATATTAGATAATAATGTTTGATTAATAAATATAAGCTCAGAAATAGGAGTTTGAGATTTAAAAAAAGTGTTTTTAAACAACAAGCATTCAAATTTATGATAATTATATTCAATAAAATAATTAAGCTTAATGGTTCTTAAAAATATTTTTTGATATGCCCCTACTTCTCCATGTTTAATAGTTTGAAAATGATCTTGTTCTTTTATTGAATATGAAAAAAGCAAATTAAAAGATGAAGAATTAAATATATAGATTTTATAGTCGTTGATTAATGAAGGCAATTCATGATCGGGTTCTATTACAAAATATATAGCGTCGTTTAAATTTGTATCAGAGTTTAATTCAATGTTCTCAGAATCTTTATCAATAATTAACTCCGTATAAATTGGAACAAGTTGATTTGAAGCAATCGGTATTTCAAAACCATCATTCATCTCAACATAAACTGTAAATTTATCCTTTATTTGAGAAACAACTCCCTCTCCTACTTCGTTTAAAAATCTAACTTTATCGCCAATTCTTAATTTCATTTTAGTGCAATTTGGGCAGCGCCCATAGTTTTAGTTGAATAAAATTTAATTGCAAATTTACGACATAATTCTTCAGTTTTTTTAATGTTATAACTATTATTTGAACCATCTAAAACAATCATACTTAGAATAGGAAAAAGCTTTATGTCTTTTGAAGATAATTTAACATTGTTACATAAAATAATAGAATTTACTTTTTCTAAATCAGTTTTTGGCCAATATTTTTGATTCGATAAAATTAAAACCGAAAAATTATTGACTTTAATAAAATTAAATGTTTTATACTCAACATTTATATAATTAAAACTAATAAGATGCGGCTTAATGTGATAATTATAATTTACTTTATCATAAACATTAAAGATAACCTTTTCTTTATTTTTTAATCCAAAAACTGATGCGTTTTTTAAATGATAAATAGTAAGTTGAGATTTATTTTTAGAATCATAACTATCAATAAGAGAAATAAACTGCCAAATTATTATTAAAGAAAAACTAATAATTAATTTCTTATAAGATTTCTGTCGTATAGATAAAGATAAAAAAACAATTAATATTGCTAAACAAATTGAATCTATTAAATTAAAATCTATTTTATCAATAAAACCAAAATTAGCTGAATTAAAAAAATCAATAAAAATTATTAAATATTTAATTAAAAAATTAATAGATACATCAGCAAATGGAATACGAATAACGACAAAAAAAGCAAGTAGCAAAACAATAAAAGTTATTGGAACAACCACAATATTGCATATAAAAAACCAGATTGGAAATTGTTTAAAAGCAAATAAGGTTATCGGAAGAGTGCTTATTGTAGCAGAAAATGAGGCCGTAATACTTTGCCATATATTTTTTAAAACAATTGTATTTGGTTTCCACCAATTACTAAAAATTGGTTGATAATATAAAATACCAAATAATGCAAAATAACTTAATAAAAAACCAATATCCTTAATAAAATAAGGGTTGTAACTAAGCAAAATAAATGCAGAAAATAAAAGTATATTGATTTGATTACGATAATCGCTTCGAAAATAAATTTTACCAATACCTAATAAGTTAAACATAATAACTGCTCTCAATACAGGTGCCGAAAAACCAGTAATTAATGCAAAAAGCCATAAAACAATTGTAATCCAAAAAAACTTAATCAGTTTAAACCTTTTTTTTCGATCTACTAAATCAAATAAAAAACTTAATACTAAAAATATCAATCCAGTATGTAAACCCGATACAGACAATACATGTAAAGTCCCTGAATGTGAAAATGCTTCCATAACAGATTTATCAATCTCATCATCATATCCAGTGAGTAATGCAGCACAAATAGAATATGAATTTTTATTTAATAAACTATGTTGTAAAGAATTTAAAATATATAATTTACACTTTAATCCTAATTGCCAAATAAATGAAATAGTATTGGGAATAAATATAAATTCATAATTAGAAGAATCTAAAAAAGCTGTATGATAGATTTGTTTATAATTTAGGTATTGCTTATAATTAAATTCAAATGGATTTTTAGGTTCTGATACAGGCATTAATTTTACTTTAATGGCTAATGTCGAACCAGCTTTTATTTGTTTGTTTTTTAATGACTTTTTTAAATAAACAATTAAATCTCCCTTTACATTTATATGTTCATGTTTTTTTTTAACAGATAATACGGTTAAATTACATTTAATAGTTTTTTCTTTTTCAATGGGCAACTCATTTACTGTTGCAATAAATTGAATAGCTGAATCTGATTTTAACAAATTACCATAATACAATGGGTTTTCGCTAGTTGTTTGAATATGAACTAAATTATTTCCCAAAAAAACAAAAAAACAGTCAACAATAAATAATAATAAAAACTTTGAAACTAAATTAGATTTAAAAAGGATTTTAACTAAAAACAAAACAATAAAAATCAAAACAAACCATTTAATATCAATACCTGGTGTGTTTAATTCTATAGCTGCCAAAACACCAACTAAAAATGGAATTAAAATTCGAAAAAATGGTATTGTTTTAAATACAGACATTCTAATTAAAGTTACAAAAAAAAATCCCGTTTAGAAAAACTAAACGGGATTTTGATAAATAAAAACTTTGATTTAATTCAAAATTAATTTTTTATACATTTTTGTTCCATTTATCGAAAGATTAATAAAATAGATTCCTTTAGCTAATTTATTATCTTTATTTATTGTTATAATTTGTTCGCCAGAAGAAAGATCAGAATTTATTTCAGGAAGCATATTTTTACCTAATACATCTATTACATTTATCTTTACTGATTTTGGTTCGCTTAAAGTAAATTTTAAATATGATTCTGAATTACTTGGATTTGGAAATAATGATAAATTTACACTTTTGGTTAATTGATTAATCCCTACATCCTGAGCACCAAAACTAGCAGCATCAATAAAAAAGTTATTTCTTACACCAGTAGATCCTTGTTGAAAATTAAATCGAACAAGTAAACTTTGAGAATTAATATAATTTGGCCAAAATGGATGTTCAGAAATATTATAGGTTTTCCATTCCTCTGTTGTTGATGGGAAAAATGGATTAGGATTAATTCCACCTGAACCCGCTGCTAATTGAGAAGAAGATAAGGTCGCCAAATTAGTCCATAGACCTCCACAATCAGTAGAAACTTGTATTTTTAATACATCATTATTAGTACTAGAACCTCGAGCATAAGAATATGAAAACTTCAAAGAATCTGCTTGATTATTCAAAACATTAATCATAGGCATTTGCAAAATATCCACTTCATTTGCTACTGCTTGTTGTCCATCAATATAATATGACATTGCGCCATCAAACGCAGCTGTATTAGTTTGTTCCCAAGTTACTGTTGCAATTGGAGAATTAATAATCAACCAATCTTGAGGTAATCCTGCATCTTCAAAACTTTCAAAATAAGATCCATTAATTGCTGCCATTCCATTTAAAACGGTTACTGTTTTTACCTTTGTTGTTGATCCTTGAGCGTTACCAACAGTTAATGAAACATTAGTTACTCCCACATTAGAAAAAGTAATACTAGTGATAGAATTATTTGGCGAAATAACAATTGCTGAATTATTTGCGGCCCACTGGTATGATGAAACTGTCCCATTAAAAGAAAAATCTTTCATAGTTAAAGAGCCACCCGAACAAACCGTATAAGAATTATTAATTGATAAAAAATCGGCAGTTGGTTTACACGGAGTTGTTCCATTTACATCGGTACTAATTAAATTTTGAGCTGACCACAAATTATTTCTACCACTTGTAGCAGAAGATAAAGCCGCCTGCATTTTAAGAGATTGACCTTGAGTAAAATTTTTTGGACAATTCGAATAATCCATAATATTTTGAACATTTTGATAATATGGATTTTGATTAGAAGTACAAACTATGGCCGAATTTGTTGAACTTGCAGGGCAAGCAGAAAAATTACCTTTTGTATCTGGGGTATCATTAACCCCATCACCGCCGCTCAAAGAACCACAAGAAACGCCAGGATTATTTGTGTTTCCAAAAGTATGGGCTAAATTAAGCCAATGTCCAGCTTCATGACTTAGCGATCTTATTTCATCAATATTACTTAAAAAATCGTGTCTATAAACAATTGCATCCTGACTAGCTCCTGTTCCCCAAGTACCAGGTTTATACGTATAACCAACTATTATACCACCACCTGTAACAGTACCTTGAGGCACAACTTGTTTTACAATAATTATATTTAAATATTTGGTAGGGCTCCATGTAATTCCAGTATAATTTGAAGTTAATGATTGATCCCAATCTGTTTTGGTTGAATAGATATGATTTATACCTGTTGTGCAATTACCAGAGGGATCTTTTTTTGCCAACATAAATTTTATATCCGAATTAACATAAAGCGCCTGAAAAGGAGCGAAAATAGATGAAAAATCAGAACCTCCCGCAGAAAAATCTAAATTAATTTGATTGATCGCGTTAATACAAACTGCATCAGAGATATTTTCAGATCCACCCAAATGCAAAATATGAAACACAACAGGAATAGTATATTGAACAGCAGCAGATTTACTTTGGCCTTTTATTTCCAATAAATCCTCGTACTCTTTTTGCATTTTAATTTGATTTTTTTCATAAGCTACTTTCGCTTCTGGGTTTTTAATAAAATACTCTTCCATGGCCGCATAGGTGTTGCAGGGCTGAATTCTTTTTTCTTGTGAAGAAATTAAACTTGGGAATAATAAAACTAAACCTAAAGCAAAATTTAATAATTGTTTTTTCATTATCTACTTTTTTTTATTTTTTTAATTGATTAATTTGATTTAATGCCATCATATCTTTCATAGTTTTTTGCATACCTTCTACACTTCCATCCAAAAATATAACATTTCCTTTACCTTCTTGAGCAAAGTTTTTCACAGCCTCAGTCCACATACTAAATAAAATTAAAGAAGAATCTAAGTCGGCTTCTTCCATTTCTTTTGCTGCACCAGCCATACCTTTGGCAACTTCTTTTCTAAATAAAGCAATTCCCTCACCTTTTAATTGAGAAGCATCTTTTTCGGCCTGAGCTGAAATTTTAATAAAATTACCTTCGGCCTCTGCAGCTTTAGTACGAGTAATCAATAAGGCTTGACCCTCATTTTCGGCAGCAGATTTTAAATTATTACTTGCAACTACTTTTGCCATAGACCTCATAACCTCTTCATCAAAAGTAATATCGTTTAATTGCAAATCTATTAAGTGATAACCCCAATTTTCGAGCACCTGATCTAACTGATCTTTAACAGCATCTACAATGTCTCTTCTTAAAATTAACACCTCTGATTGTTTTTTTGTAGCAACAAAAGCTCTTACTGAACCTTCTACCGAACGAACCAAAGCTTGCATGAAATTACGCTCATCAATAAATTTAAAAGCAACATTTTTAATGGTTTCTTCGTCGCTGTTAATTACTGAATATAGTAACATAGCTGTAAAATTAACATTCGCTTGATCAATTGTAACTGCCTGAAAACCTAACTCTGAACTACGATTTTGGACCGATATTTTTTTAAATACTTTTTCAATAAATGGTATTTTAAAATTTAAACCTGGTCGTAAAATACGACTAAATTTTCCAAAAATTGTTGTGATGGCGATTGTTCCCTGCTGAACAGTAACAAACGATAAAAAAATAGTTACTGCTAAAAACCCTATTACAATTAATATTTCCATTGATGACATCATTAGATATTATATTTGTATAAAGATATTGAATAATGTTAGTATTTCAAAACATAAATAATGTTTGTAATTATTAAAAATAGATATATATATTTAGTTTTTTGTTTGTTTGTTTTTACAAAACACCACTCTCAAGTAATTCAAACTGATTCAATTCCTAAACATGTTAAAGAATACAATAAAGCCTTAACTTTTATCGATTCTTCAAAATACGAACAAGCTTCTAAACTATTAAAAAAATCATTAAAAAAAATCCGGATTTTTTTGACGCCATAATTAAACAAGCTTTTGTTAAAATTGAATTAAAAGATTATGATGGAGCTGAAAAAGAATTAGAAAAAGCAACAAAAATAAAACCACTTTTTTATGAAACTGAAAAATTAAAAGGTATAAATTATTATTTGAATAATAAATTTAGCAAATGCAAAGCTGCTTTTGATACTGCCCTTTACCTTGCCGTTGAAGATAAAATTGACGACCCTGAAATATACTATTATAGAGCACGATTAATGTTAATTGGCAAAAACTACATTAAAGCTTTAGAAGCCTGCGAATCGGCGATAGACCTAAGGCCTATTTACGTAAACGTAATGACTTTAAAAGCTGAAATTAGATTTGAGATGAAAAATTATAACCATGTGATATTCGAAACGAGCGAAGCCATTAAAAATTCTAACGAAAAAAATATAAATTATTTAAACTATAGCCTCAGAGCAAAAAGCAAATTCGAAATAAAAGATTTTCAAGGAGCTGTAAATGATTGGAATGTTTATATCGGAAACATGGGGTCTAATGAAGAAAATTTAATTTCTAGAGCAGCTGCAAAAATAAACATTAGCGATTATTCTGGTGCTATTTCTGATTTAGATACCGCAATTAATTTTAATTCTAAAAATCCGGTAAGCTATTGCTATAGAGGTGTAGCAAAGGGTGGAATAAAAAATTATTCTGCAGCACTAAAAGATTTAGATTTTTCGATAAAATTAAAATTTAATTACTCTACGGCTTATTTAAATAGAGCGGCAATAAGAATGGCTCTAAAAGATAAACATGGCGCCTGCGATGATTTAGAAAAAGCTGATGGATTAGGAAATGAAATGGCTTTAAGATTAGTAGAAAAATACTGTAAAGATAAAATTAAACATTAATTCAATTTTGCTGGCACAATTAAATCAAATTTCGGGATTTGCACATCAAATTGTTTACCCGTTAATATATCTTTTAAGGTATAAAAACCTTTCATGTATCCAATTTCACTATTTAAATTACAGCCACTATTATATTTAAAGTGGCCTCCAGGTTTAATTGTTGGAGTTTCTCCTACCACTCCATCTCCATCTACAGTATGTTTTTCTCCATTACTATCAAAAATATCCCAATGACGTTTTAATAATTGAACCGAATAATCTGAATGATTAAAAATGGTAACAAAATAAATAAAAAAATAATGATTTTCGCCAGGAACACTATGTTGAGCATGGAAACTAGATTCTACTGAGATTTCGATATTATGAGTTGTTATTTTAACCATATCAATATATTTAAACC
>Ga0114977_10002035_pt1 | contig 13112 bp, 14 predicted proteins | sample S_130805_MF_Meta_FD_87026 | JGI IMG/M metagenome (GOLD analysis project Ga0114977, IMG submission 87026) | Freshwater microbial communities from Lake Simoncouche, Canada to study carbon cycling - S_130805_MF_MetaG | ecosystem: Environmental > Aquatic > Freshwater > Lake | place: Lake...
AATCACCCAGCGCCGCGTGACCATCCCATTCCCCCCGCCGTTCTGCGCCAAGGCTACCGTCCGCCTGCAGCGCCGACAAGTCGGCAGCGCGCGTCGTCACCCGCCCGGCGGCATCCTGTCGGGCGAACGGACGCGCCCGGCACAGGGGGCGCGCGTTGGACCTGTCTTCAGCGCTGCGGCGCGACAGGGCAAGCTCTGGCGGCATCGGACAATCGGCACACCGCCCGCCACCTACCGCCGCCACTCGCCCCGCGCGCGGATGGCGCTGGAGGACAGATCGACCAGCGGCACATTGACAAAGGCCCAGGCGGGCGGCGCGCGCAGGCCAAGCCCCCTGGGGGGCACTTCCGCCGCACGGAACATCCGCGCCGCAACCGACTGGCGCGCCGCAATGCCAAAGCCGGGACGGGCCAGCACGCCGACGGGCACGCGGGCCAGGATGCTTTGCCAGCGGTCCCAGCGGTGGAACTGCACCAGATTGTCGGCCCCCATCAGCCAGACAAAGTGCACGCCGGGGTACAGCGCCGTCAGCCGGTCCAGCAGGGCGGCGGTGTGGCGGGTGCCCAGACGCACCTCCAGCCCGGTGATCACCACCCTGGGGTCATCGATCACCGACCGGGCCTGCGCGATCCGGGTTGCCAGCGGGGCCGGGCCTTCGGCTTTCAGCGGGTTGCCGGGGCTGACCAGCCACCAAACCCGGTCCAGCCCGAACCGCTTGAGCGCCTCGCGGGTAATATGGGCATGCCCGGCATGGGCCGGATCGAACGACCCGCCGAGCAGGCCGATGACCATGCCCGCTTCTGCCGGCGGAAAGCCCTGCCGCACCGTTGCTTCTCCTTTGCAAACAATGTGCCACACTGCCCGCTTCGCCCCTGCCGTCAAGCCCTTGGCCGCGCGGTCACCCCGCCGCAGCCCATGACCGGCATCGCCGGGCACTGATGGCTGTCCGCCCGCGTTGCCCTTGGCAGGCAGACAGGCTACATGGTGCGCCAAACCCGGATGCAGCGGAGAACACCGATGGCCTCGTATCAATATGTCTACCACATGGAAGGCGTGTCCAAGACCTATTCGGGCGGCAAGAAGTGCTTTGAGAACATCCACCTGAACTTCCTGCCGGGGGTGAAGATCGGCGTGGTCGGCGTGAACGGCTCGGGCAAATCGACCCTGCTCAGAATCATGGCCGGCATGGACACCGATTTCAAAGGCGAAGCCTGGGCGGCCAAGGGTGCCAAGGTGGGCTACCTGCCGCAGGAGCCCTGGCTTGACCCTGCGCTGGACGTGAAGGGCAATGTGATGCTGGGCGTCGCGGCCAAGACCGCGATTCTGGACCGCTACAACGAGTTGGCGATGAACTATTCCGACGAAACCGCCGATGAGATGGCCGCATTGCAGGACCAGATCGACGCACAGAACCTGTGGGAACTGGATGCCCAGGTCGGTGTCGCCATGGATGCGCTGCGCTGCCCGCCGGATGATGCCGATGTGGAAACCCTGTCGGGGGGGGAACGCCGCCGCGTGGCGCTGACCAGGCTGCTGCTGGAAGCGCCCGACATGCTGCTGCTGGACGAACCGACCAACCATCTGGATGCCGAATCCATCGCCTGGCTGCAAAAGCACCTGATCGCCTACAAGGGTACGATCCTGATCGTCACCCATGACCGCTATTTCCTGGATGACATCACCTCGTGGATTCTGGAACTGGACCGGGGCCGGGGCATTCCGTACGAGGGGAATTATTCCTCGTGGCTGGAACAGAAGGCCAAGCGGATGCAGCAGGAAGCGCGCGAGGACAAATCCAAGCAGAAGGTGCTGGAAAAGGAACTGGAGTGGATCCGCACCGGTGCCAAGGCCCGTCAGGCGAAATCCAAGGCGCGTATTTCGCGCTACAACGAGATGGCGGGGCAGACGGTGCGCGAGCGCGCCAGCGTCAGCCAGATCATCATCCCGAACGGCGAACGCCTTGGGTCCAAGGTGATCGAGGTGACGGGCCTGAAAAAGCACATGGGCGACAAGCTGCTGATCGAAGATCTCAGCTTCACCGTGCCGCCTGGGGCGATTGTCGGCGTGATCGGCCCGAATGGTGCGGGCAAATCCACCCTGTTCCGCATGATCACCGGGCAGGAGACGCCCGATGAGGGCAGCATCGTGCTGGGTGACACGGTGCATCTGGCCTATGTCGATCAGTCGCGCGATGCGCTGGACCCCAACAAGACGGCCTGGGAAGAAATCTCGGGCGGGTCCGAGGTGATCCATCTGGGCGATCTGGAGATGAACAGCCGCGTCTATGCCGGGGCCTTCAACTTCAAGGGCACCGATCAGCAGAAGAAGGTGGGCCTGCTGTCGGGCGGCGAGCGCAACCGCGTGCATATGGCGAAACTGCTGCGCGCGGGCGGCAATGTGCTGCTGCTGGACGAGCCGACCAACGATCTGGATGTGGAAACCCTGCAGGCGCTGGAATCCGCCATCGAGGATTTCGCCGGCTGCGCGATCATCATCAGCCACGACCGGTTTTTCCTGGACCGGCTGTGCACGCATATCCTGGCGTTCGAGGGCGATGCGCATGTGGAGTGGTTCGAAGGGAACTTCGAGGCCTATGAGGAAGACAAGGTCCGGCGGCTGGGGGCGGATTCCATTGAGCCGAAGCGGGTGAAGTACAAGCGGTTTGCGCGGTAGGTCAGCGGGGGGCCGGAACCGGCCCCCTCGCCGCGAAATGGCGGAAAAGCGGCTGCAGTAAGCGTAGGGCGGGGTTCACCCCGCCATTTCCACGCGCGACCGACCATGGTGGGGTGAACCCCGCCCTACGGTCGGATTTTCTCTTGCGTTGCAGGATTGGAGGATTTCAAAAGGCCAGGTAGCTGGGCCGAATTATTCGTCCAGTTTCACTATTGTATCTGCATATACTTCACCCTTTAACACCATGAAGCTGATGGCCCCATTTACTTTTGGCCCCTCCCATGCCGAGATATCGATGAATACCGCATTCCTCTGGACATCCGAACTTGTGCGTGGATCGCTGTCGAGTGCCAGATAGGCGTCATCCACGACGGACGAATGGGTCATGCCAAAATCCCAAGTACTGCGCAGCATTCGCGTGGTTCCCATGAGGACCACCTCATTGGCAGAAAAGACACCCGTGCAGCCATTCGCCAACCCATGCATAAAGAAATTGGCATTCACAGCGTTGTTTCGATTGCTCCGATCCTCAGGAATGCTCACGATGATGCGATTGTCCCCTGGTATAATTTTCAAATAATCCTGCACGGAAAGATCGCTCATCGAACTCGACAGGCGATATGTGCCTTCGACCGTGTATTTGCCTGGCAGCGGCACCGGATACATGGTGATGCCCTCCAGCGGGCTGCATTCCACAAAGAATGTGAATGGCGGCACCGGTTTGGAAAAATCGACCGTCGCCGCTGAAACCTCCGGCTCCGCTTCGGCGCACCCCGCCAGAACCGCGCAGCACGCCAGCACCCTCAATACCCTGCGCATCCACCCCTCCGCCGAAATCACCCGCCCGGCGCAACCCCGGCGCGACTCCCTCTACTTTCACGTCACCCTGTCCCGCCATGGTGAACCGGTCAAGCCCCGTGACCGGCCCCTCGCCGCGGCGGCATGACGTTTCTGTGGTCCGGGCGGGCAGGCCCAGATTGTCGCGCAGCCGGGGGCGGCTGGAACTGGCCGGTCAGCGCCGTAGGGCGGGGTTCACCCCGCCATTCGCGGCCCACCGGCCATGGCGGGGTTCACCCCGCCCTACTCGCCGAACTGACCCTCCGGCACAGCCCCAGACCATTCCGGTTCGACGCGGCCCTCCCGGATATCGCGGTGGATCGAGGAATAGGGCCAGTCCACCGCCCGCCCGACCAGGCCGTGCTTCACCGGATTGCCCCAGCAATACCGGATATGGGCGTCGAAATCTGCCTGATCCCGGATGTGATGTTCCCAGAACCTCGGTTGCCACAGCCCCACCTCTCCCTTGCGCCGTAGGGCGGGGTTCACCCCGCCGTTTGCCCGGCCCACCGGCGATGGCGGGGTGAACCCCGCCCTACGGACTGACATCGAAAACTGCGCCTTGATTGCGCCCCACCGGGTGGAGAAGTCTTTGTCCCCCGCAGGCAGCGTCCAGACCGCATGCAGGTGATCGGGCAGAACCACCCAGGCGTCGATCCCGAACGGCCTGTCCGCCCGCACACGGCGCACGGCATCCCGCAGCCGGTCAACCTGCCGCACCAGCAGGTCTGATCTTCGGTCGGCCAGCGCCACCGTGAAGAACACTGTCGCTCCGGCGACCCTTGGGCGGATATAGGTTGGCATGGCGGCAGATTGGCGCAACAGGGTTAACGATCTCTTGCGTCCGGCCCAGCCTGCAGGCACCCTGTGCCAGACCCGGAAAGGCCCCCCATGCCCTGGCTCATCCTGTCTGAAGACGCCCCCGGTGCCGCCCGGCTGCGCGCGGATGCCGTCCTTATGGCGGCGCACTGGGATTATGAGCTTTCCATCAAGCACCGCATCCTGGCTGCCGGAAGACTGCGCAGCGATGACGGGCTGACCCCCACCGGCAGCCTGCTGCTGGTCGGGGCCGACAGCCGCGACGCGGCGATGGCGCTTATCCGGGCCGATCCGGCAACGGCGGCCGGTCTGCGGGGCAGCATCACGATCCGCTACTGGAACGCCGCGATTCTGGACCGGCAAGAGGTTGACTGACCGCAGGCCCGGCAACGCGGTCCGGTGACGATGGCTGTGCCTTGCCTTACCCGCTGAACAGGAAATGCAGCACGTCGCCGTCCTGCACTTCGTAGGTCTTGCCTTCGACCCGGAACTTGCCGGCTTCCTTGGCCCCGGCCTCGCCCTTGCCGGCGATGTAATCGGGGTAGGCAATGGTTTCGGCCCGGATGAAGCCCTTTTCGAAATCGCCATGGATCACGCCTGCCGCCGCCGGGGCCAGCGTGCCCCTGGCAATCGTCCAGGCCCGCGCCTCTTTCGGGCCGACGGTGAAATAGGTCTGCAGGCCCAAAAGCGCGTATCCGGCGCGAATCAGCCGGTCGAGGCCGGCCTCGTGCAGGCCCATCTCTTCCAGGAACATCGCGGCTTCTTCCGCGTCCAGCTGGCTGATCTCTTCCTCGATCCTGGCCGAAATCACCACCGAAGCCGCGCCCTGCCGAGCGGCCATTTCCGCCACGCGGGCGGATTGCGCATTGCCGCTGGCCGCCGATGCCTCTTCGACATTGCACACGAAGAGCACCGGTTTCGCGGTAAGCAACTGCAGCAGCCGCCAGACGCGCCGGTCATCTTCGGCCACCTGCACGGTGCGGGCAGGACGCCCCGCCTCCAGCGCCGTCATCGCGGCGCGCAGCAGGCGGTCCTGATCCAGCGCATCCTTGTCGCCGCCCTTCAGCTTGCGGGCAAGGTTCGCCAGACGCCGCTCGACCGACTCCATGTCCGACAGCATCAGCTCGGTCTCGATGGTTTCGGCATCTGCAATCGGGTCGATGCGGCCTTCGACATGGGTCACGTCGCCATCTTCGAAACAGCGCAGCACATGGGCAATGGCATCGCATTCGCGGATGTTGGCCAGAAACTGGTTGCCCAGCCCTTCGCCCTTGGATGCACCCCGCACCAGTCCCGCAATATCGACAAAGGTCATCCGCGTGGGAATGATCTGCCTGGATGCAGCAATCGCTGCCAGCTTGTCCAGCCGGTCATCCGGCACCGCCACCTCGCCCACGTTCGGCTCGATGGTGCAGAACGGAAAATTCGCCGCCTGCGCTGCCGCCGTCCGCGTCAGCGCGTTGAAAAGCGTGGACTTGCCGACATTCGGCAGCCCGACGATGCCCATCTTGAAGCCCATGCCATTTTCCCCCAAGGTTTCGGGGGGTTTTAGGCGCGGCGCTGTCGCACCGCAAGACGGCCCCACCCTTTGCGGGCCATTGATTTTCCGCGCCCCTTGCCGCAAACCGCACGGGCAAGCAGGGGGATGCCAGAGAATGACCAGAATTGACCGCCAGTTCGCCCGGCTGAAGGCCGAGCGGAAGAAGGCCTTCGTCACCTATATCATGGCGGGTGATCCCGATTTTGAGACCTCGCTTGCGGTGATGAAAGGGCTTCCCGCCGCCGGGGTGGACATCATTGAACTGGGCATGCCCTTCACCGATCCGATGGCGGATGGCCCGACCATCCAGCTGGCCGGTCAGCGCGCGCTGGAGGGCGGGCAGACGCTGGCCAGGACCCTGGCGATGGCGGCGGAGTTCCGCAAGACCGACCAGACCACCCCGATCGTATTGATGGGCTATTACAACCCGATCTATTCGCGCGGGGTGGACCGCTTTCTGCAGGACGCCGTCGCAGCGGGGGTGGACGGGCTGATCGTGGTGGACCTGCCGCCCGAAGAGGATGACGAGCTGTGCCTGCCCGCGCAGGCGGCCGGGCTGAACTTCATCCGCCTGGCCACGCCCACCACCGATGCAAAGCGCCTGCCCAAGGTGCTGACCAACACCTCGGGATTTGTCTACTACGTCTCGATCACCGGGATCACTGGCGCGGGCGCGGCGGCGGCGGGGGATGTCGGGCCGGAAGTGGCACGGATCAAGGCCGCCACGGACCTGCCGGTCATCGTTGGGTTCGGCATCACCACGCCTGAGGCTGCGGCGGCCATTGCCGGGGTGGCGGATGGCTGCGTCGTGGGATCGGCCATCGTCAACGAAATCGGTGCGGGAAAGCCGGTTCAGGACGTGCTGGATTTCGTGGCCAGGCTGGCGGCCGGGGCGCATTCCGCCTGACCGGTCAGGTCTGATCCGGTGGCGGGTCATCGCGCAGTGTATCCATGATCCGGCGCAGTTCGGTCAGCGTCGGCAGCACCCCGGCAAGGCGCGCCGCAGGAAAGCGGGCGGCCAGCGCCCGCAAGTCGGGGGCAAGTGCCTCAAGCGCCGCCTGCCGGAACGCCCGGCCCTCTGCGGTGATGAACGTACATTTCGACCGGCCGTCTGCCGGGTTGGGGGCTAGCCGGATCAGGCCGTGCCGTTCCAGCACGGCAAGGCTGTGCGTCATCGAGGTTTTCGGAACCTGAAAGGCCCGGGCCAGGTCCAGCGGTGTGCGCCCGTCCCGGACACGGACAAGGTGGTTGAGCACACTGAACTGCGCCACGGCAATACCCGGCGGCAGCCGCAGGTCAAACATCGCACGGCTGAGCTGGGACAGGATGCCCACCTCCAGAAAGAAGGCGTTGAAGATGTCTTCCGGGGTGGGCTGATCGTCAGACATTCACGATGATCGTCTCAAGGGGCCAGCGCGGGCTTTGGTCTACAGCGGGGCCATAGCCGATGCGGGCCAACATCTGAACCCTCCCGCCGTCCGGTGCAAGCTTTGCATGGACATCCCGGCAGTGACCGGCCATTTCCGGAAACTCCTGCAACGCCTGGCTTAGCGGCTGAAAGGCGACGCCGGCGGCAGTTGCGGCCAGATTCACCCGCAGCCAGTCGGCCCCGGTTGCAATCTGATCGGGGCGGCTGTTGCCCTGGCTGACCAGCCAGACATGCCCCATCGCCGTGTCGGAATTCGCAAAGACCGCCGCAAGCCCTGCCTGATAGGCTTGGGACGTCGGGTCCATCGTTGCGGCGCGCGTGAACAGGCCTGTTGCCGCCATGACCTCGAACATCGGGCCGGTGAAATCGATGCCGTCAGGATTGGCGTCAACCTCGGTCCGGCCGATGCGGAACAGGTCCACCGATTCTTTGTAGGTGCGCGGTGTTTCGATCTCGATCCGCAGCGCCTCATGCGTCAAGGCGCGCCATTCGGCCACGTCCTGGGCGTCAACTGTGCCGCCGAAGCGGGTTGAAACGGCGACGTCAAGCTGTGCAAGCTTGTCCGCAGGCAGCGGGCGCGCGGTGTCGAACGGCTCTTTGTTGGACCGGCGGTCAAGTGCGTAGGCAAACAGCGGGTCGGGAACCACGGAAGGATCAGCTTCGAAAACCGCACGGGCCACCGGACGGGCATCCAGCGCGCGGTCATCAAACCCCTCGGGGAACGGCGTGATTGTTACCCGTTGGCCGTCATGGCTTGCCGCCATACGCATCAGTTCCAGAAAACAGCCGAGTCCGATGGTGATCTGGCGGTTGTAGGGATCTGTCTGCGGCAAAAGCCGGTCCGTATCGACGTAAAGCGTCACAACGTCCGGCTTGGACAGATCAACCAGCCAGGGTTGCCGGTTGTGCGGGTTGGGTGCCAGCAGAGCATAGCTGAGTGCGCGGTGGCGCGCATCGCCACCCTGCCCGGCGGATGCCCAGGGCAACTGAGCGGTGCGCGGTTTGCGGGCAGCGACGGCCCCAAGGGCGGCGGTGGCGGCAAAGATGACGCCGCCGCCGATCAGGGCAAGCGTCTTGCGGCGGGACAGGGACATGGTGCTCTCCATTATTAATACGATATCGCACTATATAGTACGATATTGCACCATGTTCAAGCCTCATCGCACCTGTGCTCTGCGCAGCCGCGCATTGCCAAACCGCGGCAGTTGCCGGTAAGAAAATCTGACCAGACCGGATCGAGGGAAAGCGCATATGACCGTCATCACCTGCATCGACGATCTGAAGCAGATTCACCGGCGGCGTGTCCCGCGCATGTTCTATGACTATTGCGAAAGCGGCAGCTATACCGAGCAGACCTTCCGGGAAAACTGCAGCGATTTCTCGCAGCTTCGGCTGCGCCAGAAGGTGGCGGTCGACATGACCGGCCGCACCACCGCGTCAACCATGGTGGGGCAGCCGGTGTCGATGCCGGTGGCGCTGGCCCCGGTGGGCATGACCGGAATGCAATGTGCCGACGGCGAGATCAAGGCTGCGCGTGCGGCGGAAAAATTCGGCGTGCCCTACACCCTGTCCACCATGTCGATCTGTTCGATCGAAGATGTCGCGGCGCACACAACGAAGCCCTTCTGGTTCCAGCTATATGTGATGCGGGACCAGGATTTCGTGGCCGGAATGATCACGCGGGCCAAGGCCGCGAAGTGTTCCGCGCTGGTTCTGACGCTGGACCTGCAGATTCTGGGCCAGCGCCACAAGGACCTGAAGAATGACCTGACCGCGCCGCCCCGGATGACGGTGAAGAACCTGCTCAACCTTGCCACCAAGCCGCAGTGGGGCTTGGAGATGCTGGGTACGAAACGCCGCAGCTTTGGCAATATCGTGGGCCATGCCAAGGGCGTGGGCGACCTGAGTTCGCTGATGAGCTGGACCCAGGAACAGTTCGACCCGCAGCTGGACTGGGACAAGGTGCGCAAGATCCGCGATGCCTGGGGGGGCAAGTTCATCCTCAAGGGCATCCTTGACGTGGAAGATGCGCAGCGCGCGGCCGATTTCGGCGCGGATGCGATCATCGTGTCGAACCATGGGGGGCGGCAACTGGACGGAGCGCTGTCGTCGATCCGCATGCTGCCCTCAATCGCGCGCGCGGTCGGGGACCGGATCGAGGTGCATATGGACGGGGGTATCCGGTCTGGCCAGGACGTGCTGAAGGCGCTGGCGCTGGGGGCAAAGGGCACCTTCATCGGGCGCAGCTATATCTATGGCCTGGGGGCTATGGGCGAGGCCGGTGTCTCCGCTGCTCTGGGGGTGATTCAGAAGGAAATGGACATCACGCTTGCCCTGATCGGCGAACAGGATGTGAAGCAAGTCCGGCGCGAGAACCTTCTTGTTCCAAAGGGATTCGAGGGGGACTGGGCCTGAGCGGGCCTTTGCCCGCACCCCGGGGTATTTGCGCCAGGAAGAAACCACGAGCTTCCCTGCCGCGAAGGCAGGTCTTCTTTTCGGCTGAAACACCCCGGGGGTGCGGGGGCTGGCCCCCGCTGCCCGGCAGGGTCGGGTCACGCGCGAGCCGGGGCGCGGCTTTCGGTCCGCGCCATGATCGGGGCCAGGACCAGCACCATGAGCAGCATCAGCGCGGCGAAGACAAAAGCCATGCGCAGCCCGAAGGCCCCGGCAATCAGACCCAGCGTCGGCGGGCCGAAGAAATAGCCGAAATAGCCCAGCAGCGTGGCACGGGCCACGGCCCGCGCCCGCGCCTGCGGATCGGCCAGACGCCCCACCAGCGAAAAGGCGGTGGGCGCAATCACGGAGGATCCGATGCCCATCACGATGAAGCCGGCATAGGCCATTGTCGGCGTCCCGGCGAACGCCGCGCCCAGTGCCCCCAGCGCCGAAATCAGCGCCCCGCCTTTCAGCAGCGTGAAGGGATTGACCCGGCTGACCAGACCCTGCCCCGCCAGCCTTGAAAACCCCATGGTCAGCGCCAGCGTGGCCGGCCCCATCGCCCCCTGTGCCGGCGAGCCGCCCAGAGTCTTTTCGATATGCAGCGCCGACCAGTTTTCGGCGGCATTCTCGGTCAGGAAGGCGATCAGCACGATCCCCCCGCCAATGACCGGGATCAGCCCCAGATGGCCCGGGGTTCCGTCTTTCGGGCGCAGCAGGCCATGAATGGTGCCGTCCTTCTCGATCGTCAGGCAGGCCAGCACCAGGGCAGCCAGCGCCATTGTGGCCATCACCCAGCCAGGCGGCCAGTCCAGGCTGCGCAGCAGGCCTGTGCCCAGCGCCCCACCGGCATAGCCGAAGGAATAAGCGGCATGGCTGAGGTTCATCAGCTGCAGGTTGCGCTCATTCTCCAGCGTGGCGACACGGGCGTTCATCAGCACATCGGTCAGACCGGTGGCGGCCCCGCAGCACATCATCGCCAGCGGAAACAGCCAGAGCACGGCCGTCTGGCCCGGCAGCATGAAGGCAAGCGCCATCAGCAGGGTCGATACCGGCAGCGCCACCCGGCCCAGCCGCGCGCCGATGCCCGGAGCCAGCAGCATCGCGGTCACGGCGGCAACGGGCGTGAACAGGATCAGCAGGCCAAGGCGCGCCTCATCCACGCCGAGCATGGCCTTCAGATCGGGCAGCACCGCCGCGAAGGTGCCCCAGAGAATGCCCATCGCGGCAAAGGCAGCAACCGCCGGACGGGCAATGGCGAGTGTGGGAAGGAAACGCATCGGGATCGGCCTTGTGTTTGCCTGCCGGACCTAGACCGGCGCGGCATCCGCAGCAAGGGCAGCGTCGGGCATTTCGGGCTTCCCCTGCTGGCGAATCGCCTGTATAGCCCCCCGGTCGCGTCGCACACCCTTGGAGGGCGGCGGACTTGTTTATGGAGAACCTCAAATGGCTGGTGAAATCCCTGATTTTCACGCCGAGGTACGGACGGGGACAGGCAAGGGGGCCGCCCGTCAAGCCCGTCGTGAGGGCAACGTACCCGGAATCGTTTATGGCGGCGGGCAAGACCCGGTGGCCATCAACATCAACTACAACACGCTGCTGAAGCGCCTCAAGAAGGGCCGCTTCCTTTCGACGCTGTTCAACCTGAAGGTCGAAGGCCAGGATGATACCCGCGTAATCTGCCGCAGCGTGCAGCGCGACGTCGTGCGCGACCTGCCGACGCATGTCGATTTCATGCGCCTGCGCCAGACCAGCCGGATCAACCTGTTCATCCATGTGACCTTCATCAACCATGAAGCGGCACCCGGGCTGAAGCGGGGCGGCACGCTGACCGTTGTGCGCCCCGAGGTCGAACTGGAAGTGACGGCGGGCGATATTCCCGATCACATCACGGTGGATCTGGCCGGTCGCAACATCGGCGACGTGATCCACATCGGCGACGTTGTGCTTCCCGAAGGTGCCGTGCCGACAATCGGACGGAACTTCGTCATTGCCAATATCGCGGCGCCCTCGGGCCTGCGGTCGGCCGACAACGAAGACGCATGAGCCCAGGCTTCGGCCTGACGCGCGCCAGAAAACGCGAAGGGTCCGCCCTTCGCGTTTTTCGTTGTGAATCGCCGGTCAGGCCCCGATGTGCTGGACCGAGCTGAAAATCTCAAGCTCTGGCGGACCAAGGTAGATGTCACCATGGCTGCCCGCGCCCCGGTGGGCCGACCGGAAAGCCTCGGATTTCGTCCAGGCTGTGAAGGCCTCTTCGCTGGCCCAAAGCGTGTGCGACAGGTAAAGAACGTGGTCGTCCTTTCTTGCCCCTTTCATGAGGTGGAAGGACACAAAGCCCGGCACCTGCGGCAACTGGCTGTCGCGGGCGGTCCAGACCGCTTCAAAGTCGGCCTCCCTCCCTGGTCTGACCCTGAAGCGGTTCATTGTAAGGTACATGGGCGTGACCGATGCTGTGCTGGGCATGACCCGCAGCCTGGCGCGACCGGGCGGTCCGGTCAAGCTTGCAGGTTGCGGGAGCGGACGCGGCGCGCTACCTCATCCCCGGCAGGCAGACGGCGGGGACGGGCATGAAGCTATTCGTGGGCCTTGGCAATCCCGGGGCGAAATATGCGGGCAACCGGCACAACATCGGTTTCATGGCCATGGACCGGCTTGCTGCGGATCACGGTTTCGCGCCGTGGCGCAAGGCCTTTCAGGGCATGGCCGCAGATGGCCGGCTGGGGGATGACCGGGTCGTCCTGCTGAAACCCGGCACCTTCATGAACCTGTCCGGGCAGTCGGTGGGCGAGGCGATGCGGTTCTTCAGGCTGACCCCGGCGGATGTGACGGTGTTCCATGACGAGCTTGACCTGGCCCCCGGCAAGCTTCGGCTGAAGCAGGGCGGCGGACATGCAGGGCACAACGGGTTGCGGTCGCTGCACGAGCATATTGGCGAGGCCTATGGGCGGGTCCGCATGGGCATCGGCCACCCGGGCCACAAGGATGCCGTGGCCGCCTATGTGCTGCATGACTTTGCCAAGGCGGATCAGGCCTGGCTGGAGGACCTGCTGCGCGGCATTTCGGACGGTGCCGGACTGCTGGCCGCAGGGGATGGCCCGAAATTCCTGAATGCCGTGGCTCTGGGCGTCACCCCCGCGCGCCCGTCGACCGGCCAAGGCAAGGCAACTGCCGGGCCACCCGTCGCGCCTTCAGCACCGCAGCCTGCCGTGCAGGATCCGCAGCGAACCGCATTGCAACGTCTTGCAGACCGGTTCCGCCAGACCTGACGACGCGGGCCGACGTTGACAGGGGCCCGAGCCTGCCGCAGGGTCCGCAGCCTGAAAGGAAGACGGCATGACAGCAACCACAGATCATTCGATGCCGCTGTGGGCCACGCTG
>Ga0114977_10002038_pt1 | contig 13097 bp, 11 predicted proteins | sample S_130805_MF_Meta_FD_87026 | JGI IMG/M metagenome (GOLD analysis project Ga0114977, IMG submission 87026) | Freshwater microbial communities from Lake Simoncouche, Canada to study carbon cycling - S_130805_MF_MetaG | ecosystem: Environmental > Aquatic > Freshwater > Lake | place: Lake...
TGCCTCCGGTTCCTAATAGGCCGGTAGCAATTGTGCCGATTGATCCGGAAACAGTTCCGGCACCAGCAGAATTCTCAAGCAATTGACCGTTACCAAGAGTGGCATCGATGTTATCAATGGCTATTTTTAAAGTGGTCGGTGTGGCTAAGGAGTTGCCAAGCAATCCAGCGGCATCTATAGCTCCTCCGAAGTATGTGTTTACTTTGTCCAAGCCATCTGATAATGATGTGGCTTGAGAATGTCCAGGAACAGTTATTGGCCCTGTGCTGCCAACATAGTTGCTTAATTGCGACAAGCTCTCTGATAATGATGCGGCTGGACCTTCTTGCCCATAAATAGATGGGAGGGCTGTACTGCCAATTGCAGAGGCTATGCTGTTGCCAGGGATTCCTAACAAGCCATTTTCAACGACACCAATTGATGATGATATATTCCCGTCACCTGCAGAGTTGTCAAGCAGTTGGCCACCGCCAATAACGCCATTGATGTTGTCAATAGCAGTTTTTATGCTGCTTGGTGATTCAGCTGAAGTGCCAAGCAAGCCAATGGCATTTAAAGCGGGCCCGACATATGTATTTAATTTATCCAAGCCATCTGATAAGGATGAAGCTTGAGAAGCCCCGCCAACAACTGGCAGAGCAGTTCCACCGATTGCGGTGGCAATATCCATACCAACGGCCGAGAAGTCACCACTGCCGATGGCGCTGCTTAATGTTACAATATTGCCAGTGGCATGGCATATATCTGACCTTAAGTGGTTGCTATCCGAGGAATGCATGCCGGTGATAACGCTGGTGATGGCGGTTGCGAACTCATAAGCATTGATAGAATCTGCATTTAAATTTTGAAAGTTAGAGACCAAAGCGTCAGCGATCTCATTTAATGGGCTGCCGTTATCCACCATTGTGGCGATATAGTCAGTTAATGTTTCCACTGAAAGCTGGGTTGAGGCTCCATTTGTGGTGATGGTGTCAAGTATTGTCTGGGCGAGCATGCCGGGTGTTGAATAATTTAAAGCAGCTTGCAATCCAACTATAAGGTTGTCGACGGCTTGCATTAAAAGGTCGCTGGATGTGTTGAGGGCAAGATTTTGGCTCAGTGGAACTGTGCCAACTTGATGCTGTAAAGAAAACAAATCACCGGTGAGGGTTGTTGCCACTGTGTTGGTGCCGTTGGTGGAAAGAAGAAGGTGTAGATTGTTCACGATCTCGTTGTTAGCATTAACCAAGCTGCTTTTGTCATAGGTTCTAAGTTGGGAGAGATCGCCAGTTTGACTGGCTTGAAGATTTATAAGATTGGCAATGTTCAAGACGGATTCTTCAGTGGCAATGGACGCCTGAAGCAATGGCGAGACGTCACCTAATGCCCCTATCGTCTGGGCAGGCGAAGTTGCGCCGATGGGGGTTGTGCTGCTTGTAATACTAATTGCATCTAAAGAGGTGCCATAACGCGTGTTGAAATAGGCGCAGGTTTCTTCGACGCTTGCTCCTCTACTAATATAAGTATTAAGATCATTTTTGACTTCCCATGCACCTGGATTTGTTGGGAATTGAGATGATAATATATTTTTTAAAGAACTTTCAATTGTGGGCGTGAAGACGGTCATAAATCACCTATTTATTTTTGTTGCGTAATATTATTGTAATTAAAATTTTATTTTCAAGCCAATGGTAGCTATATGCTCATATAACTGGGCTTTTAAGGCCGAGGTATTTGAGAGGTCGCCGAGGTGATTTCTATAACCAGCGTTACTTTCCATTTTTCCACGGTTGATAAACATATATTCCAGCTGCACATCGGATCTTGGATTAAGTGCAACGTTTAAGCCAGCACCACCTTGATATGCAAAGTTGGTTTTAGCCTTTTTAGCATAGGTATAAGAGTTGGTGGGACCAGCGTTTATGCTAGTAAAAATAAGTTTATCGGCACTATTTCTTGACGCCCCTAACCCGACTTTCACATAAGGGGTGATGGTGCTTTCAGTTGGAAGGTCGGCGCTGAAGTTCAGCATAAAGCTATCTGTCATCACTCCCCAAGATCTTGAACCGTCAGGGGACCCACTAGTAAAGCCTGAGGTAGATTTATATTTCCTATTCCCACTGTGCATATATTCCAATTCAACCCCGAAGTGGTCCATGAATTTTCTGCCAACTGCAATGCCGGCAATATATGTTGGCTTTCCTGTGCCAAAATTAAATTTGCTACCGCTAAGCTCGGTTGATTGCGAGAGGCCAGCTTTTACAGTGACATAGTTATTAAGGCTTTCAGCGCTTGCAATGCATGCCAGTGGTGCAGTGAACAATAATGATAATGCTGTTGGCTTTACTAAATTATAGAGTTTCATAAACATCTCTTGATAAAATTAAAATTCCTTTTTTTATTGCCACCTTAGTGCTGCAATAATAACTTGTGCTTTTAATGAGATCATAGATGGGTTAACAAAACGTTAATATTCTCAATATATTTTAAAAATGTTGAGGAGCGATATTTCTTGATTGGAATGCCAAGGGCGCGATGCCCTCAGTAAGCTAGGGTTTTACTGGGTTTGCGATGAGCGAGAAATGATTTGATGAAAATGAAGGAATATGCAAAAATGAGTGTTGAGTCACAGTTGCCATGACAAATTTCGGATATTTTATCAAGCGGCAAGGGGGGTTAGTTTTTCTTGCCAAAGGATTTTTGCTCTTTGCCGACAATCAGGGTGCAGCCACATATAATCATAATGGCCCCGATGATCGTTCTGTCTGAAATCACTTCATTGAAGAAGAGGTATCCAAAAACAGCGCCAAGCACCAGGCGCATAAAATCAAATGGTGCCACCACGCTAAGCTTTGTCATCTGATATGCTTTGATCATTAAAATTTGCGCCAGGTTATGCAAAGCTCCCATTGCGAACAGAATGATCAATTCCTGCTTGCTTGGAATATATGGGTTATAAAGGAAATATGGCATGGCAACCATGGTGGTTAATAGCGAGACATAAAACACCATAAGCAACGGGGCCAAGTCTTTGCTTAAGATCTTCATTATGATGCTGGATGATGCCCATATAACGCAGGCCCCCAAGATATATAAAGAATAATAATTAAAAGAATCGACATTGGGGTTTAAAATTATTGTAACGCCAGCTAGCCCGATGGATATGGCGATCCATTTTTCTATGCTTGGTTTATCCTTAAGCCAGAATATTGCCATAAGGGATGTGAGAATGGGGGTGACGAAAGTTATGGCGACTGATTCATTTAATGTGGTGCCCTTCATGCCAGCTGCAAAGCAATAGGTGCCGGCGAAGGCTAGAACCACGCGGGCTATATTATAATGAATGAAAGAAGAGAACTCTTTGCGAAAATTAAACTTTATGAAGAAAAGGAATGGGCAAAGTGTGAGCAGGCTGAACAGGGCGCGAAAAAAGGCGATGTTATATGATGAAATGGAGTGGCCTAAAATTTTAACCACGCAGTTGAAGACAGAAAAGAATACGCATGATAGCAGTATATATATAATCCCGGCCATTGCCTTATTATCCATTTTTGAAATGCGAATCATGATTGCTGCTTGAATGATATTTGTTAGGGATCATATATTTATAGGGTGATAAGATCAATAACTAATGTGGGGGAGGTATTTAATTTGACATGAAAAGGCAATGGGCATAAAATGTGGCTATTAAGGCTATAGGGGTGCTAAAATGAATATAGATTATGTAATCATCGCAATTTACTTGGCGGCCATATTAACCATCGGCATAGCCAGTGGCCTTGGTGTTAAGGGAGTTAAGGATTATGCTGTTGCCAAGCGAGGGTATAGCACATTCTTTTTAACCATGACTTTTTTAGCCAGCAGTTTTGGCTCGGGCGCCGTGGTGGGTGATGTTGCAAGGGTTGCAACCGATGGCATTATATTCACTGTGGCTATCTCAGGGTTTTTAGTATGCTGCCTGATTATGGCGCACTTTGTGGCACCTTATTTTGATGGAAGATTTGCTGGCATGATTTCAGCGGGCGACATAATGAATTATTTTTATGGTAGAAAGGCTGAGCAGGCCACTGCCTTGTTGGGCCTTATAACCAGCAGTTTATATATTGGTGGGCAATTAACGGCCATGGGGCACATCATTGGAATATTCTTGCAGATGGAATATAAAATGGTGATTGTTGGGGCTGCTGTGGTGGTGATGACATATTCTGCCTTCGGGGGGATGAGATCCGTGGCGATGGCTGATGTTTTTAAATTCAGTATTATAGTGATTATGGTGCCGCTTATGACCATAACTATGGTCGCTGATGCAGGTGGTATATCAGCTGTGTTTGCAGCAATACCTGACGAGAAGTTCTCTGTGCTAACGCACCATAAATTTTCGGAATATGCGTTGTTGTTTCTTGTCAGCTTTACGCCATTCTTGTGGATGTATCCACCTATCATTCAACGGTTTCTGATGGCAAAGCAGCCAGAGCAAATCGCGGTGATGTATCGAGTGCAATTTGCTGTGCGAATTATGTTTATGCTGATGATTGTGTGCATTGCTTTTTCTGGTGCTGCGATGTTTCCTGGGGTGCCTCCTAAAGACCTGGTTGCCCATATTGTTAATACCGTGCTGCCAATGGGGTGCAAGGGGATGTTTATAGTTTGTGTGCTTGCTGCCAGCATGTCTACTTCTGATTCGCATATGAATGCAGCTTCGGTGTTGTTGGCCCATAATCTCTTTAAATTTAAAGAAGAAAAGAAAGAAATGCTGATGCTGCGTTTTGGCACAATTCTAGTTGGCTTTTTTGCTATTATAGTGGCGGTTTATGACTTGGAAATTGTGAATTTGATCATGAGTGCATTTTCAATTTGGGGTGCTGCGGTCACCATACCTCTGCTTGCAGCTGTGATGAAGGTTAGAGCTTCATCTTGCGCTTTTTGGAGTTGTTTGGCCAGCGTTGTGGCGGCCTTTGTTGTTATCAATATAGTTATGGATAAGCCGGGGCTTACAGCCCCTGCCGTTGCAGTTTTTGCCGGGTTGATTGGGTTTTCTTTTGGCAATATTTGTTGGAGATATTCCAATAAAGCTGTTTAATTTTATCGGCATAACCTGCAAATTACATTGTTTTGCGAGCTGAGATATTGTATACTTCAAGCGTAAAATATTCCTTCTTTAAGGTAGATAAATGCCCACGCATCAACAAGAGCTTAGTGATAAAAAAAGTCAGGCTTCGGCTTGGTTTGCATCGCTGCGCGATACTATATGCAATGCGTTTGAAGGAATTGAGAGGTCGGTTGGCTCGGATGCCAAATTCCAACGTAAAGAATGGCAGCGTTCTGGTGGTGGCGGTGGAGTTATGTCTGTTATGCGCGGTGAAGTTTTTGAAAAGGTGGGGGTTAATATTTCCACGGTGTGGGGTGAATTCCCTGATAATTTCGCCAAAGAAATACCCGGCACGCAAGACAATAAAGAATTCTATGCAACTGGCGTTTCATTGGTCGCTCATATGAAATCACCCATTGTGCCATCTGTTCACATGAACACTCGGTTTATTGCCACTCAAAAATCATGGTTTGGCGGCGGGGCTGATTTAACCCCCGCTATATTTTTCCAGGAAGATAGTGATCACTTCCATGGCAAGCTGAAGGGGGCTTGTGATAAATTTGATGCCGGATATTACCCAAAATTTAAAGAAGAGTGCGACCGTTATTTCTATCTTCCGCACCGCGGCGAAGCCAGAGGGATTGGTGGGATTTTTTATGATTATTTAAACACCGGTTCCTGGGATGCTGATTTTGCCTTTACCAAGGAAGTGGGGCTTGCTTTTCTGGAAGCCTTTGTACCGTTGGTGCAAAAGCGATGCCACATCCCATGGGGTGAAAAAGAAAAAGAAATGCAGTTGCTAAAGCGTGGAAGATATGTAGAATTTAATCTGCTATATGATAGAGGCACTAAATTTGGATTAATGACGGGTGGCAATACGGATGCTATATTGATGTCATTGCCACCAGAAGCGAAATGGAGTTAAAGGAATTATGGAATACAGTGAATTTTTAACCGATGAAAACAAAGCCTTCACTTCCCTTGAAGGGAGGATTTTGGTTGCTGTGAAGTCTTTAGACGGCAGCTGCTTTGAAAAATCTTTGATTTATATCTGCGCCCATGATGAGAATGGCGCTATCGGGGTTATTATCAACCATCGCATAGGCTCACTCAGCTTGAAAGATGCAATAAAGTTTGATGACTCTGTTGCGAAGAAGTATGAAAAACCATTCCCAGTTGTTTTCGGTGGGCCGGTGGAATCCAGCCGATTTGTGATTTTAAGCCTGAGTAAAGAGCAGCAGGAAAGGTTTGATATCAACAGGGCAATCACCGTTCACACTGATTGCGATGGATATTTAAGCAATTATGTTTCGGCTAAAAGTAAAGATAAATTTCTGGTTGCTAAAGGGATTGCAGCGTGGGAGGCCAATCAGTTAGAGCAAGAGGTTGCGGATAACTCTTGGTTAATAGCTGACCCCAATGTTGACATCATCTTTTCTCAGCGCATCAAAAACAAATGGGACAGAATGGTGAAGCAACTTGGTGTGTCTGATCTTGCCAATTTAGTTAACTATAGTGGCGAAGCTTAATCCTTTCCGGGCTAAACTTAGGTAATTTAATAATAAGTTGGTTGACTTTCCCCTTAATCGACGTTAAAAAACGTTAATATTATTCGGTTATATTAACGTTTTAAGCTTAAGGGGTATAATACCATGAGATTGAGAGACCACTTCAATTACGTAGCTAATTTTGTATCTAACCCTGCTGTATTATATGTAACTCATCATATATCAGAAGGATTGGGAGGGATGAAAAACATAGCAACTCAGGGATGGAATATGGTAGGTGCCCCGATTTTAAAGGCTATGAATCCTAATGTTTTTGCCGAGATACAAGCTGTTGCAGCTGAAATTAAAAAGAATGGTGGCGCTAAAGAACTTTTGCTAAAAAGAGTTGAGCAAGAGAAGGTGAAGTGTGCTGAAAAGGCGAAGATGCCTGTGGCCGATGTAGATAAGTTATTAAAGTGCATATTAGATATACCAGAGTCTGATGATAATTTTGTCAATACAATGCAGGATTTTGCTTCGTGCGCGGGGATAAATTTTTTAAACTTTAACACAGAAGCGAAGGAAATGTCAGCTCTTGCAACATGTATATCAAGGGATTTTAAAGCTGCTGCTAAGCAAGCTCAAGCTGTTGTGTCGCACATAAGCAAAAACATAAATTTGGATGATTTTTCAAAAATCATTTCTAAAATTGAAAAGAGTCATTATTTAGATAAGTCATTGAAGCCAAAATTAGAGCATGCAATTGAAACTTGTGCTCATAACATTGGTGAAGATGTTGAAGGTGCCCATAAAAAGATGCAGTGCGTTTCTGATATGGCTTATGCTAAAGGTGGAATGGTGCAAAAAATACAAGCATTTGTTAAATGTGATAATATAACTATGGATGCTCATGGTGTGGACGAAATGCATAATATGCTGGCCTTTGTTAGCTGTATACCTGGCGCCATGGAAGATCAATTCAAGGTTGTTGAAGTTGCTTTCGATGGCAGTTTATCTAATTAAAAATGAGGTGATATTATGAGCGTTGATTTAATGGCCGATGTTAAAGAGTCTTTAGACGCTGGTAAGTCTTTAATCGCAAGTAAACTCTTTGATAAAGCTTTGACTGAGTTGAAAGATGCTTTAAGTTTATTGCAAGAAAATGATCGTATGAACGATCCTTCGGCAGCAACTGTTATTGCGCAAATCGGTTATGTCTATAGGCTTCAAGCCGCTGCGAGTCCTGATGCCGTGGCATATTTAAAGGATGCTATGAATGTAATGAATAATATTCTTCCAAAGCCGAATCTAGCAATCGATGTTGAAGTTGCTAATATGGCAAGGGAAGTTGGGCGACATACTTATGGCCAAATTGTTGATAAGCTATACAATTCAGTGCATGTTTTAGGTGTTCCTGCGGAAACAGATTCATCAGTAATTAAAGAAGCGAAGTGGATCACAATTCTTGATAATCTAGATCTTGCGCTCAGGGTTTCGAATGAAAGATTGCCAGGTGTTGAATTTGAGCTGAAAGAGCAAACACCAGCATATATTGCTAACGCTTTTGTTCATCTGCATAAGGATGTCGCAACCCCATATTATTTAATGGGTGAGATGGTCAAGGGGTTGGCTATATATCAAAAAACCTGCCCGATCATTCAATATGCTTTCCCTGATGGGCATAATACGTTCGGCATTTGTCTTGCGAATGTAGGTATTGGTTTGAATGCTTTGGGTAATTATTCTGGGGCGAATATATATTTCGATCAAGCGCTGAGTATGCTTAACAGCAGCAGCCTTGAAGACAAAAATTCAATGATGGACCAAGTTTCTGGATATATTACGGCTAATTATAAGTTGATAGCTCCTGTAACTGAAGAGGGTGCAAATGACGCACTAGTTGAAAGTCAAAATGCTTCGCAAGCTGTAGAAGTTTATCATGATGAGGCAACAGTTGTTGAGCAAGTTGACGCCTCTTTGACACACGCGTTCAATAAATCTTTAACGCCCGAATCTGATCAATAGTTTCAAGAGAAGATGTGATGTTAGTAATAAGTGCCGCAGCGCATCTTTAAGCAGCCCCAACCCATGCCTGGCAGCATTGGCGTGCAAGGTTGCGGATTCTGTTGATATACCCCACCCGTTCTGTCACGCTTATAACGCCGCGTGCTTCAAGCAGGTTGAATATGTGAGCGGCCTTAAGGCATTGGTCATAGGCCGGTTGTGCCAAGTTGGCCTGAACTAAATTACCACATTCCTTTTCATGATCTTCGAAGTGGCGCAACAGCATAGCAACGTCAGCATGTTCAAAGTTATATGCACTGTATTCCTTTTCATTGCGCAGAAACACTTCGCCATACTTTAATCCTTGTTTATTCCATTTTATATCTAATATACTATCGACCTTCTGGATGATCATGGCTAAGCGCTCTAGACCATAGGCAAACTCGCCTGGAATAGGGTTGCATTCGATTCCGCCAAGCTGTTGCATATAGGTGTATTGAAACACTTCCATGCCATCGCACCAAACTTCCCATCCTAAGCCCCATGCGCCAAGGGTTGGGTTTTCCCAATCATCTTCAACAAAGCGAATATCATGAACTAATGGATCTATCCCAATTAGTTTCAAACTTTGCAGGCAGAGATCTTGAATATTTTCAGGAGATGGTTTTAATATGGCTTGAAACTGATAAAAATGTTGCAGGCGGTTAGGGTTTTCTCCATATCTTCCATCTGTTGGGCGACGGGAAGATTGCACATATGCCACATTCCAGTGCTCAGGCCCGAGGGCGCGCAGGAATGTTGCCGGGCTTGATGTTCCAGCGCCAACTTCCATGTCATATGGTTGCAATATTGCGCAGCCCCAATCGCCCCAAAAGCGTTGCAACTCCATAATTATGTCCTGAAAATACATAGTATAACTCCATTTTTCTTCCATCTTTATAGCTTAATGCACAAACTACTTCAACAAAAATAAAATAGCTGATATAGTCTGTATAGTGTTGATATGGAGTGTGTAAATGAGTGGTAGACTTGGTGAATTGCTATTAATATTATTAATTGTTTTGGTGTTGTTTGGTGCTGGAAAAATCCCCCGCATTATGGGTGATATAGGGCGCGGGATTAAGGCTTTAAAAAATGGCCTTAATGATGAGCATAAAAACGATAATAAATCTGAGTGATAATATATCGTGCAAAGAGGTTTAAATAGAAAATTATTCTTGCTATTTCAAGCGGGATGTTGATAAATAAATGATGCATCAATAATTATTTGCTAGCAATGGAGGCAAAGATGAATGACAGGTTAATAGCGGTAACGGCTATATTAGTTAGCTTTATGTCCGTGGGATATACAGTGTATGGGAATTCCACCCATGAGAAAATGATTGAGGCGCCAATAGGCCATGACATGACAAAGGAGCAAGTGGTAGAGGTTATCAAAGAAACCTTAAGCACCAACCCTGAAATCATTATGGATTCAGTAGAGAAATATCGTGAAGCTAAAGCTCAACAAGCTGTTGAAGAGCAAAAGGTGAAAGTTCGTGCAGTGCGCTCTACCTTAGAAGGCAACACTGCAGATCCACGTGTTGGGCCATCAAACGCCAGCATAAAAATTGTTGAGTTTTTTGACTATAACTGTGGCTATTGCAAAAAAATGTCAGGAATCAAATCTGAATTGTTAAAGACTGATTCAGACGTGCAAATAATCTTCAAAGAATTGCCTATTATGTCGCAGGATTCTTTCAAGCTAAGCACGGCTGCATTGGCGGTTTATCAGGTTGATCCGGATAAATATATGGCGTTCCAAGAAGCTTTGTTTAATCGTGCGTCACCAAGTGCTGAAGAGCCAGACTTATTGATGATAGCTCTAGGCTTAGGTATTGATACAGTGAAGCTTAAAGCTGCAATGAATGATTCTAAAGTTGGCGCTGTGATACAAGATAATATGAAGCTTGCCCAGGATATAGGCCTGCGTGGGACACCATTTTATGTTATCAATGGTGAAGTGATTCCAGGTGCTGCAGACATTGCTGAATTGCGCAAGCAAATTATGAATGTTCGTGCTCAAGCCAAGATGGATGCGTCTGCTGCAAAGGAAGAAGATAAAGAGCCTTCTAAGGAACCTTCTGCTGCGCCAGTAGAAGCTCCTGTTGCAGAAGCTTCTGAGGTTGCCCCCTCTCCTGTCGTTGCTGCTGCAGAGCCAGTCGCGCCAGAGCACAAAGATGATACTCCTGTTGCGAAGTAATCTGCTTTTCTGATTTTTAACGCCCTCTGTCGCTGTTTGGTGGCAGGGGGTGTTTTTTTATATAAATCTTAACAACATTAATATTGTTGCCAGGGCGTGAGGTGTGATATTATGCGATCATGTTCAATAAAGATATGAGGTTTAATATGGCGAAAGGTGGAATATTTGGCGCAATAAAAAGAGCTTATGATCAAGGGCGTAGGGATGGAGGTGATGTTTTTGACGGACTTCAAGCTGTTCTTGAAGATAGACAAATTAAAAAAGATATAGCAAAAGGTTTTAAAAGAACATTAGAAGACATAGCCGAAAGAGCTAAAAATCTTGATGAGTATGGAAGATTTGTTAAGGATAAAGATTTGCCCACAGAAGATGATAATGCTGCTGCGGGTGGAGAAGAATGCTTCGGTGGAGATAGTAGCCCTTATCCAGCCTCTAGCCCTACAATAATCCCTGCAGAGCAGCAAAGCGATAGTGTAGAGAATCATGGCGGCGTTAGCAACCATATGGATTTTTAATTAAAAGAAGTGTTTATTCCTTCATTTTTCCTTTATGGAAAAGGTAATAAGCGCTTTGATATGGGCTGATGGCTTCGATCATCTTATGATCATCTGCGTGTGTTGGTGTTTGTTGGCCTTCGGTAATATCATATTGAGTTGCTTCTTGTTTTGGGCCGAGAACAATTAAAGTTCCAGGGGTATAATGACCTAGCTTCTGATATGTGCTTATTAAAGCCCTGTTTGCAGGGTGGTGCAATATATCCGTTCCATAAAATTTGCTTTCATAGCTTAAACCTAACATGGCCAAAACAGTAGGGGCTAAGTCTATCTGACTGGACATGTTTTTTATTTCCGATGCCTGAAGTAATTTTGGGGCATATATCAACAGCGGGATATGATATCTTTTAGGGGGGAGGTCGTTCTTACCAGAGCTGCCAGCGCAATGATCTGCAGTTATAACGAATATGGTGTTATCAAACCATGGCTTATCTTTTGCTGCTTCTATTATTTGCTTAATGGCAAAGTCAGTATATTGCACTGCGCCGTTTCGCCCACCGGTTGGTGTTTTAGCCTTGTCATTTGGGTAGGTGAATGGGCGGTGGTTAGAGGTTGTCATTATGAAGTAAAAGAAGTTTTTCTGCTTAGCAAAATCTTGATCTGCTTCTTTAATGGCCCTTCTATAAATATCTTCATCAGCCACCCCCCATGCATTGGAAAAGGTTATTTCTTCATTATTCAAACTTGACCTATCCAAGGTTTGAAAATGATTATGTGAAAAGAAGTGATTCATATTATCAAAATAACCAAAGCCACCATATAAGAATTTAGTGCTATAGTTGTGTTGATTAAGCACGGTGCCTAGTGAAAAAAGATTTTCATTCCCCGGCATTCTTACGATCGAATTGCCTGGGGTTGGCGGTATGGAAAGGGTTATGGCCTCCAATCCGCGCACTGTTCTGGTGCCCGTGGCATAGAAATTGCTGAAAAACAATGATTCCTTGCTCAGAGAATCTAAAAACGGAGTTAGATTGTCCTTATTGCCAAAGCGTGCCATATATTCTGCGCTGAGGCTTTCAACCGTTATCAATATAACATTATACCCCTTCTTGGCTTTGCCATTATTCACAAAACGTTTGATTGATAAATCACCGCTTTCTGGCATGCCAAGGCTGTGCTGCACGACCTGGAAGGCTTTATTATTATCAATGGTTTTATAAAATGACGGATAGTCTAAAGAATTGTTTTTGAAGGCAGAAAACAAATTATATATACCATTATGGGCAAGCTCATTTTCATAGCGGTCAGGAAGTTCTATAGTAGAGCTGCTGATATAAAAACAGCTGATTGCTGAAAATAAAAGGCTGAACATTAATTCTTTTAACCTGCTGCTGGTTATGGTAATAGTTTTGCAAAGCTTGAAGCTGATTGTGGCAGCGCATAAAGCAGATAGTATAAGCAATTTTATTATAGGGTATGATTCATATATATTTTTAACCACTTCATCCATATAGATCAAATAATCCACGGCAATGAAGTTGAATCTTGTGCCAAATTCATCCCAGAATAGCACCTCTCCAATAGAGCTCGAAATTAGATAGAAGATGGCAATAAATATTATGCTGAACTTAAATAGACTATTGTTCGCTATGGCTTTGGGAGTGATTAAGGAGAGTGCCATAATTAAAGGCAGAAACCATAACCCTGTACATATATCGTAAACTGCGCCAGCTATGAACACAAGGGCGGAGGAGATTCCTAGGGTAACTTGGTCTATCATGAGGGCATATCCAAATAAAACA
>Ga0114977_10002039_pt1 | contig 13096 bp, 12 predicted proteins | sample S_130805_MF_Meta_FD_87026 | JGI IMG/M metagenome (GOLD analysis project Ga0114977, IMG submission 87026) | Freshwater microbial communities from Lake Simoncouche, Canada to study carbon cycling - S_130805_MF_MetaG | ecosystem: Environmental > Aquatic > Freshwater > Lake | place: Lake...
AAACGCCCCCGCCCCGCTGAACCCAGGCTGGTACTGCCGCGGACAAACCTGCGCCTGCCCCGCCGCACATTCCTCACACGCGTCCCCGCCGCACCCGCACGCAAACGGCACGGTCACCAGATCGCCCTCCCGCCACCGTCTCACCCCGCGACCCACCGCCGCAATCTCCCCCGCAAATTCATGCCCCGGCACATGCGGCAGCACTTTGATGTCAGGATCATGCCCCTGCCACGCATGCCAGTCGCTCCGGCACACCCCAGCCGCCCGCACCCGGATCACCACTCCACCATCCAGCACCGCCGGATCTGGCAGCTCCATCTCCCTCAATCGCTCCCCGAACGCTCCATAAACCATCGCTTTCATCCCCATCCCTCCCCCATCTCCCCGCACCTCTCCACCGGAAATCCCATCCCATCGGAATCCCGCGTCCGCCGACGTCCCTCTGAAAGAGTCGGCGGATCGCGGAATCGATGATCGTGTGCGGCCACTGCAGCTGCCGGTTCCCATGCAGAGGGGCAGGAAATCCGGGCTCACAGCGCGTCACCACGCCATCCTCCCGCATAACCCGCTCCCGCTCGCGCTCAAGGCCGCACTTCAGGAATTTACCAACCCTCAGACTTTCCACTCGCCACGGTAACTCCGTGTCAGCTCCGACAACGCACACGAATCCTCACGGAATGTGTTCGCCGCAGGATCCCACTTCAGGGTTTTCCCAGTCCGGTACGCAATGTTGATCAGGTGACACGCAATCGCCGACCGCCCACCCACAATCTCACTCGTGATCGGCTTCGTCCGCGCCCTCACCGCCTTCAGGAAGTCATCCATGTGATTCGTGCTGTTATACAGCTTCACCGCCGCATCCTTCAGCAACTCCTTCTCCGCCGTCATATACGCCCGCTCCACACTCGTCTTCTCCCCCTTCGCATACGCCACCTTGCCATTCAGCACGACCTCAAACTGCCCGCGGTTCACCTTCACTTCCCCATTCTCCCCAAAGAAGTGCGCCCCGAACCCTCTCTGCACGTGCTTCACCACCACGCCATTCCCGTAGACCAACTCGCATCCCTCCACTTTCCCATTCTGCCGTTCCTTCAGCAGTTCGGCACAACCCTCCGGAGCCCTGACCTCCACCGGCCCGCTGTCATCCACTCCCAAACCCCAGTGCGCAATGTCCAGATGGTGCGCACCCCAGTCCGTAATCATCCCGCCACCATACTCCGCATTCATCCGCCAGTCCGGAAAATGCCCGTGCACCCCACGCGGCGACAGCACCGAATTGTAAGGCCGCACCGGCGCAGGCCCGAGCCACCGATCCCAGTCCAACCCGGGCTCCATCGCCTCCTCCGGCAGATTGCACGGCAGCGGCGGCGGCCCGAACTGCACTTCCGCCCTAACCAGCTTCCCGATCACCCCGTTCCGCACCAGCTCGCACGCCACCCGGAATTCCCCGCTCGACCGCTGCATCGATCCCGTCTGCAGCACGCGCTTCTCAGCCTCCACCGCCGCCATCACCGTCACCGCCTCATGAATGTTATGCGTCAGCGGTTTCTCGCAATACACGTCCTTCCCAGCCTTCAGCGCCGCCACCGTGATGATCGCGTGCCAATGATCCGGCGTCGCAATGCACACCGCATCAATGTCCTTCCGCCCCACCACATCTCGGAAATCCCCAGTCTCCATGCAACCCTTCCAACCCTCCGTCTTCTGCGCCGCATAGTGCTCCGCCACCTTCTTCGCCGCATGTTCCCTCCGCGTCTTGTCCACATCACACACCGCCACCACTTCCACCCCTGGCTGCCCCAGAAACGCCCTCAGCAAGTGATCACTCTGCTTCCCCATCCCAATGAACCCCATCGTGATCCGCCCCGACGGCGCAACGTCCGCACTCCACACGCGCGACGGAAGGATAAACGGCACACTCAGCGCTGAAGCGCGCAGAAACTGACGACGATTGGATTTCATGTTCATTTTGGGGGGTAATTGCTGTCCCTCTCTGCTGCCAGACTCGCCCCTCAAGGAAAACTCTTTTCTCGCCCTCAATCGCGGCCACTTTCCACCCACCCCCATGCCTCACTTCCCCCTCCCCACCACCAACGGTCTCCCCTTCTACCGCTACCGCGACGGTCTCTACGCCGCCGACCTCATCGCCGCAGCCATCAATGGCTTCGACTTCTTCTCCCGCCTCGCCTCCCAGCCCGATTCCCTCGAAGGCATCTGCCAATCCTTCGGCTTCCACCCGCGCCCAGCCGACGTCCTCCTCACGCTCTGCCGCGCCAATGGCCTCGTCGACCTCATCGACGGCACCTACCACGTCTCCGCCATCGCCCGCGAACACGCCACCCAAGGCACCCCATGGAACCTCGCTCCCTACTTCGCCTCTCTCCACCACCGACCCGTCGCCCGCGACTTCCTCAAGGTCCTCACCTCCGGCAAACCCGCCGGCTGGTCCGGTGATCAGGACTCCGCCGATTGGCACAAGGCCATGGAAGACCCCGCCTTCGCTAGCTCCTTCACCGACGCCATGGACTGTCGCGGCGCATGGCTCGCTCCAGCCCTCGCCGCCTCCCTCGACCTCTCCTCACACCACCACCTCATCGACATCGGCGGCGGCTCCGGCATCTACGCCTGCGCCCTCGCTGCCGCCAACCCACACCTCCACGCCGTCGTCTTCGACCAATCCCCCGTCGACCGCATCGCCGCCAATCTCATCGCCTCCCGCAATTGCTCCGCCCAAGTCTCCGTCGCCGCAGGCAACATGTTCGCAGGCCTCCCCGACCACGCCGACGTCCACCTCTTCTCCAATGTCCTCCACGACTGGGACGTCCCCGAAGTCACCCAGCTCCTCGCCGTCTCCGCCGCCACTCTCCCCAAAGGCGGTCTTCTCGTCATCCACGACGCCTTCATCAATCCTGACAAATCCGGCCCGCTCCACATCGCCGAATACTCCGCCCTCCTCATGCACAGCACCCAGGGCAAATGCTACAGTTCCTCCGAATACGCCGACCTCCTCGACGCCGCAGGCTTCTCCCCAGGCCCATACCACGACACCGTCGCCGGCCGCGGCTTCATGACCGCTCTCCGCCGCTGATCCCCAGCCCCCAAGGCGTTCCCCTACGACCCACCCCGGTTGCCCCCCAGCCCCCCCATCTCCTACCTCTCCCCATGCACCTGAAACTTCTCTTCTTCTGGCTCTCCGGAGCCGGTTCCGACGCCCTCGAACGCTGCCCGGATTGGGAACAGCGCAAGTACGTCGCCTTCGGTGCCACCGTCCTCGTCCCCGCAGGCTTCGCCTTCATCGCCTCCGCCTACGCCATATCCACCCTCACCGACAACTGGCTCGCCACCTTCGCCATCGCCGCCGTCTGGGCCTTCATCATCCTCACCATCGACCGCGCCCTCCTCGCCTCCTACCGCTCCTACATGTCGCCGTTCCGCAAGATCGGCCAGTTCACCCTCCGCTTCGTCGTCGCCGTCCTCATGGGCCTCACCATCGCCCACCCGCTCGTCCTCCTCCTCTTCCGCGACACCGTCTCCTCCGTCATCGAACGCGAACGCGACGCCGACCTCGCCACCGTCTCCGAGGAACATCAGGTCACTAACCTCCGCCTCACCGCCGCCGCCGATTCCATCAAAGCCGAAATCGCCACCCAGCAGCAGAAATGGAACGATAGCTTCAAAGCCGAATTCCTCGCCGCCGAAGCCGCTTCCTCCGACTCCCCAACCGCTGGCCTCACCCCGGAACAACAGGCCGATCTCAAGAAATCCGTCGACGAAGCCACCGCCGCCTTCCGCACCAGTCTCGCCTCCGTCGAATCCCAGATCGCCGAACTCTCCCCAGCCTACTCCAAACTCCAGTCCGAACTCGCCTTCTGGCAGTCCGAATTCGAACGCGAACTCAATGGCCAGCGCTCCGGCATGGCCGGCGAAGGCCCTCGCGCCAAATCCATCCGCTCAGACCAACTCGACTGGCGTCGCACCGAGGTAAAACGCCTCGGCGCCCTCCTCGACGCCGCCAGCGCAGAAAAATCCGGCCTCGATTCCCGCATCAACGACGCCATGAAGGCCGCCACCGACGCCTTCGATCTCCGTCTCGCCGCCGACGCCGCCAAAAATGCCGAGGAAGCCAAACGCATCGCCGACCTCCGCCGCCGCATCCAGCAGGACCAAGCCGCCCAATTCGTCACCCAGCAGAACGGCATCCGCGCCGCCATCCGCCAGCAGATCGACACGCTCCTCGCCGACCTCAAACGCGCCCAGGACGACATCGCCGCCGCCTCCGCAGCCCTCGCATCCCGCACCGCCGCCCTCCGCGCCGAACCCCGCCGCGATATCCTCACCCAGACCCTCGCCCTCCACCGTCTCTTCGACGCCCACGACGCCCGCGCCAGCTTCGCCTTCTCCACCTACGCGATCCTCACACTCCTCTTCATGCTCGTCGACACCATCCCCCTCGTCGTCAAATTCTTCTGCGCCCCAGGCCCCTACGACACGCTCGTCGATCGCGACGAAATGACCTTCAAAGCCGACCACCACGGCTTCCGCCACGCCCACCAGCACTTCCTCTCCGAACTCAAAAACGGCCGCATCCCCTTCAGCTCCCGCAGCCGCGACCTCGACCACGCCTTCTCCGACGGCGTCGAGCAAACCCGCGCCGCCCAAGCCTTCCTCGACTCCCTCGTCGAAATGGAACACCAATTCCACCAGCGCCTCGAATCCGAAGCCGCCCGACCCGGCAGCGACGCCCGCCCAGCCCTCCTCGAAGCCATGAAACAACAATTCTACCAGTCCCTCCACGCCCGCATGGAACAATACTTCGCCACCGCCGCCAACCGCCGCGCCTAACCCAACGCAAAAGCCCATCCCGCCACCCCTCTCCCCACCAGCCCCTGGGAGCGCTGAGCCCCAGCTCGGCGTTCTCCCCACACGCCCTCTCCCCACACGCCCCTCTCCGAACAAGCCAGCCGCAGGCTCTGGACTGCTGGGAGAATCACAGCTCTCCCTGCGTGCGAAGCACGCCTACAAGCCCTCCCAACCAGCCCCCCTCCCAACAAGCACCGGGCACGCGAGGCTCTGTACTCGCGCTCTCCCAACAGGCCCCATCTCAAATCTCAAATTTCAAATCTCAAATCCCCCCGCGCGCCGCAGGCTCTGGACTGCTGTCAGAATCTCAGCTCTCCCTGCGTGCGGAGCACGCCTACCCGCTCTCCCCACAAGCCCCCACCCTACCTCATCAGCCACGCCCAATCCGTGAGACGCCTTGCCAATCCGACTGGCCCGGACATTATGGCCTGCAGTCAATCACATCCATTTAATTTCCACCAATTGCAAGGCTCCCGCCACCACACCCCGATTGCAAATAGCTATTCCACCAGACATTGATAATACATCAACCGTTAAATGCCTGCTACCATGGATAAAATCTCCATCGCCGACATTCTTGGCCCCTGGATCAATCCGGACTGGGACAGCGGGTTGATCGATCGTTTGAGGGAAGCATGGAACAAGCCAATCCGCGATTTGTCGAACGAGGATTTGGCAACATTGTTGCGCCAGAGATTTGCCGTTGAGCAAATCCTTCCAATTGCCAGACAGCGATTGGCGGACGGCATTGACGATGACATGGAGATATTCGACGGAGAGCTTCAGGAAGCAATTGAAGATGCCATCAAATCCCTCTAACACAGCTCTGCCACCGATCGCCGGAGCTGCACTGTCGCACATCCATTCCTTAACTTTAACCCGCCTCCCGTTTCAACGCTCGCTACCGACCAAGCGGCGCCAGCGCTTAAACAACAAAGACACATGAGCGAGCAAACACTCCCAAAAGGCACAAAGATGTTTTTCGGTGCGCCTGTGAATCCAATGTCCGACGTCATCGCCGACGCCCTCGGGCAGGTTGTCGCTCAGGTCCCGGGAATCTGCGAAGCCTACATCCCTCAGTGTTTCATTGAAGGCGATACCGAAGCGAGGCAGGTGCTTGTCATTGGCGTCGAGACGAAAGAGAAGATCCCCGAAATCATGCCCGACCTGATGGGGAAAATGAGGCTCGCGCTTCCGGGCGGCGTTCTCATGGACATCCTGCCGTATGCGAGCGTCGACTTGCCCAACGAAGCTCGGGTCGCGAAGTGCCACATCTTTGGCGCACCCGTGAAGTCGAAGCCGTGGTGGAAATTCTGATGATGAGGAAAGACGGACAGCACCAGCCACATGACGGAAGACCGGCACACGGCGATTAGCCACACTCTCTTTCTCGTGGAAACCATCCCCTCCAGTCCATCCAGTCCATCCAGTCCATCCAGTCAATGCGGTCAATACGGTCAATACGGTCCACTCGTCTTCCCAATCCCTTCACACCTTCCCGGCCCCTGCCCCACTCCGCACAATCCCCGGCCAGGCGACGCTCGGCACTCACACTCTCCCAAAACGCCCCCCTCCGAACCAGCCATTCACACTTCTCACTTCCCCGCCAGCTCGCCGCTGGCTCTGGACTGCTGGGAACATCACAGCCCTCCCTGCGTGCGGAGCACGCCTACCCTCCGCACCAGCCACCACCTGAATCATCTGCCATGCCCAGTCCGTGAGACGTCCTTGCCAATCCAGTTGGCCCGGATATTATCGCCTCCAGACAATCACATCCATTGAATTTCCACCAGTCGCAACGTTCCCAGCCCCGCCGGAACACCCCGATTGCAAATGGATATTCCATCAGCTATAGTGGAAGGATAATCTGTTCTGCAAATATGAAGACCATTCTCGCAGCTTTGTTGCTTTGCTTGTTCCTTTCGGCGCTTGGCCACGCGGAAGAAGCCTCGACTTCAGACACAATCACGATCCGATATGTTGAGGGATATCAGGACTCAACAGTTCTTGGACGAATCTACGCGGTCTTTCAATCGGAGGGCGAAGGCCTGAAGCGTTTTGGCATTCACGTTTGGCCGGGACCAGATCCTGCTCTTGTTCCGAACCGCCATAACATTCTCAAACTTTTGCAGTCGTTTCCCACAATTCCTAAGGAGGTGACGAAGGGGCGAGGCATCCAAAGAGTCTTTGAGCCCGCTGGAATATTGACATTTCAGGTTCCTGCCAACTCGCCCGAAGAGAGTATCCAAGACTGGAAAATTCAGACTCTGAGAATCAACCAAGCAGAACAAGCCGGCACTGGGCAACCCGCTACCCGTCCCGAGTCGAAGTCGGAGGGTAGCGCCAAACCTCAACCTGAAGCGGAGGGGCGCTCCCGGTAACGGGTGCCAGGCCTCACTCCCCAACAACCAAACCGTGTGGACGCCCTCCAAGATTGAGTCCCGAAACGCGACGCTTGATTTGAGCGTGTCGGCGCAAGGCCACTGCACCATTCGACAGCTGGTTTGTGATGATGTCGTCGTCTGCAACGCCGCAGACTTCATCGATTGGTCTGCTCGTGCTGTTCAGTTTGAGTTGTGCGAAGCCTGCCTTGTCGCGGGATGTGGTGGCGGCGGACGTGTCGCCATTCGGCGCTTTGGTGACCGGGTTCTGATCATTCCCGACTTTTCGACCATGATTCAGGGAGATTGGGAGACCACGGAAGACGCGCCACCCCGATGGATGAAGAAGCAAGGCCCTCTTTCATTTTCGCCTTCGAGCTGGAGCGTGTTCCATTCAGCTTGCGTTGGATCACCCTCCTTCGACTCTATCTCTCCGGCATCCACCGCCGAGGTGCTTCGGCTCTATCACTTCATGGCTCCACGGTCGTTCTTGCCTGACCATCTTTCGCCATCGCTCGCGAAGTGGGATTTGATCCTTTGCACCAACGGGCACGACTCAGAGATTGACCTTGTTCATCTGAGACGGCTATTCTCAGATCCATCGACTTTTGGAGGTCATGAGTTCTGCACACCACAGCCAGACAGTTACACGGTTTCAGCCTTCCTTGATCTCTCAACCGTCACCGAATGGCCAATCTTCAGTTCTGACCCTGACCCCGCAGTAATCCTTTCCGATGACATCCACTTCCGGGTAAAACTCAATGGATAGCACGATGCATGCCGACACCGGCTCGTATGGCTATCGATCATATCAACAACGTCATCCGCTCGCCGTCACCGGTGACACCGAACCATTCACCCAACTCCCCGCCATGAAGACCTATCCCCGCTACTTCCTGCTTTGCCTGATGATGTTCATTGTCGCCAGCTCGGTCGGCCTGAACTTTGTTCTCTCCCGCTGGGATCCGGCCACAGCGTCCTGGGCAACGGCCAAGCCAGTCATTGGTGCGCTGATTATCTTCGCCGCACTCATCCTGAATTTCATTGGCTACTCAAGACTGATTGGAAAGGGCATTACCGGGAACTAAATCCACTCCAATCCTGAGCAGCATCGCCAATGTTTGTTTCCATCATCATCTTTTCTGCATTCCTCTCCTGGATCATTCATTGCGCCGTTCTGTGCTTCAGGGCGAGGACGCGAAGAAGAGGGGTTCTTTGCCTGGGAATCACCACATTCCTGCCTTGGGTGCTCAATCCCGATCTGACAGGCGAGACCAATGCGCTGCGCTCCGCTGCAGCAGTGCGGGGCCTGGACAATCGGAATAATGTCGAGAGGGTGTCCATCGCCACGCCTGCAGCCGGCCGCTACCGCATCACCCTCACCCATTCGGGCGGACTACCCGACAATCCCGCGCCGAGCAATCAGATGGTTTCCAGCGTCTTGAGCGGCGTGACAGCTGAATTACCGAGGATCGACTCTCTTGCTGTTTCACCCACAGCTACGGAATATCTACTCACCTTTACGGCAGATCCAGCTGCGTATTTCACCATCCAGAGTTCGCCTGATCTCGTGAATTGGTCTGATAATGGTTCGGTATTGGCGACCAATATTACCAATACAGTGCTGGTCACTTCTGCAGTCACAAACAGCAAGCTGTTTTGGCGGATGAGGAGGGGCCAGTGAAGAATCTACTCGTTCTCTCTGGTCTTGTGGTGTTCACAGCTTTTCCATTAGAAGCAGTGGTCTTGGTCCATGCGTTGCCTGAACCGCTCGATATCTACACAGACTTCGAGCCGATGATTTCAGATTTCTTTCCCTATGATATCGACGGAAATGGAACGATAGATTTTACCTTTATCGGAGATCCTTCTGCCGCTGGCCTACGAACTGAACGGGGAAATCGGCTGGTGATTACAATCGACCCACCCCCAAATATCGGTGGGCCAGTTGCATCAATCAGTTCTGGAAGCTTGATTGGACTCAATTCCCTAGCTCAAGACTCCCAATGGATATCGAGTGATATTCTTGGTGGTTTTGTTTCGCCGGATGAACTTGTCGCCAACGAAATCATTCAAGTGTTCTTCTCAGGGCATGCTACGAATTTCACGGAGCGCTCCGTGATTGGCATCGAATTCGAGGCGGAGGATGGAATCCACTACGGGTATTTTGATATATCTCCAGCGCCGTATATAGCCCCCAGAATTACCTTGCATGGCTGGGCGTGGGAGACTCAACCCGGAGTGCCTATTGTAGCAGGACGGGTTCCGGAGCCTTCCGCTTTGACTTTAGCCATAGTCACAACTGCATCTATTCTGTCACGCCGCCGAAGATAATGATAGATCGGAGAACAAGACGCTGCTGGACAACAGGTGGGGGCGGTCTTGCGTCGCGTAGCTCTTGTGCCTTTAACGCTATCGAGGCTCACCCTCGCCCCATCTGCGCCAGAGCTTCGACGTTAATGAACAAGCCTCGCAATAGCACCGGGGATGCTCCATCCGCTTTGTGTTTGGCGCTGGCGCCGTGACGATAGGATCACACCCCTTGGCTTCGCAAGCCCTTCCTAGTGCTCAAGTCTCGCCGTGGCCTCCGTGTCCCGGTCACTCGTCACCCTCAACCACCGGGCCTGAACCTCCACCGGCAGCGCTTCCCGCCACTCCTGCCCCGCCGCCACCCCGACCGTCTTCCACGTCACCCATTCGCCATCCCCCGTCAGGTCCAGCTCAACCCTGAAGTCCACAGGCTCCCCCGCCCGGTGCTTCAACTGCAACTCCCTCCGCTCAAATCCCCAGATCAGACATGGATCACTCGCCACACCAGCCTTCACCGCACTGTCCTGCCACGGCCCCCCGCGCCCGCTCGGCCGCGGCAGTTTCCACAGGTCATCCACCGCTCCCAACCACACCGCCGCCTTCCCGTCCTCGCTCCGGATCATGTGCTCGCCCGCCGCCGCATCAGGCTCAATCCCCGTCATCACCAGCAACCCACGCCACGAACAGTAATCGTGAATCCGCCGGTTGTGCGTGCACACCGGCCGCACCTTCGCAAACCCTCCCGCATTCTCCGCCGGCAATTCGTAGAACGTCCCCCCGGCATTAAACAGGTCCCGCTCCGTGCAAACCTCCCGGCACACCCGCACCGGACCCGCCGCCCCATCCTTCTCAAACCCAGGATCCCCCACCGGCAGCCGCCACCGTCTCCCCGCATCATCCGTGTAAATGATCGACGCCGCATCGGCACTCAGCACACCCGCAGGAATCGCACAGTTCGCCTTGTGATAGGCCAGCCCCGCAGAATCATCCACACGCTGCAGCTTCAACCCGGCATCAAGTTCATAAAGCGCACTCCCGTCGGCAGGCATGTAATGCAGCGTCCCTTTACTCTCCCCACGCGCCCGCACCGTCGCCGCCAGCGATTCCCCTCCAACCGAACTCACTCCCCCGAAAACCGCCCTCTCCCCGACATCCTCCGAACCTCTCGCCCTCCCAACCGTGAACAGCGCCGTCGCACCAGCCATCCCCGTCACCGACCGAAACCGCACCCACGCCGGCCCATCCCCCTTCTGACCAAGGTTCCCAAGATTCATCCACCGCCCGGCACCCGTAAACGTCACGGTCCTCTCCCTCACCCACTCACCGGAACCACCCTTCCCTGACATCTCCAACTCCGCACGCATCTCGCCATCGCCCGCCGCAGCAAGATACAGGCTCGAACCCGGCATGAACCGAAACGGATCACTAACCTCCCCCGCCTTCACATCCTCATCCAGCCACACAGCCCCCTGACTCAACGTCGGCCCCAGCTCCCGCAGCGTCTCGCGCTTCACAAACCACAGGTTCGACTGGCTCTGCGGCGGCGCAATCTTCCCCTTCGCCGCCCGCTTGTTCAGAAACTCGCTCTTCGCCGCATCATCACACCCGAACACCACCTGCCCCTGCCACTCGCAGAAGTCACCGACAACTTTGATATAACTGCTCACCGGCCGGATGCCCGTCGTGTTCCCCGCAGAAAACGTCCTCGGAAACTCCCAGAACATCCCGTGCATCGTCATCAGCAACGGCCCCTCCCCAACCTCCCGAATCCGCGGCCACTCCGTGTTCCACCCGTGCGCCCCGTCATAACTGTTGCTCGCCTTCGGCAGCCGGAAACTCATCCACTTGCCACCATCCAGCAGCATCAGAATCAGCGATTTGTGATCCCACCCCACACTCCACACCGGATCGTCAGGCTTTCCGCCGACAATCCCCCCGGGCCCCGTCACCTCCGTAAACTGATTGCGCCGCACCACCGTCCACTCCGCCGCCTTCCCGTCCCACTCCGCCAGCACGCCGCTCGCCGTCTTCGGATCACTCTGCGCATGCGGCCCGTGCTCGCCATTGTTCGCATAAACATAACGCCCCTGCGCTGAATAGAAACCCTTGCCATGATACCCCGGCAGATCCGCCGCCCGACCTTCCAACACCTCCCCAACACCCTTCTTCGCCGCCCCTCCCTTCTTCAACTGCTCGTCCACCCACAGATTCTTCACCGCCAACGTCCTCACATCCACCTCATTGATCCCCTCCTCCATCGTCGCATACACAATCTTCCCCGCAGGATCATCCAGATGCCGCGCCAATCCCGTATGCCGCCCGAACATGCTCCCGTACGGAATCGTCCGCACCCGCCGCTCCCCATCAATCACATACGGCCCGATGAACAACTGCTGGCTCTCCCCGTGAATCATCCGGTTCGCCGGGGTCCCCCCAATGCTCTCCGGCCGGATCACCTGCTCCAGACCCGGCGTGATCTCATACAGCTTGTCCGACGACCCCTTCGGCAAATGCGGCCCATACGTGATCACCCACAACCGCCCCGCCCACGGCACCACCGCCCCAGTCCCGCACTCGCCCTCATTGTTGAACATCGCCAGATGCGGGTAAATCCCGGAAATCTGCCGCTGCGCACCCATCACCACATGGGCCGAAACAAGAGAAATAAAAACAGCTGCGCGAATCATGGCTCAGGAAATGGCATTGAAAATGGCAGAAGAAATGGGAAATGTAAAACCATGACCGCCACCATCACCATCGATAGTTCTGGAAGGCTGGTGCTCCCGAAAGCCATGCGCGACGCCCTCCATCTCCGCCCAGGCTCCAAACTCCGCGCCGAAATCATCGGCGACAAAATCAGCCTCGGCTCGGACGTCGAAGAGGCCCTGATCATCCGGTCACCAGACGGCCTCCCCGTCGTCGTTGGTTGGGAAGGCTTCGATGCCGTGAAGGCGATCGCCGAATCCCGCAAGGAACATGAGGACCGAATCCTTGCATACCGGAACCGCAGGCCGTGAACTGCATCGACTCTTCCATCCTCGTCGCCGCGATAGTCCAGAGCGAACCGGAACACGATGCTTGCCGGAAACTTTTCACGTCCACATCCTGCGCTCTCTATTCCCACGGAATCGCCGAAGCCTTCAGCACTCTCACCGGCGGACGGACTGGAAACCGCCTCGCCCCCTCCGTGGCCGCCTCCCTCCTAGCTGATGCGTTCGTTCCACGACTCACGGTGCTGAGTCTCACCCCATCCGAGATGCTCCACGCGCTCCGCGATGCCGAAAACCGCGGCGTCCGCGGCGGTGCCGTCTACGATTTCCTCCACCTCGTCGCCGCACGAAAGGCAAAAGCCACCCGCTTCTACACCCTCAATCTCTCCCCCTTCCTCGCCCTCCGCCGCCACGGCGACCCCGAAATCTCAGAACCCTGACCGCTGCAAGGCACCTCCGCGGAACGCACCGCCCCCGTTTCCCAGCCGGCTCCCCATTCCCCCGCCCTCTCCGCCGCATTCATCACATCATTTCACGTGACCTCCATGTCTCCAC